>TARA_R110002012_G_scaffold41523_2_pt1 | contig 33971 bp, 28 predicted proteins | sample TARA_R110002012 | Tara Oceans TARA_R110002012 (sample SAMEA4396515) | marine metagenome | biome: Westerlies Biome; feature: [DCM] deep chlorophyll maximum layer (ENVO:01000326); material: water (ENVO:00002006), including particulate matter (ENVO:01000060) such as... | depth 40 m
TTCTTTTTTGATCATCGCTTTCATTTTGCGTAATGAATCTAAGGCGCTGTAGTCCAAATAGCGGCGATAAATAAACGGCCTAAGTATGTCGGCAATTTCTGGGTAGTAAGTGGCGTCCGGGTTTAGTATTCGGCCTTTCACCATGGCGTAGCGTTCCCATTCTCGGCCTTGCTCTTGGTAGTAATCTTCCATAGCGGCAAAGTGCATAACCAATGGGCCACTTTCACCAAAAGGACGCAGACGCATATCGACCCGATACACTTGACCATCTACCGTGATTTGGTGCAGCGCTGTAATCAGTTTTTGCGCTAGTTTGGTAAAGAACTGTTGGTGCTCGATGGACTTACGCCCACCTTGGGTAATGCCTTGTTCGGGATAGGTAAAAATCAAATCGATGTCAGATGAAAAATTAAGTTCACGACCACCTAGTTTACCCATGCCAATGATGTACATAGGTTGCTCGCCCAAATTTCCCATGGGTAAACCGAAGCGTTTTGACAAATCATTTTTCAGCCATAGGCTGGCGTGTACGATAAGCGCTTGAGATAAAGCAGAAACGCGCTTGAGTGATTCTTCAATGGTTTGGGTGTTAGTCACATCGGCCCATGTGATAAGCGCCATATGCAAATGGCGAAACAAGCGTAATGTTCTATGCAACTGCTCTTCACTGGTGACTTCACCTAACGCAGCATCAAGCAATGTGGAGTAATTTGGTTGTTGGCTATTGTGATCGAGCAATGCAAGCAACTCGCCCACGAAACTCGGGTGTTGAATACATTGACGCGCGACAAAGTCGCTTAGACCGAACACACGACATAGTTGCGCTTTATGCGCTTGCCATTGGGCCTCAAATAAATCGCGCTCTGACAGGGCCTGCCAATGGCGTTCCCCTATGGCCAAAAGTGCTTGAGGAAAAGGAGATATTTGTTGAAGATTTTGCATGCAAAGGGCCTATTTGGGGAGCAGCAATGACGAATTGGCGAAATGACGACATCACTTTTCGGCTAATATAAACGCTAACACTCAGTCGTACCAGCGGTCGCGACTGGCGCAGCCTCTGTCGCAAACGGGCTAAGCAACTTACCGCTGACTAACTGTACTTTTTTCGCTTTCGTGAGTTTTTTAACCCACAGTTCCATTTTTAATGCATCAGAGTGATCAACTAACTCAACGGCGTAAATCATCTTCAGTGGGCCTTTACCTCGTAAGGCTTTTGCGCACAGCGGGCCGCTACTACTATGCTGAACAAAACGCTTGCTCAAGTCCTTACAAATACCAGTGTAATAATGCTGATATTTGTTTTCAATGATGTACAGAAACCAAGGTTGCACGTCGCGTATAACATCCTGTATGTGAAAATATTAAAGTTTCACATATAAACTCCAACCATAAAACAAAAACAAGCCGTGTGGCACAAAGAATGAAGCACAAGCACATTGCACAGGGCAAAGTAAATCAATGTGGGTGTCACACGCTGGCTGAATATTTAACCTCGCTCTAACCTATGACTAATGAATGTGATTGCTTTACAACCGAACGAGAATAAACCACACTGCCTAGCCTTTGTTATTGCTTCTGTTAGAGTTTAAAAATGTTAGACACACTCGGTTTTGCCCAAAAACAACGACTTGCTTACATCGATTTTTGTTTGCTTTTTAAAGGCGCGATTTATCGCCAAGATCTTATCAGCCGATTCGAAGTGGGTTTGTCCGCAGGCTCTCGCGATTTTAATATTTACAAAGAACTTGCCCCGAAGAATATGCGCTATCACAGTATTGAAAAACGCTATGTGCAAACCGAGCAGTTCCAGCCAGTTTTTGAGCATGATGCCACGCGTACGTTAGTGAAAATGGCAAACGACATATCTGATGGGTTTGATGGAATAGGGGATGTGCACTACCCAGTAGAGTCGCCATCAAACCTAAACGTACCGAATATTTTTATTGTTGCGCGTTTGGTGCAAGCCATTTTGAACAAAAAAGCAGTCAGTGTGATATATACCTCGCTTTCTAGTGGCTCAGGTGCCAGAGAGTTAGTACCGCACTCTATTGTCGATAATGGTCTGCGCTGGCACGTACGCGCCTTCGATCGTAAAAGCCAAAGTTTTCGAGATTTTGTGTTAACTCTTATCAGCAAAGTAACGATAAAAGAAGCTGGCAAAGAGGACGAACAGGCATCGGCTGATCAAGAATGGCAGCGCCTCATTCCTCTGCAACTTGTGCCTCACCCTAAAAATGTCAAATATGCCACCGCGATTGAAATGGATTACGGCATGGAGAATAGCCAACTGTTGATCAGTGTTCGGGCTGCAATGGCTGGGTATCTGCTTAGGCGCTGGAACGTTGATTGCACCGAGCGTGGTGTACTTGAAGGGGCAGAATATCAGCTGTGGTTGCAGAATCGCTTTACCTTAAACAAAGTGGATAATTTGGCCATAGTGTGAAATTTTAGCAGAATGAACTTTTGATTTGAGATTAATCTAGTAAAAACAATAAGTTATAGAAGTCGTCCAAATAAGAAATGTCAACTTCTCCGAATTTAAGTGAATTTTTGTAAAAAAATCCTACTATCAATGACCTTTTATAATAAGCAAAATCAATGGTTTGCAGTTAAATATTGAGTCCTAAACTATAGGCGAAAAAAAAGCTGCTTGATAGCAGCTTTTTAGCATTGAAGGTAATTTATGCAGATTGTTTTTTGGTATGTTTTCGATACTCGGTGTTAGCAGAGTGATTCCCAAATATCTCATCGAGTGACGATGTGCAAAAATGAAAATCGTCAAACAAGTGATCGTGATGGTCAGGCGCATAAATTGGCAATTTGCCTGACCAGACATGTTCTACTAAATCATGTGTTTTGAGTTTGTATTTTGACAATGCTTTGTCATCGCCCCAAGCTATCAAAGCATTGCGACACTCTTCATCATTCGATGCATTCATCGGCAAGGACTGCTGTTTGATATCTCGAAATAACTCAATAACATCATCTACTCGGCTTGGCGAAACTTTGCTTGGTGAATTCACGTGCATTCGCCCCGGTATATTGCCTTCTCTGATAAGCGACTTTATTCGAGGCTCAGTTATTTTGAGTAGACTTGTGAGTTGGGGCCAAGTTAACTCAAGACACGCTTTATCTGGACTAGCGTTCAGGCGACGGTGCGAAGTTAGAACGAGATGGCTAGACTCCTTAGGTTCAACGCATTGAGCAATCTGGCTTTTTGACTGAGGATCAAAACAATCAAATACGTCGTCATTTGCAGCTTCAATTTTATTGAATAGTGCAGTTTGTGGCTCCCCTCCTACTTTTGACTGCCAGTGCGTAAGTCTGTCAATTTTTAGTTTCGCAATAGCCTCCTTTGAGTGCACTAACTGGTATGCATGCTCAATGTGGGATTCCAAATCAGGGACGTAGGTCTCAATATTTTGAAGCTTCTGAAAAGAAGCATCGAATGGTCGTAAGCCAACGTTTAGCTTTAGAATTATCCTCTTTATCAACTCCAATTTTTTTGAACCTTTCAGACTTGCCAAAGCAACTTGTGATTGTGGTAATTCAGCTTTAATTGGTGAAACGTCTTTCCACTTTAAGTCACAAGAAGTACAACCTTGATACAACCTAGCACTCCACGTAAAATTCTTCCCACAATTCGGACAGCTATTCCAAAGCTTACTCTCATGCTCATGGCAATGGGTCGCGTAATATAAATGCCAATCCGCTTTAAGATATCCATATTTTTGGACACATTTGGGGCAGATATTGGGGCGATTTACCAGAATGTGTCGAGAAGAAAGCCAATCAAGCATTTGAATCTCGTTTTCCTGATTAAAGTATTCAGCGAGCACCTCCGAGTCCATTCCCATTGAGGCTGATAAGACATGCAAAAACTTATTATGCTCAGGTGTACCGACGACATAAATCCTTTTTGCGGATGCTGCAATTTCAAAAGCATTTACAAAATCCTTTAGCTGATCCCGCCCGTTACGAGATGCTAAACGAATGATGTAACCCTTAAATAACTCACCGTGATAAGGCAAAGGTCGAAAAGGCATGCGTTTATTAAGCTGCTTCATTGATGTCTCCTTGTGTTGCTGACGCATTACCAATATAGGCATTGATCGTCTTACTCTTAACTGTGAATGGATTGAAATCGATATAGTTGTTCATCGATTCTAATCCAGCATATATGCGAGCAAGTGAATCTAAGCTTGGAGAAAAATCTGAGTCGTCTTCCATCTCAATATTTATTTCTAAAAAGAGATCTCTCAACCCCCGTGGTAGACCATTAGTTGCGACATATAGGCGGTCTAACAATTTAGTGTTGTTGAACTCAATACCACATTCGTTAAACATAACGAAGTTGAGACTTCTATTTTGTTGAGGCAAATATTCAGCGAAAGCAGTGGCCATCTCAGCGAAATCTTTCTTACTAAAATCATCGACACCATAGGGTAGCTTTGAGAACGTATATGAATAACGCAGGCGACTGCCTAATTCGTCGCTCATTGTGCTCAACATACTTGCTTTCTCTGTTCCCATGAATAATATAGGAATTAATGCTTCATCCATTAAAAGTTTTAGGAATGATAAAGCTGCCGAGTTTTTAGAATTTCCCTTTTTGGGTAAGTAGTCGTGAATTTCATCCACGATAATCAACTCTACTTTTAGCTCATTTAGCAAACGGAACAGACGATTTAACTTGTCGTTGTGCTTTCCCTGATTAGGTTTGATATCGCCTAATTCGTACAAAAGCTTTTGTATCATATCTGGTACTTTTGATTGTTGAGGAGCCGAAATCATCAAAACAGGCATTGTATCGTGATCGGCAATAGTGACTGATCGTGCCGTAAGCTCTTCTTTGAGCTTTTTGGCGAAGTGGGTTTTCCCCGTCCCTGCATCCCCCTTAATTATCATGCCTGTAGACTTGATCCCGTGATAACGCAGACCGCGTTTAATCATGCGCTCTGCGCCTACCAATTGCTCATTCCAGATTGCGAGAGATGCGAGTTGTTCTGCGCCGTTAAGCTCAGCGGTTGTATTGGCTACTGACATAGTAGACTCCTTATGTTGTGGGTTGTTTTGTGTATTAGAAATAGCTAATGACATATTGATGACCTCTTGTGGTTGATTTACCGTCTTACGGGCTGTGTTGATAGATGTATTTGGCTGACTCATAATTGTCCTCTTATCTGCGCGGTGACGCTTGCATGCTGGTGGTTGTGGCTGATGGGGCCGCCGTAGGCATCGTTCCTTTCGTCACTTTTTTGTGGCTATGGCTCTCTGCGTGTTTACCGATGGCGTCGTTGAACATCTGAGTAGTTTCACTCTGAGCAGCATCGATAGACGTGGCTTGCGCGGTGGGTTTAGTACCCTTTTTCTTGGACGTTTCTCGACCTTTTGTTGCCCCCATAGCATGCGTGTTTTTGTTTTTGCCTCTAGCTGCATTTTTAAAGGCTTTAAACTCTTCAAGCGTTGTGCCTTGGGCAACATACTTTGAAATAGATGGGACACAGATCAGTTCGTCATTATCGAGAGGATTGATGACAGTGACCTCTGATATATCGGATGTGCTATACATCAGGTTGATTTTGCGTGCACCGGGCCTGTTCTTATTTCTGCGAGCCAATGCATGGCCTAAGTTTTGAAGCTCTGGGCAATTGTATTTCACTCCATTGAGTGAGAAGCCGAGTGCTGGCGAAATGGTGCGCTCAGCACGCAACCCGTGAAATTGGTCGAGGTTGCTAAAATCACACAGGATTGGAGGTGGACAGCTATCTTTGATCGCTTCCCACGTCTCAATCGGTGACCAGTCATCCAAACCTTTATGCGGGTTATGGTGATAGATGCTCAGAATGTAGGTTTCTAGCTTGGTTTCAAATTCATCCTTGCTCAGTTGAGCAAGCTCTTCTAGTGTATTATCTAGCTCTACACCGCGAACGCGGGGGCCAACATACCCCGGAAGTGTATGCATACATTGCATCTTTAGCGTGCTAAAAAAGCGCTCAACAAACGGTTTTTTCCATGGAGACGCCTTCTGTGTCACATGATGCTTAATGGTGTGTGTGCCCATCATCATTTGCACTGTCATGGCGTTAAATGCGGCACCAGAATCAGATACAATACTTTCCGGCTTACCACCCAAAGGGAAGTGTATACCCGTATGCTTCCCCGATTTGAACGGGTCGCAAATCTGCTTGATAAGCTGACAAACAGCATTGGCGGTTTCTCCCGGTTTGCCTTCGGAGTAATCCACGACATACCCAACAACCAGTCTTGTATGGACATCCAACGCTACATACACAATAGGTCGTTCATACGTGATGGTGCCATCATCATGCTTGACCTCAAGACAGATATTCGGGTGCACAGCATCGACTTCAACGCGCTCTAATGGTCGGTTGGTGACAATCTTGCTATTAACAGAACGATGCTTCTTTCTGGCGGTCTTTACACCAAGGCGAGCTTTGTCAACTTCGTAGGCGTCGTACTTGTCTACATAGGCATAAAATGTTGAGCGACTCATGGGCTTTATCGTCGATATGACATCGCCTGTTTGGGCATTATCTTTCCTATTAGCACGCTCCCAATCAGGTTGATGCACTTTAAATGCATCCAAGAATAGCTGGTAAGTGTGTGCAACCGAGCAGCCATGGAGTTGTAGATAATTTTCTGCAATGACTTCATCTGCTAATGCTTCACAATCCCGCGTGAACTGGCTGCGGCGGCGCTCTTTACTCTTGTTTAATACATAGGAGACGCTATTGCCGTTATCTGCCCATTTTTTGTACCATCGCTTTGCAGCAGACGCACTTGGCTTTACTCCTTCAAGAAGACCATGCTTTGACACTGCGTGCTCAATGGCCTGTGCAGCAATACGTGCAGACATTGGAATACCAGACTCATGCATAAACGTAAGGGTGGTTTGGATAAAATGGTATTTATCGCTCATCACTGTATCCAAGATGTTTTTAACAACATTCACCGACTTGGCTTGCAGAATTTTAAACTCACCTTCCGCATAGGCATCATGCAACTGATGTGACGCAAACATCTTCAAACCACCCTCATCAAAATCCATCACGACATAGCGTTCATTCACTTCATCAATGACCCCGGTGAGGCCACGAAACTCACATGTAGATTTTTTAGGAATAACTAACATACTCATATTTACTTGCTCCAACTGATGATGGTGTGTGAAGAAATCGCTGGGTTGCCGCCAAACGATATGGATGAATAGTGTTGTGCTAAAAAAGCCCACACGATGGTCTTATCTGCGCCTTTTTGGATAAAGCGAGTTTCTAGTGCGTGGATAGACATATCTGATTTATACAGAGCGCGAATAGCCATTTTCTTTAGCGCATCACTAACCTTGATACTCATGTATTTGTAGAGGATGTGACGAGTTTCATGAGCAGGATCACTATGGATATCGTCGGATGTAACAAGCGTCAAACTTGAGTTTTGATGTGTCTGCAATAAGTGCGACAGATGCGAAATCTTATCGCGCAACGCTGGAGAGCCGGCATATTTTGCATCTTTTACTTCGATATGCTCTATCTTGCCATCCTGACGTATCAAGGCGATATCAGAGGTGTAGCGGCGCTTTTTGCCTTTGTACTCATAGGTGAAACTGATTGGCTGGGTAGCGTATTGTTTAACTGAACTATCAAACTCTAAGTCAATGAGGAGATCACATTCCCAGCGGCTATCGCATTGAAACGTCGCGTGGTTCTTGATTGATGTAAAACGAATTCTTGGATTGAAAAGTGTCGCGCCTTTAATATTTCGTTGCTTCATCGTATTCACCTCTATGGTTGTTGTTTTTCTGTGACTAACTCTTCACTTTTTAACTCTTTGGACGATCAAATGTTGTTCAAAATCCAAACTTGTCAAATGTAAGTAAGCCACTTTTTATTGTTTAAATACTTGATATATATACTTATTTATTCAAAGTATTAGTTCGCCCATACCTATGTATTTGAATCAAAACCTAAAATGCAGTCGTTTTAATAGATAATCTAAATTAAGTGCGTAAAAGTCATAATCTGCATGTTTTTTAGACTATTTTGTCACATGCCTAATTTGGGCTTTTTCTTACTCTATTAACAACGAGTGTTTAGGAGTTAAAAAGCGAACAAGGTAGTGAAAATATTTTTTCTAGCTAAACCGTTCGTAAACATTGCTTCTTTGCTCTTAGTAACGAGTGTTTGATAGTTAAAAAGCGAACGACAGGTAGAAAATAACTTTGGAGTGAGAGCTAATGATGGATTGTTCAGACCTTTAAATATCTATGCATCAGCGGCGTAAGGGAACATGAAAAATAACATATTAGGAAAGAATAATAATGAAACCAACAACAGTTGAAGATGCGGCAGCGTTGATATCGATAAATGAGGGGTTTATTAAAAAGACTGAAGCGTTAGTAAGAAATAATCTTGGCTCACACATCAAAAGCTCAAATGTGTATTTTGAAATTGCGTCTGAGGCGAGAGCTGATGCTGTTGAGAAGTTGTTGAAGATAATTAAACGTAAAGGAAAAAGTTGGCCACTATACGAACAGGCTCTTTCTTCATATGGTGAGGAAGATTGCTTGACGACAAAATATCTCTATACATCGGTTCGTCGATACACAACTACAAGGCAATACTTTTGGGGAAAAGATAAAGAGACAGGTATCCCTCGTTATAAAGCGAGGCTTACTGGGCCAAGCTCGATTGATGAGAGCGAAGGACAAAGCCACGATGATTGGCTTGAAACACTTCTGGAAGCAAATAATTCGAACCAAAAGGCGTTAGACAAACAACTATCGGACGTACTTGAGGTGCTCAATAAAAGTGATATCCCCAGTGAGCTTTTGGAAATTGTAAAAATGCGAGGTGAAGGGAAGACCTATCCTGAAATTGCAGAAAAACTAAATATGTCCAAAGACGCTGTCAGGATGAAGTTCAATAGGGCGAAAAGCACTTTGTTGGAAACGTCGGAGTTATAAGGCGTTGATGTTAGGTGAATGGCCCATGAGCCATAACGACAAGTCGGCGAGGGATTGCGAGAAAACTGAGGTTTTATCCTGTGGATAACAAATTCAAAGCAGATGTTTTGTGATTGGATTTTACTTAGAGTCGCGGTGGTTTTATTTTTTTACATTTAAAATTTTTGGTGGGTTTTTTAATAGCTGCTAACAGCGGTATTAAGTGCATAGGAGGCTTTATGGAAAATCGATGTGCCATGACAGGACGGGTGGTTGAAGGTTGTTCTGATGCAATCTGGGATGATGGCGAGTGGATCAGTTGGGAGTGGATGAATGAGCAACTCCATGAGCAAGAACTAGGAACGAGATATCCAAATGCAGATACACAATTGGTCGAAATATTTGAAGCGCTTGTACACGACGCTGTTTGTTATAAGCAGCATACCGGCAGATATCTCCCTATTTTCGGAGAGCTTGGTGAAATATTTGCTGAAATAACATTCGGAATCAAGCGGCATAAGCCACGAACCCAAGGTTCTGATGGTCGTTTAGGAAACGATTACATTGAAATAAAAACGATTACGCCAGAAAAGAAAAAAGAAGTCGTTAGCGTAAAACGCCAAGGTAATTTTAATAAGTTGTTAGCTGTAAAAATTAGTGAAACCTTTGATTTTGAAGCAAGAATTGTCGACCGGAAAAATATGTCAAAAGGTGATGGAAAAGTAGCCAAAGTGTCTTGGTCTTCAATGAAAGTTAAGAATATATTGAATGATATTCCTGCGGATTCATAAAAGTCTGGTCGGTTTGACTTAGCTGCAAGTTAACATTCAAAATTGAGCCTCTTATTGGATTAGTTTTGCACCTAATATTGCCCGCAGCATTTAACGAAATAACACTTATTTGCCAAATTAGTTCGGTCAATTTATGTGTTAAAATGTGGAAAAAATTAGTATAAATTTACTTTACTACACGAACAATAATCAGCTTTTAATAATATAAGGAAAAGAATATGGCTAATTCAACTGAGGAATATTTTTGTGATTGCTTTGGATGTGATCGCCCAATCAACACTGGTGAGAATGTACATAGCATTAGTTACACGTATGAAAAAATCGAATCAAATTTTATTGTGCCCGAATTTGGGGAAGCATTAGGTACTTGGTGTAATGATTGTTTTGTTAAAATGAAGGCGAAGGGAGAATGCAAATTATCACTAGATCATTTCTAGATGGAAAAATCTTATAGCTGCTTTCCCCTCAGTGTTGTAGACACTTAGCTTGCCCCTGTTCTATCACACATCACTGAGGTGCGTGAAGTATACAAGGATGACATTTAGGAATTTAATATCTTCGCTTTTGCCTGAATGAATTCTTGTTCATTGATAACCCCTGAATCCTTAAGCTCTTTCCACTTTAATAGCTCTTCTGCCACAGAGTATTGCTTGAATTTGTCCGTATTCACAATATTGACTGATGTGTTCGTATTTGTTTCTCGGTCTTGCCGATTGGCTATCTGAACGAATTCGAATGAGTTTTTCAATATAACATTCGTACCAAACTTAATATAAACAAAGAGAAAGCCTAACGGTATTAACATAAGACTCATAAACGTCAACACGGCTTCGCCCTTTGGGTAATAATTATCAGGCTTATATCTTAAATATTCATTTATTTTATTTAGCCTCTTATCGATCTGTTCAGCACGTGCAAAGCTTGGTGTACTCGTCTTGGTGCGCAACAATTCCTGCAATTGAGGCAGTTGACTTTTTGATACTTTGTTAGGGCTGGAGCACCCATCAAATAAGTCTTTATAGGCTCGGACTTCTTGCTCACTCAGTTTAAATGCACCTTTGAATTCACACGTCGTCTTTAATAATTGTTTGTACATTTTGGCGTCTTCTAAAAATTTCTCACTAAAAGAAATAGCTAAGCGCAGCGTTCGAACTTCCTCAAATAGAGCCTTTGAACTTTCGAATTCATTAATAGTTGCTTGTTTCTCTAATCTAACAGACTTAACATTTTCGGTTCTGTAGTAAGCATCCACCAAATACCCAGAAATCATAATCAAAAGACACGTACAAATGAACAAGACGAGATGCGTTGTTCTTCTTTTCGCCTTTCTAAGTGCATTCATGTCGCTCTCTTTACGTAAAACAAACAGACCGTTGATAAACCATATTAAAGGCAGTATTCCAACAATCGAAATTATAGAAAAGATGGAGATGATATAGAAAACGAATATCTTGGTTTGTTCGATAAAGTCATCACAAGACTTAATCGACAGAGAAAGTAGATTCAAGCGAAACATCCTTATTCAAGAAAGAGATTAGGCTACCATACGTCGCCACCCTAACTAAACTACTATCTAGCACCTGCATGGTTATTCCTTATCATTATATTGCACATAACGTTGACCCAATGAAATTTTCATTCATTGCAGCCTACGTTCAGACTGACTGGCACAACGTGGGCGAATACCTTTTTACACTGGCTCGAATAGCGATCAATAACAAATTACATTAACAACTGATCTTTCCCCGACTCTCTAGACACCGCATATTTAGATTGTTGAGTTGACACTGTTTAGTGCCAATCAGTTTCAAACATTAATACCACACATTTTAGTGCGGATTGAAGTGCAGGTTTCGATAGTTTCAAACTTTATGGAAGTGATAGAAAATCGACCTACACAAAACCGTGAGGTTTACGCAGTTTCAGTATCAAACATTATTTAGCTCGCACATTTATTTGTGCTGTAGATTCTGAATAAAGTTGGAAAGTGGAACCAAATTGATACCACTACTTCAACTTAATTTTAGTTGAATAAGTCTTAATCTGATCTGTCAAATTCGAATTTTGGAGTTGAATCAAATCTGACAGTGAATAGGCAATTTGTGCCAAACGCAGCCGTTCCAGTATAAATCGTTTATGCCCCAAAATGAGTTAATATAAATGCGCTAAAAGTCTGCTTTGAGCGATCAGGAGACATTCAATCCACCTCAGTCGAATGACTGCTATGCCCAAGTTAGCGGACGTAGAGATTTACTGTAGTTTAGCCCCTTTAGAGCGATCTATGGTCGTTCAAGCAAGCTGTATAACTTTAAACTTTTTGATGTTATAGATTGGTATCCTAATGGCTGGTGATCCGACAAACTGGTCTTTAGCTGCCTAAGCTTATTGCCAATTATGTTGCTCATTACATCACGAAAAATTTAACTTTGTTCTGACCCCGATAGTTCTGCTTTATTCTGTTTCACGCAGCTACAGTCTGCCCTATTCTGTTTTTAAAGCTTTCCTCCGTGTGCGTAGCCTCCTGTGATTGGTTTTTGATTTGAGATTTTGTCTTTTGCTATACACGAAAAATTTGGTCATCGAGTAAGCCTTAACTCGAATAAAACTAGGAGTATATTTTTAAGTGTTAATTTTTAGTGAGTATTATATTGGTTAATTGTGTTGCGTAAGGTAATGTTAATCTAACTTAAGTCAATGGTATTTTGACAAATAACTAATTTCAAACCTACATTATGTTTGCACCACATTGGAATCCTAACTTTCAAAAAACTAGTAATTGCCTGATAAAACACCATAGAAATAAAATTTCTGTTTAACGCAAAGTTTGATTTATTTGAATAACAGGGGGTTATAGTGATTCAATCAGCTGATCCTTATCAATTTTTAGATGAAATCGACCAAAAATCATCTGGCACACCGCTTAAAGTTTGGAAAGTGTTAAGTGTTGAAGATGATCAAGATTACCAAAACTCTATTGTTTCTAGCTTAGAATCATTACTTTTACCTGAGCATACTAAACTACAAGTACTTACAGCTAGTTCCGCATTTGAAGCTATCACCCTACTCAGTACCCATAAAGATATCGGCCTTATTTTATTAGATGTAGTAATGGAAGAAGACGATACTGGACTGCGTTTAGTTAGCACCATTAGAGAAGAAAAGGGTAATGCCCTAGTCAGAATTGTGTTGCTCACAGGGCAGCCCGGTTTTGCCCCTGAAAAAGGAGTGATGCGTGCTTTAGACATAGATGAATATTGGAATAAATCCGATTTAAAACTCGATAAATTGCACTCTATCGTCTCCAGTAATATGCGCACATGGAATTATATTTCCGAACTTGCAGATGCTAAGCAAGGTTTAAAAATAGTACTCGATGCCGCAAAAACCATCAACAGCCGTTATGACCTTACTACTTTTACTCACACAGTATTAGCTGAAATAGGCAATATCATTGATGTCAAAGAAGGAGGTATTGTCTGCATAGGCAATAGCATTGATCCTATCGAAGAAGCACAAGTGCTAACGGCAACAGGCAGTTTTGCAAAACTAAAGGGTCTCAAATTTTCCGATAAACATCTCAGTGAGCTTGCTTCAGATTTAAAGAAAGCATTAAACGAAAAACACCATGTTATTACCCCAGAGTGTTCAGTACTTTATTTTGAAACCAATGACATAAACGAAAAATATTATTTATTTGTCGTGAAATCTGCTTCGCCCTTAACAGAGGCACATATCAATTTACTCAAAGTATTTAGTGAAAATATCAGCAGTGGTTTTACTAATATAGCCCTACTCAATCGAGTGACTGAACTTGCCTATACCCATAGTGACCTAAATATCCCTATCCCTAACCGTAACTGGTTAAAAAAAGAAATTCAGAATATGAGTCGCCTAGAGTGGCAACAAACCCGTTTATTGATGCTTGAAGTCAAACATTTTGATGAAATGAAGTTCACTTTTGGCTATGAGTTTACTCAAAATGTATTAACACATATTTATCAAACTTTACGGCAAATACTACCTACTAGCACACGAGTAATACTGACCGGTCACAAACAATTTTCTATTTTATTAGACATTAATTTTGAACTATCTCCTGAAGTCATTGGTAAGTTGACTCATAACGAAATTGAAGTGAATGGCGTAGCACATGCGTCTTCATTTACGTTACTCGACATGCGACTTGATACTCTTGAGCAAAGTTCAGCCGTTGAAATAATTAGTATGGCCGAGTCAGAACTCAAACAAGCCTCCTTGAATAATATCGCCTATATTCAACATTCACAGCAAGAAACAGACTTAATAAATCGCCGTTACAGCTTAATGGCAGAATTACGGAATGCCATTCGTGAGCGCAAGTTAAGTGTTATGCTGCAACCTAAAGTAAGTTTATCCACAGGCAAAGTTGTCGGTTTTGAGTCTCTAGCCAGATGGCAACAAGATGACGGTAGTTTTGTGCCGCCAGATGAATTTATAGCGATTGCAGAAGCCGCTGGACTGATCATTAAACTTGATTGCCTGATATTCGAAAAAACCATGGATGCCTTAAAAACGTTAGTTGCTAAAGGTTACCAAGCCCCTGTCGCGTTTAACGCCTCTTCTTTTGATTTATTACACCCAGATTATTTCAACTTTATCTCAAGCTGCATTTCTCGCTTTGGCTTACCTGTGGAGTTACTAGAACTTGAGGTCACCGAAACCCAAGCAGTTTCAGATTACGAGCGCATTCAACACTGTCTGCAACGCTTTATAGCCTTGGGCATAAAAATAAGCATCGATGATTTTGGCACAGGTTATTCATCTCTGGCGCATATTTCCAACATTACGGCCCATTGCATCAAAATTGACCGCAGTTTTGTTAATAAACTCGAATCCGATAAAAACAGCCAGCACGTAATCAATATGATTTTGAATTTAGGTAGACAATTCAATTTCAGCATAGTGGCAGAAGGTATAGAAACTGAATATCAAAAACAGTGGCTAAGTGACGCAGGTTGTGACATTGCTCAAGGCTATCTTTTTGCAAGGCCCATGCCTATCGGTGATTTAATCGAGTGGTTAACTACATATAACACATAGTAGAGCATTGTATTTATGCCATCATCCTTCGATGAACTAGCCATACAAAAGCGCCGTGTATTTGTAAAATCGGCGCTAATGTTGTTTTTTTCAATATTACTAGCTTGGTTGAGTTATCAGCTTATTTATATGAATAAAGAGGATGAACTCAAAAACATTCAAGACCAAAAGTTGTTTGTTGCCACGAACTTATTTAGCCGAGAACTGGGCGGTTTAGCCGATTTATTGACATTACTAGCAAATGCTCAAGCTCTCTCTCGTGACAGCACTCAAACAGATGCCAACGGCAATAATCAATATTTGTCTTTGAAAGAGCGGCAACAAGTGCAAGACCATTTTATTCAATTTGGCAGAGCCTCGTCTAGAATTGCGCAAATACGCTGGATTAATAGCAACGGACAAGAAGTTGTGCGAGTTAACTTTACCGCTGGTCACGCCATGGTGACGCAGCTAAAAGACCTACAAAATAAACAATCACGCTATTATTTTAAACAAGGTATGCACGTTGCGGCGCCTACCAGCTATTTTTCTCCCATTGACCTGAACATTGAGCACGGTGAGGTAGTCATCCCCTACGAGCCTACTATCAGAGGCACAATTCAAACATCATCCCGTACGCATTTACTCCAAGGGTTGATCGTAGTGAATTACCGATTAAATAATTTACTGACAACTATAAGGGATCATAGTATTCCAGAAGCGCAAATATCGATTGTCAATCAGGATGGATATTGGTTGTTAAACTCGCAACCAGAAAAAGAGTGGGGCTTTATGCTCAAGCAGCCACAATTAAACTTAAAAACTGCATCACCTGAATTTTGGCACTATCAAAGTCAACATCCTGAAGGAGGTGACTGTATTGTCGATAACCTACTCAATAGTTTTATTCCATTAACTACATTTGCAGGCACGGATTCAGGGGCAAATAGCAATCGGCTATTATTGTATGCAACCAGCAATGAAAATTATTTATCACGCGCTCAAAGCTACGCAATGCAATTTTCATTGGCTATTTTTTTAACCTTATCGCTATGTGGTTTAATCATTATCTGGCGAGGATATCGCTATCAACACACACTGCTAGAACTTACTTTAAAACTTCGTAATGAGCACCAACAATTAGAACAAGCCAATACTTCGTTAATCGAAAATATCGCCAGACAACAACTCTTACAAGACGAGTTAGTTGAAGCCAACAAGTTATCGTCCTTAGGTTTAATGGTTGCTGGAGTTGCCCATGAACTTAACACCCCCATTGGTGGTGCTATTATATGTGTTACTAATGCTGATGATGCTAATACTAAACTAACAAAAGCCATGGAGGAGGGAATATCCAAAAGCCAGTTTAGTGCAGCCGTTGAGCTAATAAGTCGCAGTTTACACCTAGCAATAATTAATTTGGATAAAGCGGTTAACCATATAAAACACTTTAAACGCTTAGCTATCGATCGCGTAAATGAAGATTATTTGGAGTGTCTGCTAAGCGACATTGTAAGCGATTTAGTAGTCAGTTTACGGCCAATCTTTAAAAAAGGAAAAGTAGAAGTCGTTGAAGATATAGAAGATAATTTAACCCTAGTAAGTCGCGCTGGCATCATTTCACAGGTACTAGAAAATCTAGTAACTAACAGCCTAAACCATGGATTTGAACCGGGTCAAGAGGGCACTATTAAAATCAAAGCACGTCGGCTCAACAAAAACCAAATCTGTATTACAGTCTCTGACACCGGCTCAGGTATTCCGACGGCCATGCAAACTACCCTATTTGAACCATTTGTTACTAGCGGCAGAGGTAAGGGTAACATTGGCTTAGGTTTATATATGGTCAATCAATGGGTAACAAAATTATTAGGCGGTAAATTAAGTTTTATTTCTGAACAGAACAGCAGCAATGAATTTGCCACCCAATTTACCATTATACTGCCTATCAATTCGAGTGACACCAGCTAGAAAGAATAGGTAATGAACATAGTCTATAACTTTAGAAAATAAAAGGTGCTGAGTAGAATTAAGCTTACTTTAGGCTACGTTAGTTACATTGATTAACTGGGATAAGAAAAGAACAAAGAATTTGCGCGGCAAGCAGCACAAAATGATTAGCTATGGGTGACATCGAGGGAGCGTCTAGATGTATCTTGTTAATTGGTATGGCAATTTACAGTTCTACAATCAATCGAAAAATAGCCTATTTCTAAAATACGAACATTTTAGGGCATGAATAGGTATTTACACCGGCGCACTCATATATTTGGGTTGTAAGTCTCGTTATTCACTCATTGCTATTTGATAAGTCTGCTATCTTTAATTAATACATTATCGTGTTCGTTTACAAGAGCCTCATCCAGAGCCTAAAAGTAAAAAGTAAAAAGGAAGAAGCCTTAGGTATCAAATAAATGCCATCAAAGAATAATAAACGTCCTAATTCAGCTGAAGTCCAAGACAGTGTGCTTGGAAAGGTTTCGTATAAGCCTCGCGTTATCGGTTGTTTGATGATGGCCGTCATGTTAATCGCGGCATTTTACCCAAACATTTCGATTGGGATTATATTGGGGATATTCTGTAATTGTATAGTGTGGCCACATATTGCTCGGTTGCACACTAAATTTATCCCAGATAAACGTTCGGAGTTTATTAACCAAAATATTGATGCGTTTTTTTATGGCATGTGGTGTGCCGTGGTTGGTTTTGAGCTATGGTTTGTGTTTGCATTTCTTGTTGTTAATTCATTAAATAGTTTGATTGCGGGGGGCGTTAAAGTTTATTTACAATGTATGGCAGCGATGGTCATTGGTGGTGCACTGGGTGGTGTCTTGTTTGGTTTCGAATTAATTCAAGAGTCGAGTGCTATCTCAAAAATAGCGGTTGCGACCGCAATTTATTTATATTGTATTAATGTTGGCGTATTTAACCGTCAGTTTTCAATTAAAATAAAAAAATCGCGAGACAAAATTAAGCTGCAAAACCAAGCATTAGAAGCGGCCAACATTAAAGCTGAAGAAGGCGTTCGGGTAAAAAGTGATTTTTTAGCCAACATGAGCCATGAAATTCGAACGCCGATGAATGGAATTTTGGGCACATTACAAATTTTAGAACATCGTCCATTTGATAAAGACACCCGCAACTTGTTAGCAAAAGCGCTTTATTCCGCTAAATCATTATTAACCATAGTTAACGACATTTTAGATTTCTCTAAAATAGAAGCCAATAAGCTAGCTCTAGAACTTAAACCATTTTCGTTGTTAGAAATATTGGAATCTATCAATTCCGATTTAAATGTTGTGGCCATTGAATCATCGATTAGCTTTAATGTTGATATTAGTGATGATTTTGAAGATGGTTGGCTGGGCGATGCTGTGCGAGTCAAACAGATCATACTTAACCTAGCCTCTAATGCGGTTAAATTTACCGAGCATGGCGCTGTCAATATTAAACTAAAATCGGGGATTGTTAATAACCAAAAGGTGATCCAATTTGTGGTTGTTGATACGGGTATCGGCATGAGCCAAGAAGCCCTTGATAACATTTTTGAGCGTTTCTCACAGGCTGACATGTCGACTACACGTAAATATGGCGGAACCGGGTTAGGTATACCTATCACGGTTAACCTAGTTCATTTAATGCAAGGCACGATTAATATAGATAGTGTTGTAGGGCAAGGTACAACCGTACATGTAATGCTGCCTTTGCAATCAGCGGTACTTGCCCCAAAAAGCTCACCGAAAAACAAAACTGACATACCGAATTTGAGTCATATTAAGCTTTTGATTGCTGAAGATAATGAAATAAATCAAATTATTATTCAAACCATATTAGAAAACACAAAGGCGATGGTCGATATTGTTGATAATGGCGAGCTTGCCGTTAAGGCATTTAGTCATGACGAATACGATTTAGTGTTAATGGATATACAAATGCCAGTGATGGATGGTATTCAAGCATTTATACAAATATCCGCGATTAATCCACGTGTGCCCGTTATTGCGCTGACGGCTAATATTATGGCAGAAGATATACAGCGATATAAAAAATTAGGGTTTAAACATTATATTGGTAAGCCGCTCGATATAGAATATTTGTATGACACGCTGAGGTCGATTCTTGAGATAAAATGACCTATTGATCTTTGCCTTTTCCATAATCTGGCGTCAGGCAATGATCCAATTTATGATTGAATTCGAGTCTAGACTCGAAGGACATATTTAACTGATCAAGAGAGTCAAAGATGTATTGCCAGATGCCCATTAAGGTTGAAAGAAACATTCATGATGCAATCATCCTCGTGGTTGATGATAACTCCATAAATACGGATATATTACTTAGCATGTTAACTAGTTATGGCTATAAAAATTGCGTCGCGATTAATCTTCCTTTGGAAGCGATTGAGTTTTGCACTAAAAATCCACCAGACTTAATTATTCTTGATGTAATCATGCCGGACATAAATGGGCATAAATTGTGTCGAATACTTAAAAAAATCCCCGGAATGGAAAACTGCTCAATTATCTTTTCTACCACTAGCAACACTCCGGAAGACGAAATTTCCTGCTGGGAAGCGGGTGGCTCGGATTTTGTGTCTAAACCTGTTCTCCCTCAAACCTTAGTAAAAAGAATTGAGTCCCATTTGCAGCTTAAATTGATTAACGATGTTAAGGATGAACTGATCATCATTGATTCACTAACTGGTCTGCGAAATAGACGGTTCTATGATGAAGTGTATCGTCAACAAGTAAACTTGGCGCTGAGGAATAACGAAGACTTTTCAATTGTTGCCTTAGATATAGATTATTTTAAGTTATACAACGATTCTTATGGCCACATCGCTGGCGACGAATGTCTTAAAAAAATAGCCTTAACATTGGAAACAAATATTCATCGGCCGACTGATGTTGTTTTTCGCTACGGTGGTGAAGAATTTGTCATGATACTCCCCGCTATTGATGAGGCGGGAGCCAGAGCGGTGGCACAAAAAATCATTGCTTCTGTACATAACCTTAATCTAGATCATAAAGAGTCACCATTTGGGGTGATAACTATTAGTGCTGGTATAGCATGTCTTAAAACAAGTGAGGGCGATTCGGATTTGTTTACCGTAGCTGATAACAAGTTATATCAGGCTAAGGAGCTGGGCAGAAACCGATACGTTTAAGTAGGCATGCCGGTCGTAGGCACTGCTTGCGACTCAGTACTTAAGTTGCTTAATTCAATAAAACTTCAAACCAACCACGGATCATCAGCCTTCCAGTTAGATAGCGATTCAGGATTATCACTGACAACCCTTGACTGTCCCCTTTCTACTATGAGTTCAATCGATCGACGCAACACATGAGTTGAATCTGCTATGTCTGGAGTTGGCACTCAGACGACTTCAAGTCGTTCACCATACGTTCCAAAATGGAACGTATGGTGATCTAAAGTTTATATTGTTGATAGTTGTAGCCTTGTTAATATTTGCTGTCTGGGCTGCCAAATTCTTTCCCGACAGGGCCACCCAAAGCCCCGTGTAACTTTCTTTTTTTGCACCAAGCAATCGCGAGGCTATCGAACTCTTTTGCATCGATGGCTATCTGGACCTGATGAAATTGTTCATTTTTAAGTGCTTGATATTCCTCTGGATTATCAATCTGAATCAGAACTGGGTTTTGATTCTCATCATCGAAACTCATCTCCTGATAGCCACACACGCTAGATTCGGTTTGACAATAAAACCATTCTTTAGTACTCATATTTCTCCTTTGCTATTTATTAACGAGTCTTCATCAGTTACAGATACATCAAACACCACGTTTTTTAAAAAAATTTAGCGGCTACTTCCAAGAAATATTAAACGTAATAGACTCAGGTGCCTTCTCTCCCTCATCAAACACGTCACAAATATCTGAATGACCCCCCGCGAAATTGATAATTCGCTGACTCATTCTCTCAACATCATTTTCGTACCGACAAAATAGCCGTATAGATTGGTTGTCTGTATCTGTAATCGCTCTCACATTGTTCATAGAATTATCAATATTGAAGTGATTGGGATTATCGAGTGGATAAGCGTCACGAGCATTAAACTGTTCTTTTGATAGCAACTGAACAGTGCTAAACAGATGTTCAGAGCGATTTGCTTTTAGATATTGGTGGCAGTAAGGCATAGTAGTTAAATTTAGTAATCTATTTGTCAGATTCACGATCCGGGTCGTTTATTATCACAATAAATTTGTCATCTCGCCAGTAGCCGAGTTCAATATTTCCTGATGGTAAATGTCGTCTCAATCCCCTTGGGACTTTTGGATCGGGTTCGTATAGTGTGTGCCCCTGTTGAAGGAGGCTACGGGACAAATCCCCACTCTGAGAATCGCGTTCAATAACATAAGAAAGTTCTAAAATATCGAAGGGTGTATCTACGTTTTTTTTCATAATTTTAGCTCCATAATCTTGTCCAGCCAAAGACCTTTAGGTCTTCTATGACAACCTGACAACGCTTCGATATTTTGAAAGTTTAAGCTGTATACCTTCTTATGTTGATACCAAATATCTACCATGTAAGCTTTTTGGCCGGGAAGGATTTCAGCGCCTGAGAATGGCGTTGTGTATACGATACTTAGTTCATCTTTATCGAACGCTTGGGCAAAACCGTTTAGATTTTTGTCCTTCAACGGATAACCTTTTTTCGTGGTCAACTCGATGACTTTTTGAACAACTTTTAGGTTTATGTTTTTGCTCTTGGTTGTCGTCGTATTTTCTGCGTTCATAGGTGATTCCGTCATTATCTGAATCGAATAATTTACTCAAAGCAAGGTAATAGGTTTAGCTTGGTACTGTACAGAGAGATGTAAGGTACTTGATTGGAAAATAGGCGAAGCATACAGCTTTTTCAAGGGTGAAAAATCAATAACTATCTGTTTAATAACAAAAAAAGCATGAGTAATCAATAATGCGAAGAGGCGAGTAAAAATTACAATAGGTGCTAAGTCGTTATAAAATAACTATTTAAACTGGCCTTAGTTATGAAGTTATCGTGGGATGAAATTAGCCATAGATCAATAGAGTAAATGTTAGCTTTTTTCTTTGTTTATTGCTGCCCAGACGTCATGAGAAACGATTTTTATTCCGAGTTGCTCGTAAGTGTTGCTTGGTCTCCAGCTACGATGCATTTTATTTAGCTGACTATCTTCTTCTTGAGTGATCCACACAACGCGATAAAAACCAACTAAAAGGTGATAATAAGTGGACTTATCTATTGGCTCATGTGAGTGAAAAACGTCTCTGAAAAAAGATATTGGTGTCCAGTGTTCGTATCGAAGGCTTTTGAACGCTTCCCTCGTATTTTTGTCTTTAACTTCGAAGGGTAATTTGCCTGAAATGTCTTTGTAGTTCTCACTTTGTGCTAGTAATTCAAGCGCTTTCTCTGAGATAAAAGGAAAATCTTTCCATGGCCACTCCCTGACAACTTCATTGCCAACAAATGCGAGAAATTTATCACCATAAAGCTCAGTGTTCTCAAAGTATATTTTATGGAGAAGCGCGAGAACTTCCGCTAGATGAGACATTCTTTTTTGTATATTTTTGGCTAATTCAAAATCAGACTTTAGAACCCCATCAGACAAATCACTTGAGGGGCGTTTACTCATTTTAAGTTGCTTGGTGCCATTTTCTTCCCAGTGCTTTCTTATCTCTAATGCTTTTGTTTTTGACACAGTTTAACCTTAATTGATTATGATACTTAGTGTGTGGAGGGTTGGAATTAACGTGGAAGACAGGGTTAAACATTTTTATCAAGCCATATCTGAACATCATCTCCGCTACGAACCTGCAACTTGAAATGTTGGTTCAGCCAATCACAAGTTATTTTGTATATAAGGATTAATCTAATAGGTTGGCTAAGTGATAATGCAAGAATGAAATTCTTGTTTCGTTCTAACATTTGAAGCTTATAAGTTTTATTTTGAACGCCAGCGGAGTAATTAGCATGGTAGAAGTCTAATTGAAATATACGACCTCCTTTTGGCGTCACTGCAATTATTTTAATTGGGGAGTAAGACCTGAGATCATCACCAAACTCTTCTGCAATGAATTCTGCTGCATACCAGTGCATCGGCTCTAGTGATATTCGACTCAAAAATAACTCCTTATTCTCTGTCATTCCCGCTAAATCGGATAACTCATCGGAATAATTCCACATTACTTAAAACTTAACAAACATTATGGATGATCAATTTTCGGTTTTTAAATCCTGCATTTAGACCACCATCTATATACAAATAACGATCATTTATCGACTGAGCTGGTTTTACGCTACATTGTTCGTTTAAAAACGCGGAAAGCACCTCTAAAACTGATGAAGGAGCATTAATTTTTCGTCACGCTAAATGGTTAGAACGAAGATAACTTAAAATTAAGTCATTATGACTACTTTACAACCGTATTAAAATAAACCACACTGGTGTCATCATACGCTTAAATAATTTAAAAATGCTTGAGAAACTTGGGTTTGCACAAAAACAGCGTCTTGCATATATAGACTTCTCCCTCATGTTTAAGGGCGCAATCTTTAGACAAGATTTAATCAATCGCTTTGAAGTAGGGCTGTCAGCTGCATCTCGTGATTTGACGATATATAAAGATCTAGCGCTCAACAATCTACACTACGACACTAAACAAAAACGCTATTTTCAAACTGAGCAATTTAAACCAGTATTTGAACACGACGCTCAACGTACCTTAGTAAAATTAGCAAATGATATTTCTGATGGTTTTGATGCAATTGGTGACCTTCACTTTCCAGTTGAAGCTCCATCAAGCTTGAATGTGCCTGATATTTTTATCGTAGCTAGATTGGTACAGGCCATTTTAAATAATAAAGCGGTAAGTGTTATTTATACTTCGTTATCGAGTGGCTCTGGCTCACGAGAGTTAGTGCCGCATTCTATTGTTGATAATGGATTACGTTGGCATGTACGAGCGTTTGACCGCAAAAGCCAAAGCTTTCGCGATTTTGTGTTAACGCGCATTAGTAAAGTGACGTTAAAAGAAGCAGGGAAAGAGAGCGAGCAAGCACCAGCAGATGACGCATGGCAGCGCCTAATCCCTCTGCAACTCGTGCCGCATCCCAAAAATGTAAAACATGCTACCGCCATTGAAATGGATTACGGTATGGAAAATAGCCAGCTTTTGATCAATGTTAGGGCGGCAATGGCAGGATATCTACTAAGGCGTTGGAATGTTGATTGCACCGAACGAGGGGTGCTTAAAGGGGCTGAATATCAGTTATGGTTACAGAACCGTTTTACCCTCAATAAAGTAGATAATTTGGCAATTGCGCCGGGTTACAAGGAATAAAAATGCCAGTGTTTGATAGCAAAAAACCAGCTGTATTAAGAGTGACTGAATACATTTTGAATAAGAATAAAATGGGCGAGTCATTCAGCGTTCAATCTGCCGCATCAAGCGAAGAGTTAAATGGAATAGACCGTTACCAGATTGCACGTATTATAAGGGATATTTGTTTAGATCCTGAAGATGAGAAAAGTCGAATCCGTTTTACGACAGTTGATAACAGCAATATAGATAATACTTTTTGCCGCTGGCAATTAAGTGCAAATGCATACTTTAGTTATTTGTCTTATCAATCTATAAGGCAATCTGAAAAGGCAAACGAAATCGCAAAACAAGCTTTGTTTATAGCGGTTTTTTCAGTGACCATTACTTTCTTCACCACTATATTTTTTTGATATGAAATGCGGTGGTAACAAAATTGCTCAATTACTGAATAAATGTAATGCAAACTAAGCGCGTCACTTTGTGCAATAAGGATGTTTTGAAATATGAAGTTTAACGAAGATTCTCGCGTAAAAATTCCAACGATCTTGCATTTAATGCGCCTAGGTTATCAATATCTATCCCTCAAAGACGCTTCTGTTATTTGGGATAAAACAACCAACATCTTTACTGACATATTTCATCAAAGTATCAAAAAGATAAATCCCACTATTACCGATAATGACGCAAAGCAATGTTACGACGACATATCACTTTGCTTAGAAAATGAAGACTTAGGCAGAGCTTTTTATGAAAAGCTCACTGCTAAGTCGGGTTTACGCCTTATCGATTTTGAAAACCTCAGCAACAATACCTTTAATGTGGTTGCTGAACTGCCATACAAAAAAGATGACGAAGAGTTTCGGCCTGACATCATTTTACTTATTAATGGTATGCCACTGGTGTTTATCGAAGTTAAGCGCCCAAATAACAAAGATGGCGTGCTTGCCGAACACAAACGTATACAAACACGTTTTGAAAACACTAAATTTAAAAAGTTTGTCAATTTAACTCAGTTAATGATTTTCTCGAACAACATGGAGTACGAGGATAGCTCTGCCATGCCTATTGAAGGCGCATTTTATGCCACTGCGTCATATCAAAAGCCAAGCTTCAACTACTTTCGAGAAGAGCATAAGTTCGACTTAGCTACCTTGTTAAGCACTTCCAGTGACGCAGATGAAACCGCTGTTCTCAAAGACAACAATTTATTAAGCATTAAGCAATCCCCTGAGTTTGCTAAAAACAAAAGCCCAGAAACACCCACAAACCGCATTTGTACTTCTTTATTACAGCCAGAGCGTTTGGCCTTTGTTCTTGAGTATGCGCTGGCTTACGTTAAAGAGCGCAAAGGGTTGCAAAAACATGTGATGCGATACCCACAAATGTTTGCTACCAAAGCCATTGAAGCCAAGCTTGATGAAGGCATTAAAAAAGGCATCATTTGGCATACCCAAGGCAGTGGTAAAACTGCATTGGCTTATTACAACGTTAAGTACCTTGCTAACTATTTCCAGCAAAAAGGCGTGATAGCTAAGTTTTACTTTATTGTGGATAGAATTGATTTACTTATCCAAGCAGGGCGTGAGTTTAAAGCCCGTGGCTTGACAGTACATAACATTGATACTCGTGAAGCCTTTGCAAACGATATTAAGCAAACGGCAGCAATTCATAATGCCTCAGGACAAGCTGAAATCACGGTAGTCAATATCCAAAAGTTTAAAGATGACCCATCGGTTATTAAAAACGCCGACTACAATGTCAAAGTCCAACGGGTATTCTTTTTAGATGAAGTACATCGCAGTTATAATCCTAAAGGCAGCTTTTTAGCTAACTTAGAGCAAGCCGATAGAGACTCAATAAAAATTGGTTTAACCGGAACACCGCTGTTAGGAGATGAGTATGACTCCAAATCACTATTCGGCGGTTACATTCATAAGTACTATTACAACGCATCGATTAAAGATGGCTATACCTTAAGGCTTATCCGCGAAGACATTGAAACCAGCTATAAGCTAAACCTGCAAAAAACACTTGAAGAAATTGAGATCTTAAAAGGTAATGCCGACAAAAAAGTGGTCTACGCCCACGAAAAGTTTGTCGAGCCTATGCTCGATTACATCGTAAAAGACTTCGAGCAAGCCCGTATCTCAATGAACGACAACAGCGTTGGTGGCATGGTGGTGTGCGATTCATCTGACCAAGCTAAAATGATGTACGAAATTTTTCAGCACAAATACGCAAAACCCGAAGTAGTACCAGAGCAAGTTTTGTTAGCTGCCGAACCCACAGCAAGCTACAGCGCCTATAAAAAACAGAACAGCACTGTAAACACCGCCGCTGTTATCTTGCACGACGTTGGCACAAAACTAGAGCGCAAAGACCTAGTGGAAGACTTTAAAGAAGGCAAAATAGACTTTTTATTTGTGTACAACATGCTGCTGACAGGCTTTGATGCCCCGCGTCTTAAGAAGCTTTATCTTGGCCGAGTTATTAAAGCCCATAACTTGCTACAAACCTTAACGCGGGTGAATCGTACCTATAAAAACTTTGGGTATGGCTATGTGGTAGATTTTGCCGACATTGAAAGAGAGTTTGAAAAAACCAACCAAGACTACTTCAAAGAGCTGCAATCTGAGTTAGGCGATGAGATAGAGCATTTCAGCAACCTGTTTAAGTCTCAGCAAGAAGTAGAGCAAGAGATAAATGCCATCAAAGAAGTGCTATTTCATTTCGACACACAAAATGCCGAGGTCTTCTCAGACCAAATCAGTCAAATAGACTCTCGGGGTGAAATGTTAAAGATCACCCACGCACTCAATAATGCCAAAAGTCTGTATAATCTCATCCGTTTATCGGGCGACTATCAGATGCTAGAAAAGCTCGATTTTCAAATGCTCAATGTATTGTCCAGAGAAGCTAATAATCGCCTTGCGCTAATCAACACCAAAGAAGTACTCGAAAACAACGTCGATACCACCAACTTGCTTAACGTCGCACTAGAAGATGTGATTTTTGCCTTTACCAAGGTAAAAGAAGAAGAAATGGTGCTGGCCGATGAGTTAAAATCTACCTTGCAAAAAACGCGAGAAGGATTGGGTAGCAACTTTGACCCTAAAGATCCCAAGTTTGTTTCACTTAAAGACGAGCTTGAGCGACTATTTAAAAAGAAAAACCTTAACGAAGTATCCAAAGAACAAATGGAAAGTAACATCAAAGCCCTTAACGACATTTACAACCGGGCAAAAGAGTTAGAGCGTAAAAATCAACTGCTCAAAGCTAAGTATGACAACGATGAGAAGTACGCCCGTTTACACAAGCGCTTGATGGAAAAAGACCCTCTTACCGACAGCGAAAGCAAATTGTTCGAAGCATTAAAAGGCTTAAAAACAGCGGTCGATATTCAGATCCAACAAAACGCCAAAATGCTCGATAACGAAAATTTTATCAAGCAAATGATACCGCCCATTATTTTTGATGAGTTTGAAGACAAGCAAGGCATCGACCTTGAATTAGAGTCGGTCGACATGATCAACCAACTCATCGTCAAAGAATACATGAATGAATATCAGGGGCTGTCTGCTTACCGATAAGCCGCGCCTCTGATCAATAAATATAAAAAGAAGTAATATGACTACAACACAACAGTTCGAACAACAAACCAAAGCGCTGATAGATAACATCAAAAAAGTCTGCGCCAACTATGGCCTAGGCAACGACGGTAATGAATTTAAAGTCATTACCCAAGTTTTCTTATACAAATTCTTAAACGATAAGTACGTATTTGAAATCAAGAAAATCGACAAAAAGCTAGCCGTAGCTGATAACTGGGAAGCTGTTTTTAGCACCTACACCGATAAAGATATCGCCAAGCTCAATATGCGTTTAAGACCGAGTGTGGCACGCATACGCGCTGATCATTTCATTACCTCGTTATTTAACAAGCAAGACAAGCCTAATTTTGCTGAAATTTTTGATACTACCCTCATCGATATCGCCAAAGACAACAGCGAAATATTCTCGGTGCTCACCGAGGGCGGCGAAAAAATAGTCTTATTTGAAAACCTAAGTAAATATGTCACCGACAACCGTGATCAATTCTGTAAGGCCATAGTTAACAAGTTAACTGACTTTAGCTTTGAGAATATCTTCAACGAAAAATTTGATTTTTACGCCACCATATTTGAATACTTAATCAAAGACTACAACACCAACAGTGGCGGCAAATATGCCGAGTACTTCACGCCACATGCCGTGTCTAAAATCATGGCAAGATGTTTGGTAACTGGTGAGGTAAACAACGCAACCTGCTACGATCCAAGTGCAGGCTCAGGCACACTATTAATGAACCTTGCTCACCAGATTGGCGAGGACAAATGCACCATCTATTCGCAAGATATTTCACAAAAGTCCTCCAGCTTGTTAAGGCTAAATCTTATACTTAATGACCTAGTACATTCCATTCACAACATCATTAAAGGCAACACCATACTCGACCCTTTTCATAAGGAAGAAAACGGCGAATTAAGGCGTTTTAAATATATAACAAGCAACCCCCCCTTTAAGCTCGACTTCTCTGATTTCAGTGCCGATTTAGACTCAAAAGAAAACCAAAAGCGCTTTTTTGCTGGTATTCCAAAGGTTCCCGCAAAGAAAAAAGAGTCTATGGCTATCTATCTGATGTTCTTGCAACACATCATCCACTCGCTTACAGAGGATGGCAAAGCGGCAGTGGTTGTACCCACTGGATTCATAACCGCACAAAGTGGTATTGATAAGAAAATACGTCAGAAGTTAATTGACGAAAAAATGCTAGCTGGTGTGGTCAGCATGCCATCTAACATTTTTGCCAACACGGGCACAAACGTTTCTATCTTATTTATCGACAAAACCAACAAAGGCGATGTTGTACTCATTGACGCCTCAAATCTTGGCGAAACAGTCAAAGACGGTAAGAACCAAAAAACGGTGCTAACTCACACCGAAGAAGACAAGATCATCGAAACCTTTAACAGCAAAGAAGTGGTGGTTGATTTTAGTGTTGTTGTGAGTTACGACGATATTGCCGCTAAAAACTACTCGCTCAGTGCGGGGCAGTATTTTGAAGTAAAGATTGAGTATTCAGATATTACTCCAGAGGAATTTAAAGAAAAACTTAAGGGTATAGAAGGTGACTTAACACGGCTTTTTGATGAGTCATCAATATTAGAAATGAAGATTAAAGTTAGTTTAACTGAGTTAAATTATGATTAATAAATTACCTTTATCAGAATTAACTTTAAACGTAACCGATGGTAAGCATGGTGATTGTTTAAATGAAGATAATTCAGGTTATTACTTTCTTAGTGTAAAAGATATTAAGCAAGACAAAATTGACTTTGAAAATGCTCGTCAAATTACTGAAGCGGATTTCATAGAAACGCACAAGAGAACTAAGTTAGAAGAAGGTGATATCCTCTTGGCCAACAGTGGTCACACAATTGGAAAAATGTTCTATGTTCTAGACTGTCCCCAAATTAACAAAACAACATTTCAGAAAAGCGTCGCTATTATTAAAGCAGATACATCAAAAATTAATGGGAATTACCTTTATTACTCATTACTTGCTAATGTTACTGGGCTTAGGCGAGCGGCAGTGGGATCAGCTCAGCCGAATTTACTCTTAAGAGATTTAAGAAACTTTCAGGTGCCTACCCACAACAATCGTGAACAACAAAACTCAATCTCAAGAGTGATGTCTGCTTTTGATGAAAAAATAAAACTCAACAACAAAATCAATGCTGAACTAGAAGCCATGGCCAAGCTCATTTACGACTATTGGTTTGTGCAATTCGATTTCCCCGACGCCAACGGCAACCCCTACAAATCCTCCGGCGGCAAAATGGTTTACAACCAAGAACTAAAACGCGAAATCCCAGTGGGGTGGGATGTTGAAGTCATAAATAATATTATTAAAGTCAAAGATGGTACGCATGATTCACCAAAATCTAAAGACTCTGGTTACCCTTTAATAACATCGAAGCACTTAAAGCCAGAAGGTTTAGACTTTGCTACTGCCAACTTGATTTCAGCAGAAGATTACGAAAGTGTAAACAAGCGAAGTAAAGTCGACACTGGCGACATACTCTTTTCAATGATTGGCAGTATAGGTGAAATTTATAAGGTTGATGAACAACAGATTAATTTCGCAATAAAGAATGTTGGGTTGTATAAATCCTCGGAAAAACCTGAATACGCCAACTATTTATACATGTTTTTGAAATCGTATGATATGCAAAGATACATGGGGAACGTCACTTCTGGAAGCATTCAAAAGTTTATAGGACTAGGAGCATTGCGTTCTATGCCTATCTTTCTAAATGAGGGCATGATTAAGAAATTTGTGAATACTACGGAGCAACTTTTTCAAAAGAAAACTTTGATTAAGCTGGAAAATCAAAAATTGACTCAACTACGTGATTGGCTACTACCAATGCTAATGAACGGCCAAGTGACGATAAAATTATGAATTTTGCATTTCGCTTTTTACTGACTTTTAACGCAACATCACTTCTAGTGATTATCTATTTAGTTCAAAAAGGCCATACGCTGCATTACTTTTTTACGGATTGTACTGCTCTTGTTTCAATACCAAATTTCATTTCGTATTTGGTTTACTTACTCGTTCCTCTTTTATTGACTGGGCTTAGTATTAAACTCAGCTCTTGTTTAGGACAAGACAGTTTTGTAAAGGGCGATGTTGTCAGCATTGAACATGCGAATAATAGCTTTCTACCGAGCTATTTGGGGTATTTCTTCGTCGCTTTAAGTGTTGATAACTGGGAAACACTATTCTTTGTATACGGCGTTCTTTTTGTTTTCACATTTTTATCACAAGCACTTTATTTTAACCCTCTTTTTTTGGTATTTCGTTTCGAGTTTTACAACATTACAACCAGAAATGGTGCTGCCATTTTTCTTATTTCTAAAGAACATTATAAAAAACCAAATGACGTAATTCTTGAACAAGTTTATCGGATCAACAATTATACCTATATTGAAAAGGACTAGTGAATGCATCAATTAATTGCACGCGTTAAAGGAAGAACAATGCCCCATTATTATAAGTTATTATCTGGTGCTGAAATTTACAATATTGATTGCGATAACTTATCATTAGTTGATTATGAACCCGGTACTCTTCTTGATGAGGATTGCTGGTTTAATATTTCCAGTTTTAGTCAGCAGCCTTATTGTATCGATTTTTTAATCACACCTTTCGTGTCAGCTGACTACAACGATATTCCAACGGAAAAATATAGTGATATTTCTTATATTTGTTCTGTACAAGACGGTATTTATTTTTTCCAAAAAATTACCCCATCGTTGTTCTTAACTAGAAGTTCCATTTCTTTTGGAGAAAATGTTCGATATGAAGAAGACAAAAAGCGAATTTTTATAAATAAAGAACCAGATGCTGTTTACATTAGCGCAACTGACACATTTATATTTAGAAATTTGGCTACGATTTCTAGCATTTTTAAAGGAATTGACACTTTATATAAAGAAGCCACAAATCAAGAAGTACAGCAGTTCTTAGATGAAGATTTTATAACTCTGTCGAATGAATACAGCGCCGAAAAAGTAAGCAAGCCAAACAGAAAAAGAATCGCTTTGGCCATGTCAACTTTTGACAGGATGGTAGATGTAGAAAGAGACCAAATTTTAGAATATATTCATAGTTACTGCGAAAACATTAACTATGATGAAGGAAATAAGGCGTTTACTATCGGTACAGATGACGAACTAAAATATTTACTCTATGGAATAGAACAGCGCTTCTATACGACGCTTCTAGGTAATGAAAAACGGTTGGCAAACTCAATCCAAACATTATGAATATTGGGAGAGTAAAAGGAGTTTAAGTATTTTATGGATTTGTCTAGCTTTGAATTAAATGTTGATTCACCAATAAGTATATTAATTGGAGAAAATGGTTGTGGAAAAAGTGAAATTTTATCACAACTAGCTAGGAGTTCAGTTCATGAATTTAGTACTGTTATAGCTATTGCTACGTCAGTATATGATAAGTTTCCGTATAGGAATTTTAAGAAAAATTATCACTATATGGGTGGACGACTTGGTAGGTTTGTTCCAAGAGAGGCAATTAAGGAAGCTATTTCAAAATTATATGGCAATTACAAATCAGATTTTTCAGCTCTTTTTAAAATTCTCGACTACATCAAATTTGATCATCAAATAGGGTTCAGAATTTTGGGGATCGCTCATGATTTTGAAGACATATTAAACGAAATTGATGAGTTAGATGATGTTCAAAAAGACGAGCTGGATCGTGTTCTATTTAGTTTAAATAGTGGAAAATATAATACAAAATCTGAAGTGTTATGGTTTAACAGAGATAGCCAACACTTAAATGTTGCGGATGAATTTTTAATTGAACTTGTTCATATGGAGCGAATTCTCAAAAAATATAAAATTATCAAGTCAATTGACATTTATTTGTCGAAAGACCGACGCGTATTTCCCCTCAACAAAGCTAGTTCAGGAGAGCTATCTCTGTTATCGACATTAATATTCATTTCGTCGTTTATAGATGACAGTTCGATGATTTTGATTGATGAGCCGGAGAATAGCCTCCACCCCAAATGGCAAAAAGATTATATAAGTATGATTATGGACATCTTTTCTTACTACAATCCCAAAATTATTGCGGCTACGCATTCGCCTGTAGTGATATCAGGTCTGAATAGGGAGTTAGGTGTTGATATCCATAAATACTCTGAGTCAGGGTTCACCTTAGAAAAAGGAAGTGCTAAAAACGCAGAAGTTATATATGACGAGCTTTTTGATATTATCACTCCCAATAGTAGAAACCTTTCAAATGAATGTGCTGATATTCTGAATAAATACTCCGATAAGAAAATTTCTTTTCTAAAAGCAAATGCCCAACTTGATCGTTATCTTGATAAATCATTTGATGAAGATCAGAAAGACTTCTTAAGAGGCATTAAGAGTCTTATTTCACAGATCAAGAATGAAGTATGATATGTCTGGGTTAACATTTACAAATGATGAAATTGAAAGAATACGACTATCTGTAAAAGAAGGGCATTTGTCTTGGAGCCATGACAGGCTAAAAGGCATTAAACGACGTATTAAGATTAAAAACTTAGCGAAGCAATTTAGCTGCTGTTGTTACTGTAGTCGTGAATTAAAAGGAGAATTCGCGATGGTAATTGATATTGAGCACATCATTCCAAAATCTAAATTACCAAAACACATGTTTTCACCCAAGAACCTTAGTGTGTCCTGTAAACGATGCAATATGGAAGTTAAAAAGGCATGTCTAGAATTCCTTACCCAACCTTTGAATACACTACCAAAACGTGTATTTAAGAGTCGGTTCTATAGATTTATCCATCCCAATCTTGACAACTACGATGCTCATTTAAAAATGCATACAGAGCGATTAGGTCGAAAAAAGCGACTTTTAAAATATCGTATAATTAATGGGAGTTCTAAAGGAACATTTACATATGAATACTTTAAACTTAAAAACCTAGAGTTAAGTACATTTGACGAGGCTCAAGGTGCAACAGAAAGAGTTGAAATATCAGAACCATCAATTGCGGACGCTTTTGATGTACTTGAAAATAGTTACTTAGAATAAAATAAGAAAAACACTATCTCTAAAACAAATGTTTATTTAATAAATACAAACTGTATCCCTTTAATAACAAGAGGTTCACGCATTTGGACGAAAGGTCAGTGAACCTAAATCTCACAATAGCGCCGGGATATTTGAACTAAATGACCTCTAGCAGACTCTTCAG
>TARA_R110002012_G_scaffold127225_1_pt1 | contig 33954 bp, 31 predicted proteins | sample TARA_R110002012 | Tara Oceans TARA_R110002012 (sample SAMEA4396515) | marine metagenome | biome: Westerlies Biome; feature: [DCM] deep chlorophyll maximum layer (ENVO:01000326); material: water (ENVO:00002006), including particulate matter (ENVO:01000060) such as... | depth 40 m
AAAGGGTGAGTAATTTAATTAGTGCCGGATGATTTTTTATAAAAAAAACATCCTCAAGAAATAAGAAAACCAATGAAACAAATTTTTACATTTTTAGCGGCCGTATTATTAACAGCAAGCACTTTTGCTCAAACAGGCATAGGCACCACCACGCCACATGCTTCGGCACAGTTGGAGGTAAGTAGTACCACAAAAGGGTTTTTACCGCCAAGAATGACCCAAGAAGCACGAAATTTAATAACAGCACCAGTGGCAGGACTAGTAGTTTGGTGTACAGATTGCGCTACTGAAGGCGAACTGCAAGTTTATAATGGTACCGCCTGGATTAAATCTGGAGTTGCCCCCGGCACAGCACAAGGCCAGATGAGGTATTGGGATGGTACAGCGTGGTTGGTAATAGCACCCGGTACCGAAGGGCAGGTTTTAACTTTTATAAATGGGATTCCCAAATGGAACGATTAGGCTAGTGAAGCTTCATTGTAAAATCTATCATGTTTAAAATAAAATAATAACATTAATGAAACAACTATTCATCATTTTGGCGGCCTTATTACTCACGGCAAGCACCTATGCCCAAACCGGCATAGGCACCACCACACCAAATGCATCAGCACAGTTAGAGGTAAGTAGTACTACCAAAGGGTTTTTACCACCACGTATGTCTACGGAACAGCGTGATGCAATAGAAAATCCAGCTACAGGATTGGTAATTTATAATACCAACACCAATACGTTGGAGTACAAGACTGAATCAGTCTGGGTGTCTTATCAAGATAATCCAGATGGCACCACCGCTGGTGAGATGCAGTATTGGGACGGCAGCGCTTGGGTAACCATAGTACCCGGTACCGAAGGGCAGATTTTAACGTTAACTAGTGGTTTGCCAACTTGGGCAGGCGATATATTTTATCAAGATCTAGATGGTGATGGATATGGAGATGTCAACAGTACTGTTGCTTCAGTTTCAAGACCTTTTGGCTATGTTGCTGATAATACAGATTGTGATGATAGTGATGTTGCAATAAATCCAGAAACAGTTTGGTATGTTGATGCAGATGGCGATGGTTATGTGGGCATAGGTTTAGTTTCATGTTTAAGACCAATCAATGGTTTTTTGTTGAATGAATTGTCGGGAACAGGAACAGATGATTGTGACGATTCGGATGCATCAATTAATCCTTCTATTTTTGAATTTCCAAATGATGGAGTTGATAATAATTGCGATGGGGAAGTAGATAATATAGTTATAGGTAGTTTTGTAGGTGGGGGAATTGTCTTTTACCTAGCAGATACGCCAACTGATTTAGATGGTGATGGTGATTTAGATATTGGCTTGGTATGTGCCATAGAGGATCAAGGTATAAAACCCTGGAGAAATTTAGTTGCAATACAAACAGGAGCCAATGAAACAGGCATTGGCTATGGAGCTTCTAACACGAGATTAATTATAGAAATGCAAGGAGATACAAGCACTGATTATGCTGCAGGTTTTGCAAGCGCTTATAATGGAGGCGGATTTACTGATTGGTTTTTGCCAAGTATTGATGAGTTAGTTGAAATGAACAATAATGAGACGATTATAAATGATAGATCTGTTGTAAATGGAGGAAGTGCTTTTGAGTCAGGCTTTAGATGGAGTTCTTCACAAGATTCCGATGATAGAAGAGTATGGAACATGTCGTTCGGATCTAATTGTTTAAGTTGCTATGGTGTACAAATTAAAAACTCGTCAAATCCTTATAATGTGCGTGCAATTCGGGCTTTTTAACAAATTGGACTTACTATATTAGACTGGAGATAAAGGTGCGAGATTTAGAGTTACATTGTAGACTTCCCCTTATTAAGACACCTCTAAATTCAGCAAATTTTCATTATTGGTATTAAAATGGGTGTTTTTCATATCATTATAAAGAATGGTTTTTAGTATAATGTAAATTCAAAATACAACATTTAACTACCCATTAGTTTTGAAAATTGAGCTAAGCTATCTGTCATTGAGTTCGATATTTTTTCTGTCTGCTCTACTAAGTAAAAGCACTGATTTTCAGTGCTTTTTGCATTTGTGTAGGTGTCGTTTGGTGCTTGTTCTTTCTTCATTTCTTTAAAAAGTATCTAATAAAAGTATCTTTTCGTCAATTTTAAGAGTTAAAAATGTTCAATTCTTTAACTGCTTTACTTACAATTTTTTCGTCAATATAATGCTTTTGTAGCACTTAATCTGTTGTGTGCGACGACAATGATTTTGTATCTCCGCTTAATGCTGCAGATAGATATGTGAGGTATGTCTTTCTTAAACTCTTCAATTGTAAATCTCTGCCAGTTTGGATATACTAATTTAGCTTCCAGTTAGAGTTAAGAATAAAAACTTATTTTTAACTTAGTCAAAAAAATATTTTAATGATTGTATGTTTTTTTAAAATTGTGTTAAAGAACTATTTTATGATTTATAGTTTGAAAATAAATGAGCCCCATTATTTGGGGCTCATTTATTACATTTTAATTAGAGTATAACTTTTTGATTGGTTGTTTATTTTAATAAAATAGATGCCGCTTTGTAAGTGGTTAATATTTATGCCCCCTTTAATACTATTATAGGTGTATTTATCAATAAATTGTCCTAAAGTATTATAGACTTTGATGGTTTTTACTGGTAATGATGATTTAAAATAAACCTTATCATGTGTTGGGTTTGGGTAAATTTTAAAATCTTGTATGAAACATCATAGTAATACCGTTGATTGTTTTCTAAATTAGTTTGCTGAAGACTCACGACATTATTTTCTTTCAATGAGAATTTAAAATCACTCGAAGGTACAGGTACTTTATTTCCTGCAATTATCATGTCATCACCATATTGATTCTTCATGAAATATGATTCTTGAATTCCATGATAATTTCCAAGAAAATCATCTGATAACTCTATTTTTTGCTTTGGTTGTATTTCTTCCTTTTCTAATTTTGTTTTTTTTTATTTTCAGAACAATAATTATAATCCTACATCTCATCTATATACATTAATATTTCCTCATTATTTGTATATTGAAATACCTAAATTAATAAACCTACAAGCGCCAAAAAAATCATGTTCGAGCCAAACGAAATTCCATTGTTTTATGTTGTTATGGTGGTCTTTATGGTTATTGTATTGACATCATTTATTATTTATGCGCTTATAAATATGATTGATACGGGTTATGTTTTAATAAAACGAAAACCATTATATCGCTATTTATTGCCACCATATAAAAAGCTACCAGCTCACCAACAACATCTTTTACAGTCACAATTCCGTTTTTATCAGCGTTTATCAGAAAAAGAGAAACGTGTATTCCATCACCTATTGGTTTATTTTATGCAATCGAAAAAATTTGTCGGTCGCAATAATTTAGATCTCACGGATGAAATGGTTGTTTTAACATCTGCAACAGCCATAATGCTCACATTTGGGTTTCGGGATTATAGTTTAAAAATGATTAAGCATATCATAATTTATCCTTCTGCTTTCTATTCAGAAACCAATGACATGCATCATAAAGGTGAATATAATCCTAGACTACAAGCACTCGTTTTATCTTGGGAGCATTTTGTAGCGGGCTATTCTGTTTCCAATGATAACTTGAATTTAGGAATCCATGAATTTGCACATGCTATTCATTTTAATAGTTTAAAAAATAGAGATGCTAGTTCAACTATTTTTGCTGACACGTTTAAAGAGTTGTCTGCATTTTTATCTGAAGAAACCGAGTTACGACAACGCTTATTAGCTTCTGGCTATATTAGAGATTATGCCTACACAAATGCTTTCGAGTTTGTTGCTGTTATAATTGAAACCTTTATTGAAACACCAGCCGAATTTAAAGCACAATTTCCTTCAGTATATGCTAAAACTAAGCAGATGTTAAATTTTAATTTTGAAGGATATTAGTTTTCTAAACTGATTTTTATCATACTTTTTTTTGAGATGCTTTCGTAATTTTAGTAAACAATTTAAAAACGAAGAATCCATGAAAAAACGTACACCAGTTTCCGAAATTATGACCAAAACAGTCATCACCTTAAACCATACAGATGAGTTAGAGACAGCTGAAAAACTCTTTAAATCTAAAAAAATCAGACACATTCCTGTGGTAAGTGGAGATGCTATTAAAGGTATGTTGAGTTACACCGATTTATTGCGTATAAGCTTTGCAGACGCGGTTGATGAAGAGGATGATTCTGTAGATACGGTTGTCTATAATATGTTTTCTATAGAACAAGTTATGGCTAAAAATTTAGTCAGTGTTCCATCAACGACTACCATAAAAGAAGTCGCTGAAATTTTAGCAACTAAAGAATTCCACGCCCTACCTGTTGTGGACGATGATAAACTAGTAGGTATTGTAACTACAACAGACCTTATAAACTATTTAATAGAACAGTTCTAACCTCTAACTAACTATTAAAAATAAAAAAAGCTCCGAAAGGAGCTTTTTTTATGATTTGTAAATATGGGTTTACTATTTGTTGGCTAGTGCTTTTAGTGTTTTTATAGTTTTTATAGGGTTGTCACTTTTAAACACATGACTTCCGGCAACAAAGGCATCAGCACCAGCTTCAACTAGCTGCTGGATGTTTTTGTCAGTCACACCACCATCTATTTCAATACGTGTGTTTAAACCTTGTTCATCAATCATTTTGCGTAATTTCTTAATCCTATTGTAGGTAATGTCTTCAAATTTCTGACCACCAAAACCTGGGTTTATAGACATTAATAATACCATATAACATTTTGGTAAAATATCTTCTAACACATTTATAGGTGTTGTTAAATTTAAAACCACACCAGCTTTACAGCCAGCATCTTCAATTTGCGTTAGCGTTCTGTGTAAATGCACTGTAGACTCATAATGTACTGTAATTATATCTGCACCAACTTTAGCGAACTCTTCAATGTAGCGTTCTGGCTTTTCTATCATTAAATGCACATCCAAAGGTTTGGTTGCATGCTTTTTTATGACCTCAATAATTGGGAAACCGTACGAAATGTTTGGTACAAAATGACCATCCATAACGTCAATATGAAACCAATCGGCATCACTATTATTAACCATTTCAGTATCACGTTGTAGGTTGCCAAAATCGGCAGCAAGCATAGAAGGTGCTATTATTTTAGCATTCATAGTTCAAATATTTTAATATTTCGGTAAAAATAAATTAATTAGTAGAATTCGTATATTTATTATTAATAAAGTTTTCTATTATTCCCACCACTTTATCAACACTTTCTATTTCAGCTTGTTTTAACCAATTTAGATAATCTTCTAGTGTTTTCTGTTTTTTTAAATCGTTTACGATTAAAAAGCCCACATTGTAGTTGTCAAAAATACGTTCTTCAATAGGTGTGTCAATAAGTTTTATGATGCTTCTGTGTCTATCATCTTTTTTTATTTTAGAAAACAGATTATTGATATGTACATTTTCGCCTTCTAATATTTGAAGAAAATTACCATTATTGTAAATTAATAAACCAACATATTTAGTCTGGAGTTATTTTGTTCTGTTTCGAAAAAAAGTTTTTCAAGTGAATTAGCGCTTAAATTATTGGCACTACTTACATAACAAATAGAGTATAACATAACATAGCATTTAATTTAATAGGATTATAAAAAAATGAACCCAGAGTAATCAGCTCTGGGTTCTTTCATCAATCAAAAAACGAACAGTTATGTGTAACTGTTTGTTACTGTAATTTAGTCGCAATTAATAGAATTAATTACTAGCCTAAATATGTTTTTAGTATTTTACTTCTGGATGTATGTTTTAACCTACGAATAGCTTTTTCTTTAATTTGTCTCACACGTTCACGTGTTAAATCAAACGTTTCACCAATTTCTTCTAAAGTCATTGGGTGTTGGTTTCCTAAACCAAAGTATAAACGAATCACATCCGCTTCACGAGGTGTAAGGGTTTCCAAAGCACGTTCAATTTCTGTACGCAAGGATTCATGTAATAAATCGCGATCTGGATTTGGCGATTCACCTGAATTTAATACATCATATAAGTTACTATCTTCACCTTCAACTAAAGGCGCATCCATACTTACGTGACGACCAGAATTTTTCATAGACTCCTTAACATCGTTAATCGTCATATCCAATTCCTTGGCAATTTCCTCTGCACTTGGTGGACGCTCATGCGCTTGTTCCAAGAAAGCAAAAGTTTTGTTGATTTTGTTAATCGATCCAATTTTGTTTAATGGTAAACGTACAATACGGGATTGTTCCGCTAACGCTTGAAGTATAGATTGACGAATCCACCAAACAGCATATGAAATGAATTTGAAACCACGAGTTTCATCAAAACGTTGAGCGGCTTTAATAAGGCCTAAATTCCCTTCGTTAATTAAATCTGGTAAGGTTAAACCTTGGTTTTGGTATTGCTTAGCTACCGATACTACGAAACGTAAATTGGCCTTCGTTAACTTTTCTAAAGCCACCTGATCACCCGCTTTTATGCGCTGTGCTAATTCTACTTCCTCGTCTGCGGTAATTAAGTCAACTTTTCCTATTTCTTGAAGATATTTATCTAACGAAGCAGTTTCTCTATTGGTAACCTGCTTGGTAATTTTAAGTTGTCTCATGTACGTTCTGTCTCTGATTAAATTGTGCGAACAACGTGTTCTATATGGTTATACGTAAGCATATCAGTTTTTGTTACAAAAAAGTAACAATATTTTTTTTAGCCTTCCTTTTTACGCTTAAAATAATTTGTTTTTCCTGCCCTTACTGTTTACCTGATTGCAATTGATTCATTAATTCCGAAAAATCAAATGTAGCTGCTTTCTGTAATGGAGGGTAATCCATCAACGTTTTTATGTGTTCGTTTAAAAGTTCTTGAACAGGCTCGTTTAAAAACTGTTTACGCTGTAAAATGTCTGAACGGTCTGTTACATTATCAAAGCTTTCAAACGGGTCGAAAGTTAAATTATAGATAATAGGGAACTTTTGTTTTTCAAATGGGGCATAATAATTTTCACTCGTTTCAAAATGCAATTTCCATTGATTAATACGGACGGCTCTAATACCAGATTCATGATAATAAATAAAATTATTACGTTTACTAGTTTCTGTTTTTCCTAACCAGTAATCTAAATTATTTACGCCATCAATGTATTGTTTTTTTTCTTTAAGCATATCTGCTGCAACATCTTCTACACCAGCTGCTGCTGCTAGTGTTGTGAAAATGTCCATGTGCGCTTGGATTCCTCTTAAAATTTTTCCAGCTGGAATATGATTCTTCCACATCACCATCATAGGAACTCTTACACCACCTTCGTAGGTTGTCATTTTCTCACCTCTAAATGGCGTGGTTCCGCCGTGAGTACGAGCACTATGTTCTGGTCCATTATCTGTGGAGTAAACTACAATTGTGTTTTCTAATTCTCCCATTTTTTCTAGTTCGGCTAACATCATACCGACTTGCATATCATGTTCCATTAATCCACTTCCATACATATCATGTTCTGTAGTAAAAGGTAAGGCCAAATAGCGACTTTCTGGTTTGAGATGTGTGTACATGTGCATACGGCTGGTATTTAGCCATATAAAAAACGGTTTATTATCATCTTTTGCTTTTTTTGCAAACGTAAGTGATGCATCAATAAATTCCTCATCAACAGTCTCCATACGCTCTTTAGATAACTGACCAGTTTTTTCAATTTTTTGTTTTCCAACTCTGCCAAAACGTGGATCTACCGTTGGGTCGTCCTTGTCAGTTGCCCAAGTGTGTAATACCTCACGAGTGCCATACTTTTTGAAAAATTCTGGATCTTGAGGATAATCTTTCTGTTGGTATTCTTCTTGCGTATTCAAATGGTACAGATTACCATAAAACTCGTCGAACCCATGTACTGTTGGTAGATGTTCATTACGATCACCTAAATGGTTTTTTCCAAATTGTCCTGTTGCATAGCCTTGTTTTTTTAAAACTTCAGCTAATGTTGGCGATCCTGCTTTTAAGCCTAATGCAGCTCCTGGACGTCCTACTGTAGTCATGCCGCTTCTTATTGGATATTGCCCAGTAATTAAAGCTGCACGTCCTGCTGTGCATGATGGTTGGGCATAATGATCTGTAAACATAATGCCATCACGTGCAATTCTATCAATATTGGGAGTTGTATAGCCCATAGTTCCCAAACCATAAGCACTTACGTTTTGCCAACCTACATCGTCAGGGAAAATGATTAAAATGTTTGGCTTCTTTGAATTTGATGTGGACGCTTCATTTTTGGACTGTTGCGCATGACAAAAAAAAGAGACTGCCACTTAAACTAGGGTTAGGATTTTGTTTTTCTGTTTCATGTTTTTTTTGTTTTTATTTTTGAACATTATGTAATAGGATTCATTCAATATTAAAGCTATTATATCAATACATTTTTCCCAAAGGAAAATAAAGGACTAATATATTATGATAGTTATAGAAGTACTTTAGTGAAAAGTTAATGAGTTTTTGCCTGTTTTTAATGCAGTGCTTTGTTTATATTTATTTTATTCGATTAAAAACTTTAAATTCAGAAAGCAATTTTATGATTCCATGGGGACTGATAACTCAACTGACTTCTTAAAAGGGGATAGCCCTAACTGTATTAAATTGTAATAATCAATAAATTTTTCGGTTATGATTTTATTAAACTGTGATTTAATACGTTTAGAATAAACATCCCTTTTAAAGTTGAATAACACATCAAAAAACCACATTACTGCTAATTTCTTGTCTTTGTTAATTTCTACGATAGCTATATATTTTCCTAAATCAATCACTTCGGCTATTCCCATTTCTGAAAAGTTTAATCCAATGTCTAAATTTTGATTAAAATTCCCTTCCATAAGTTTTAGATTGTATTTGATTTTATCAAAATCGGTTGTATAATCAAAAACTCGGAATTCATTTAACTCACCAACTAATATACTTGGTTTTTCAGCCAAAAGTGTTTGATTTAGGAAAATATTTTTCCGTACGTAATGTTCCTCAGAATGTTAGCACTGGTTTTGTATAAGAAAATTGCGTGCTCGTGCCTAGTTATTTATCCAGAATAGCTAGTGTCAGAGTTATGTCATATTCATGTCACAATGATTTCGTCTTCAAAGTAAGGTTAATACTTATCTTTGCCTCAACAAAAATATTATAAGGTATACAACAATGAATTCCGATACAATTAATTTGAGAGATATTAAAAAAATGAGATTAGAGCGTCACTGGTCACAAGAACAGTTAGCAGATATGAGTGGATTAAGTATAAGAACTATTCAGAGAATTGAGAAAGGAGAAAATGCGGGTTTAGAATCATTGAAATCTTTGGCAGCAGTTTTTGAAACAAATATCGAAGATTCAGATAAGAAACAAGATTTGGAACAAATAATAAAAGAAGAAGAATATATTCAAAACATTAAAGGACTTTATAAACTTACTGCAGTTGCTATATTGAGTTTGTTGTTACCGTTTATTCTTGCTGTAAATGATTCGTCTTTTTGGAACGTTTTTTTATGGGTATTTCTTTCATGGGGAATTGTATTGGGAATTTATTCTCTTAACATATTTGATTTATTTGGAGAAAAATGGAAAAGAAAAATGATTAGTAAGAGATTAAAAAAGAAGTGACTCTTTTTTAATTAGGTATAGCGTGTTCGTGTATAATTTCGTTGCGTGTTTGTGTGCGAGGATTTTCCGAAGGAAAATCAGAAGCTAGCAAACAAAGCAACGACCAAACAGTTGAACTAAAATAAGCAATGTTTTTTACACGGTGTTACCCAACGTTTTTATTTCCGTATTAATATTTTATGTATTCGTAAATGTATTTTTTTTCCTCCGCTTGTATTTATTTCCATAAAATGAGTTGCAACTGGTTTTTCTAAATCAATAATGTCAGCTTTTGATAGGTAATAATCTGCTTCTCGTTCTGAAAATTGCTCGAATGGTTTTAGTTTTAAATCTCTAATTTTTTTCGCAAAACCTTTCGCATTCGTAGGTTCAATTGATTTTATAAAACCAACCTCTGTCGGAAGTTCTGTTTCAAGTCCATTGAAAAAGTGCATACTTTTCCGAACTCTTTTTTTTGGTTTATATCCGAAAGGAGGAGGAATTAGCAGTTCTCCATTTTTTGTGTAATTGTTGTGGTCGTATTCTGAATTAGAAAATATTGCTTTTGTATATATTTTATCCGCTATTAGAATAAAATCCGCTGGAATTTTAAAAGGATTTTTAATATCTGTTTCGTTATTATCAATTTCGATTGTCAAATCACATTCTTCTGGTAAATTCGTTACAACTTCGCAATCACAAAATCCACCATTAGATTCTAAAACGTCAATTAAGTCATTTTTATCAACGCCATTATTTTGTGCCCATTCAAATGTATTTTTTAATGAATGGTCGCATCCAATCTTTTCAATTTTATTTTCTACGTAATTACATAGATTTTCGACTTGATTTTCTGTTAGTACGGTCATTTTTTTTTAAATGTTTGCTAACGTCTCCGTATATGAAACGTAGCGTGTAAATAAACGCTAACTTTTCGGATTATACACGAGCCGAATTTTTATTTTTTCTATTTTTCTTTAATTTTCTAAATATACAAAAATAAAAATTTAGCGGACTTAATATAGAAGCGAAAACCTCTCGAATAGCCTATAATAGCTATGTTTCATATACATTGTTGGCAGTAGTTTTTATCTTAATTTCATTTCTACTTCTAGTATTCCTTGTCCATTTTCTCCTAAATAATTCAGTAAAATTTCTTGAAAAGCATCAGTTCCATTATCACTATTGGTAAATATTAAAAGTCCTTGTTTTGTTTTTGGGATGATAAATGCAATAGTATGAACACCAATGTCATCTCCTCCGTGAATTAATGCAAAGTCATTATTTACATTTATGTTTTCGTCAATATACCAACCTAAACCAAAATATTGGTTTTTATTAATTCTTACTTGATTTTTAACCATTTCTTTTTGTAGTTTTTTTGATAGTCCAGCGCCTTCTATGATGTAAGTGACAAACTTACTGTAATCTTCAATAGTCGTTAAAAGATCATCTGCTGCAGAGACTCCATCATTTTTATGAGTTTTATATAGTTCACCCTTTACGGAATGCCATTTCGCAAACCTAGATTCATCCATTTTATCATCCCAAAAAAATCGTGTATCATACATTTTCAAAGGCTTAAAAATGAGAGAATCTGCTAATTTTTGAAGTGAAACCTTAAACTTATTTTCAAGTGCTTTTTTCAAGTATTCAAATCCTTCTCCAGAATATTGATATTGTGTACCAGGTTCGAAATGAAACTTTAGTTTTTGTGATTCTTCATCTGTATAACGCCAATTGGTAAATCCTGTTTGATGGCTTAAAATGATTCTTGGGGTTAATAGTTTTGCTCTTGGGTCATTGATAATATCCGGGTCTATGTAATAATTATAAAGAGGTTCATCTAAACTTAATTTACCTGAATCGATTAACTTCAAGACTATCAAAGCAGTTATAGGTTTTGTTAGTGAAGCAACATTCCAAATGGTGTTTTTAGGTGCTTTTATTCCTATTTCTAATTCTCCAAAAACACTAATTTGTTTAATCTTTCCATCTTCAATATATCCAATTCCTACTGCTGGAATGCTTTTTTGTTTTAACCATCTTTCTGTTTCTTTTTGGTCTCTAAATAATAATTTATTGTCAATTGGTTTGTCAAAATCATTATGGTCATAACTTAAACCTTTGCTTAACTTCCAATTTCCGTTCTCAAGAATCCATATGTGGCTAAATTTGGCAATACTTGTAAGGTATTCTGAACTGTCTTTTTCTATTGCATAAAAATGATGTAATCCTGTTTCGATTGCACCATATAAAGTTCCGTTATTTTTTAAAGGGTATACTTCTAATGAGTTTTCAACTAATACTCTTTTGGGCTTGTAATTTAATTTGCAAAGACCATTTTGTATACTGTTAATGAAAGCAGATTTAGAATTTGTAATTCCTGATTGGTCGTGATAAAATTCAAATTTTTCGCTTACTAAATTTTCAAATTGACTTATATCGCAATTGTTAAAACCTAAATTAAAAAGTAGGCTATCCTTTTCTTTTATTATTTGGTATAATTCAGTCGATTTTTCAGTTTGTGCAGATACTACTATTGAAAGTAATACTATGTGAAATAAAAGGAAATATTTTTTCATTATCAGGTATTTATTGTTTGGTGCAAAATTCAATAATTTCCAACAAAAAAATTGTTTAAAAACCCCGACAAATACCTGACAATAAATTGGCGTGTTTATAAGACGCTAAAATTTAAGCTTATATGAAGGTAGTTGTTTTTCTCTATAGCCAAGGTATTTCGAAGAATGATATACAAGTTTACTACTAATAAGATAAGTATTGTAAATGTTGTTACTTGATTACTTAAAGAAAACCAATTTTTTAAAAATGAACTTGCAATCACTAAAATAATTGAAGCCAATGTCCATAGTATTTGAATAGTAATAATTTGTTTTGTTATTTTATTAATTTCCTTTTTCCAAAACATAATTATTAGAGGTAAAACAATACTTCCAAGAGGAATTATTATCAAGATTATTGAAGATAAATTAATATATTTAATTAGCTGTTTATTAATATTATTCGACTCAATTTTAACTTCTAATAAAACGTTTTTACTCACTCCCAAAGCATTTGATAGAGCTTCTAATGTAAATCCTTTTGGTTTTGTTCCAGCTTCAATTCTTTGAATAGTTCTTACTGAAATATTTGCTTTATCTGCCAATTCTTCTTGGGTCAAATTTAACTTTTCTCGAAGTTCTAAAAGTATTGACATTTTTTAAATTTTGTTTTAAGGTCTTATGTGTGTTCAAATTACTGCCAACTCCATTTATAGTAAACTTAATGATTCATATCCCATAAATAAATCAATATATAGCACGTTTTGCGTTCCAGTTATCCTGTAAATATAATTTTTTTGCTGCAGAATGCTATCTGAATTGTGTTTAATTTGTGCTATTTTGGACGCATAAAAAAGCCTATTCAAATGGATGAATAGGCTTTTGGTTATAGATTATAAAACAAGGTTTTAGTCTTGTTTGTCTTCTCTTGGTTTTCTGTCGTCACGACGGTTATCACGACCTCTGTTGTTGTCACGAGAACCTCTGTTATCACGTCCACCAGAACGTTTATCGTCTCTTGGTGGTCTTTCTACAAAACCTTCTGGTTTTGGTAAAATAGCTTTACGTGATACTTTTTCTTTGCGCGTTCTTGGGTCTACACCAAAATACTTCACATCAAAAACATCACCCATGTTTACCACATCTGACACGTTTTCTGTGCGTTCCCATGCTAATTCACTTACGTGTAAAAGTACTTCGTTTCCTGGCGCATCCATATATTCTACAACAGCACCAAAATCTAACATCTTGATAACTTTTACTTCATATATACTACCAACGGTTGGTTTGAATAAAATAGCATCAATTTTTGCCATAACAGCATCAATACCTTCATTACCAACACCTAATATTTCAACAATACCTTCTTCTGTAACAGGATCTTCGTTAATAACAATAGTTGTTTTGGTTTCTTTTTGCATTTCCTGAATTACTTTTCCTCCAGGACCAATTAAGGCACCAATAAACTCATTAGGAACTCTACGCGTTACCATTTTAGGTGCATGCGATTTCACATCAGCAGCTGGTGTAGCAATCGTTTCAACTAACTTTTCAAGGATATGTAAACGGCCATTACGTGCTTGTTTTAGTGCATTTACTAAAATTTCGTACGATAAACCTTTTACTTTAATATCCATTTGGCATGCAGTAATACCGTCTGCAGTACCTGTTACTTTAAAGTCCATATCTCCTAAATGATCTTCATCACCTAAAATATCAGACAATACAGCATATTTTCCTGTTCCTGCATCAGAAATTAATCCCATAGCAATACCAGAAACCGGTTTCTTTAACTGAACACCTGCATCCATTAATGCCATTGTTCCAGAACAAACAGTTGCCATAGAAGACGATCCGTTAGACTCTAAAACTTCAGATACCACACGCACTGTGTAAGGACACTCGTCTGGAATCATCCCTTTTAAAGCACGTTGTGCTAAATTTCCATGACCAACTTCACGACGAGACGTTCCACGAATTGGACGCGCTTCACCTGTTGAAAATGGTGGAAAGTTATAATGTAAATAGAAACGCTCTTCACCTTCAAATGATGGCATATCTATTTGGTTAGAATCTCTAGAAGTTCCTAATGTTACAGTAGCTAAAGCTTGCGTTTCACCACGTGTAAAAATAGCCGAACCGTGAGTAGATGGTAAATAATCTATTTCACACCAAATTGGTCTAATTTCGTCTGTTTTTCTTCCATCTAAACGTAAACCTTCATTTAAGGTTAAATCGCGAATTGCCGATTTTTCAGCTTTATTGTAATATTTTGAAATTAAGTCGCCAAAATCTGCTTGTTCTTCTTCAGAAAAAGAGGCTTTAATATCTTCTTTTATTTCAGAAAATGCAGCGCTTCTTTCATGTTTCGCTGATCCTGCTTTGGCTATAGCATACACTTTATCATACGCCATATCATGAATTTTCTGTGCTAAATCTGCTTCTTCTCTTTCACCTGCATACTCACGAACGGCTTTCTTTCCAAAGGCTTCTGCTAATTTAACTTGTGCAGCACATTGAATTTTAATAGCTTCATGGGCAAACTTAATAGCGTCTGCCATTTCTTCTTCAGAAATTTCATCCATTTCACCTTCTACCATCATAACAGAATCGGCAGAAGCACCAATCATCATATCAATATCAGATTCTAATAATTGTGCACGTGTTGGGTTAATAACAAATTCGCCATTAATACGGCCAACTCTAGCTTCAGAGATTGGACATTCAAAAGGGAAATCGGATAATTGAATAGCAGCAGAAGCGGCTAAACCTGCCATAGCATCTGGCATAACATCATCATCGTGAGACATTAACTGAATCATTACTTGTGTTTCAGCATGATAATCTTTTGGGAATAATGGACGTAAAACACGATCCACTAAACGCATGGTTAATACTTCACCATCACTAGGTCTTGCTTCTCTTTTAAAGAAACCACCAGGATAACGACCAGCTGCAGCAAATTTTTCTCTGTAGTCTACCGTTAATGGTAAAAAATCAACATCACTTTGTTTGTAATTGGAAACAACTGTACATAACATCATACATTTTCCAGACTGAACAACAACAGAACCATGTGCCTGTTTTGCTAGTTTTCCTGTTTCGATGGAAATTTCTCTACCATCACCAAGGTCAATGACCTCTCTAAATACTTTTGGAATCATAAATTTTTAATTCTAATTAAACAATGGTCGTTGTGTTGTTGTAGTTGTTGTGTGACCAATGAAAAACCTTTAGTCCCGAACTTATTTCGGGATCTAGCTTCTTATTTACGAATTTTTGACTCTTGCGATTGAGTTGTTTTTAAAACAAAAAAGAGGCGCGAAGCCTCTTAAATGTGATTATTTTCTTAATCCTAATTCCTTAATAATAGCACGATATCTTAAAACGTCTTTCTTAATTAAGTAATCAAGCAATGAACGACGCTTACCTACCAACATAACTAATGAACGCTCTGTATTGTAATCTTTACGATTGTTTTTTAAGTGTTCTGTTAAGTGATTAATACGTTGTGTAAATAACGCTATTTGTCCTTCTGCACTTCCAGTATCGTTTTTTCCGCTACCGTGTTTTGCGAAAAGCTCTTGCTTTTCTTCTTTTGATAAATACATTCTAATATTATTGTAAATGATTGTTATGTATATGAAAGATTTTCTTTCAAGCTGCAAATATAGTAAATTTTAATTATTTAGCCATTTTTTGTTTGAAAAAGACAACGGCTGTTTTAAATAAAATAGATTCTTTAAAAATGCACTTTTAAGCTCTTAACGGTTGATTTGTAATTAAATCAATATATAAGTTGACTTTATCTTTCAAATGTTTTCGGTGTGTAATAAAATCCAAGAAACCATGTTCTAATAAAAACTCCGAGGTTTGGAAATCTTCGGGTAAATCTTGTCCTGTGGTATCACGAACTACACGTGGTCCAGCAAATCCAATTAAAGCACCAGGTTCCGCAATATTAATATCGCCCAACATGGCAAAGGACGCGGTTGTTCCACCGGTTGTTGGATCTGTACATAATGAGATATACGGAATGCCAGCATCTGCTAGTTGCGCTAAAACAACAGACGTTTTTGCTAGTTGCATTAGGGATAAAGCAGCCTCCATCATTCGAGCTCCTCCAGATTTGGAGATAATCATGAACGGTATTTTTTTCTTTAAGGCATATTGTCCAGCACGTGCTATTTTTTCACCTACTACAGATCCCATAGAACCACCAATAAACGTAAAATCCATGCAGGCTACAACTAAATCGTTTCCTTTAGATTTTCCGACTGCGGTGCGAACTGCATCTTGAAGTTTTGTTTTTTCTTGAGCTGCTTTTAAGCGGTCTGGATATTTTTTAGTATCCTCAAATTTCAAAGGATCTTTAGATTCTAATTTGGCATCTAATTCCTTGAATTTGTTATCGTCAAATAAGATTTCAAAGTATTCTTTACTGCCAATTCTTACATGATAACCGTCTTCTGGACTCACATAAAAATTTTGCTCTAATTCTTTAGCGTCAACAATTTTACCTGTTGGTGATTTATACCACAACCCTTTAGGTGTGTCTTTCTTTTCTTCCGTAGAAGTTTGAATTCCTTTTTCTTTTCGTTTAAACCAAGACATAGTGATTAACGATTTTTAAGTTATGCGATTAACGATTTTCAGTATTAAAAACCGTTAGGTTTCGCGTTAGTTAGTCAAGCAAAATTACACGATTAATTTTAATCAAGCCTTTTTTGCGTTTTTATTTTATAAAGTGTTTACGTTATTCAGGTCTTCAAACGCCTTTTTTAAACGTGCAACAAATGTTTCTTCACCTTTACGTAACCAAACGCGAGGATCATAATATTTTTTATTTGGAATATCAGCACCTTCAGGATTTCCTATTTGTGCTTGTAAATAGTCTTGTTTTTCTAAAATATAATCGCGAACTCCTGTTGTAAAGGCATATTGCATATCGGTATCAATATTCATTTTAATAACGCCATAACCTATAGCTTCGCGAATTTCTTCAACTGTAGATCCTGATCCACCATGAAACACAAAATCAATATGATTATGCTCTACATTGAATTTTTTAGAAATATATTCTTGTGAATTTTTAAGAATTTTAGGTGTTAATTTTACGTTTCCTGGTTTGTAAACGCCATGCACATTCCCGAAAGCTGCAGCAATTGTAAACTGATCGCTTATTTTGCTTAATTCTTCATAAGCATACGCTACTTCATCAGGTTGTGTGTAAAGTTTGGAATCGTCCACATCTGTATTATCTACACCATCTTCTTCACCACCTGTAATACCTAATTCTATTTCAAGTGTCATACCCATTTTACTCATACGCTCTAAATAGCGTTTGCACGTTTCAATGTTTTCTTCAATTGGTTCTTCACTTAAATCAATCATGTGCGAGCTATAAAGCGGCTTGCCTGTTTCTTTAAAGTATTGCTCACTAGCATCTAATAAGCCATCTATCCAAGGGAGTAGTTTTTTGGCACAATGGTCTGTATGTAAAATAACCGGAATGCCATAAGCTTCTGCCATTAAATGCACATGTTTGGCACCTGCAATACAACCTGCTATAGCGGCTTTTTGGTTCTCGTTACTTAAGCCTTTTCCTGCATTAAAAATACCACCACCATTAGAAAATTGAATAATAACGGGTGCGTTTAAATCGCGAGCGGTTTCCAAAACACCATTTATAGAGCTGGAGCCTACAACATTTACAGCTGGTAAGGCAAAGCCTTTTTCTTTAGCGAGTTTAAAAATAGCTTGAACTTCGTGTCCTGTAGCAACACCTGGTTTTATAGAATGTGACATAGTTTGTGGTTTTTAAAGAAACAAAAATAATAAAATTAATAGCTTAAAACGGGTAATTGATACCAATATTATAAACAGCATTTGTGAAATTGTAATCATTTAACCAACGGTTGCCCATTTTATAGGATGGATCGTAGGTTTTAAATCCGATATCGAAACGAAAAATAATAAATCCGAAATCATAGCGCAATCCGAAACCTGTTCCTAATGCAATATCTTCAAGAGATTGTAAATTGGTGAAGGTTGCTTGTGGATCTTCAATATTATCCAGTACATTCCAAATGTTGCCAGCGTCGGCAAAAAGTGCTGCATAAAAATCGCCAAACACATTAAAACGATATTCTAAATTGAAGGCTAACTTTAGGTTGGCTTCATTAAATTCGTCATTACTTTCAGAACTTCCTGGCCCTAAACTATAGGCTGTCCATGCACGATTATCATTGGTTCCTCCAGCAAAAAAACTTTTTGAAAATGGAATACTATTGGAGTTACCATATGGAATAGCAATTCCAAAAAAGCTACGAAGCGCTAAAACTTGTTTCTTGCCTAAATCCCAATGTTTAATATAATCGAGTTCGGTTTTAATATATTGAGAATAGGCTACATCAAAAATTTCATAATTACCATTTGTGTTTTTGGCCGCTCCAAATGTGTTTGCAGCTAATGATAACAAATTTCCAGCCGATTCTATCTTACCTCTAAATATGGAGAAATTCTCATCAAATAAACTGGTTCGGTTATCACGAACGTAATTATAACTGGAAGCAATAATAAGGTTGTTTTCTGTTAAGCGTTCTTGACGTTCATTTATATTGTTGATGTTTTGAATATTGTCTGGTGTTAAACCATTAGGAGGGTTACTACTAGTAGATTCCTGGATGAATTGATTGGCTTGATCTGGGATGCCTAATTCGTCATTTGGTCCTATATATCCAATATCTTGTGCAATATCATTCAAGGTATTGTATGATGTGCTGTACACATTAAAATAATTGTCTGGATTTAGGTTTTTTACATATTGCACACTAAATAAATCGAATCGGTTTGTGACTTTTAAATTCGGTTTCCAGCGGTAATTGAGTGTTCCAGTAAGATTTTGTTTGTCCAATCCAATATTGGTTTGGCTTGAGGTAGAAATACTCATACGTGTGCTAGGCGACATGCTTTTGGGTATCAATTTTTCGGTATTAAATGGTAGTAATAATCGCGGAACGGTTAACTTTAAATCGGCTCCCCATTCATTAATGTCAAAAAATTTATCCTCATTATTAGATGCGTCTTTAGACGCGCCAATGGATCCAAAAGCTGTAAGTTGCAAGGTTTCTGCTCCACCAAAAACATTTCGCATGAGTATAGACGGATTAAAAGAAAGTCCAATAGTTTGAATGTTACTCTGTGAAACTTCGGCACTAAATTCCAAACCAAATTTCTTTAAAGGCGTTAAGTATACGTTGGCAGTTAGCGTGGAATCTGTATTTTCTACATATTCAATGTTTGGGTATTTAAAGGTGCGCAATTCTGAAATATGACGGTAGGATAAGGTTCTATCACTGTCTCTAAAGGTGGAATCTGGTGTAATAAATATAGCATCTGTTAGCGCTTTGGGTTTAAAACGGAGCTTCTCATTACTAAATAAATTATACCCTTTATATGCCATAGAATCTTTTTGAACTTTGTTTCGATCCAAATAAGAATAGTCCGTAAATATATTAACGTCTTTTATTTTATAAATAGTAAAAGGTTCACGTCTGGATGAATCTTCGTTTTTTATAAGTTGATCTTGAATTTGTAATTCAACTTTCACCTTTTTCTCTGTATCAATTGTGTCCATTTCAAAGAACACATAATCTTCGCTAAAATGATACACTCCATGATTTCTGAAGTAATCTGTTAATCGGTTCTTTTCCTGTTCAAACGTAAGTGTTTTGTATTGTTTGTTTAATTGGATCCGCGATTGTTTTTTAGACCTGTTATATAACGTGTCTATAGCTGGTGAATATATTTTCACACTTAATGAGTCCACCATATACGGATCACCTGTTGTAACATGATAATTAACTTTTACGCGACTAGAATCTGTTTTTATAGTTTCAGAAGTTGCTTTTGCTGTAAACCAACCATTGTGAAAATAATAAGCTTCCAACCGATTTAGTGAGCGTTTTGTTTTTTCTTCATCTAAAATAGTTGGTGCTTCACCTGTAGTTTTCAGCCATTTATTAAAGCCTTTTCTGGATTCAATATATTCATCTAATTGTTTTTTAGATAAAAATTGCTCCAAGTTTTCTTCGCGATTGGGTTTTTCGGCAATATTGGCTTTTAAAATGGAATCAATATCCGGACGTGCTAAATTGTAAATATGTAGTCGAAGCGGGATCGTTAATAATTTTCTATTTGTTTTTTGGTAGAGTAAGTTGTCAATAGTTTCTGTGTTATTTACTTTGTCATTGACGTAAACGGTATTTTTTGTCAGTAATTGTTCGTCCTTCCCAACACGTTTTATGGTATTACAAGACACCAAAAAGAGGGCAATCGTCATATAAAATGCTATTTTTGAAGAATGTATTCTCAAGGATGCTTAATTATAAAAATTTAGTGATGGCTTTTGATGTGCAATTTCGACTGACAAAAAATCAAATAATTGCTTCAAAAATACATTATTTCAACCGAAATAAAGCATATATATAATGACACATTTTGAAAGCTTTGTATTTTATTCTTTATAATTTTGTAACCACCATTTAAAAGTAATTTCATGTTATCAAAAAATCAAATAAAAAGTCTAACGGGTTTAAAGCAAAAAAAGTACAGACAACAGCATGGATTATTTGTAGCAGAAGGTGTTAAAACCATTCAGGAACTTTTAAGCTCAAATTTAATCTTACAGCAATTATATACAACCGTAACATTCCATTTAAACACCAATTTGGAAACGCTTATTTCGGAATCTGATTTAAAAAAAATTAGTTCCTTAAAAACACCCAATCAAGCTTTGGCTGTTTTTAACATTCCAGAAATGGAAATACTACCAGAAAGCGGTTTTATTTTAGCCTTAGATGCTGTTCGTGATCCTGGAAATTTAGGCACTATTATTCGCTTATGCGATTGGTTTGGAATTGAAAATATAATATGTAGCGAACAAACCGTAGATTGTTACAACCCAAAAGTTATTCAGGCAACCATGGGTTCCATTACAAGGGTTCACGTTAGCTATACTGATTTGAAAACTTATTTATCCACAACCAAATTGCCTGTATATGGTGCGTTTATGGATGGTGATAATGTGTATACAGAAACACTTGTTTCTGAAGGTGTTTTAGTTATGGGTAATGAAGCTAACGGAATTTCTGAAGCAATTGAAAAACACATTACAAAACGTGTCAGTATCCCGCGTTTTGGAGCTGTTCAAGCTACAGAAAGTTTAAATGTAGCAACAGCAACGGCTATTTTGTTGAGTGAATTTAAACGACGTTAAGTTGTTAAGTTGTTTGGTGTTGAGTTGCAACTTAACGCATCCACAACTTAACAGTTTAACAGAAAAAAATTATTGAAAGGTGAAATTCAAAAATACACCACGAGTTTTCATGGTATTCACATTACTTGTCCATGGACTATTTGGATCCTTATCTTGAATTATTTCGTCATTAAAAGCAAAAACACCACGAATAGAAGGTGTAAATTTAAAGAAGTATAAATAGAAATCTACGCCAAAACCAACTTCATAAAAGAACATATTGTTTTTGGTTCTAAATTGCCCACTACTATTGTCATCTGGATTATTGGCGTTACTAGATAAATTTAAAGCGGTTGATAAACCTGCAACCACAAAGGGTTTGAAGTTATTAATACGCTTGGTAGAAAATTTCATTAATAAGGGAAAATGGATATAAGTAGATTTTACTTCACGTTTTAAATCGGTATCCGTAAACTCCATACCTTGAAAATAACTTTCATTGTAAACCAAATTTCTTGTTGTAATGTATAATCCTGGTTCAAACCGTAAATCCATGTATTCCATGATGCGTAAATTACCAACTAACCCTACGCTAAAACCTCCGGTTTTTTCAACTAAAATATCGGCTTGATCCGTGTTGTAATCAAAATTGAAGTCGTAACTATTGTATCCCAAAAAGAAACCATAACTCAATCGTTTTTTATCTTCCGTTTCAAGATTCCTAATTTTTTCTTTTGAAAACAATTGAGCAGAAGCGACTTGAGATAGTAAAATAAACCCAAAAAGTAACAGGTGTTTTTTCATAAAACTATTTTGATAATGTATAAATAGTAGCCACACCAAATGTTTGTGGCAAATCATTTACATTAGTAAACCCAATTTTACGCAAAATATTGTTTAATTCCTCACCAAAAGGAAAAACAGAAGCAGATTCGCATAAATACGCATAAGCTGTTTTGTCTTTAGAAAACAGTTTTCCAATAACAGGTAGGATGTTTTTTGTGTAAAAATTATACCCTTGTTTATATGGTGTTTTTGTCGGCATAGACGTTTCTAGAATAACAAACGTGCCATTGGGTTTTAGCACACGGTATATTTCTGCCAGGCCTTTTTCTAACGTTTCAAAATTTCGAATCCCAAAGGCAACTGTTATTGCATCAAAGGAATTGTCTTGAAAAGGCATGTTTTCAGAATCACCTAAAACCATATCAATAGTGTCATTCAATTTTTTATGTGCTACTTTTTGCTTCCCTATTTCCAACATACCACTACTTATATCAAAACCAACAATTTTTTTGGCATTGGTTTGTGCTAACATAATGGCTAAATCGCCAGTTCCTGTTGCAATATCTAAAATAGTTTCTGGATTACTAGCTTTTACAATAGCGAGTACTTTTTTTCGCCAAGACACGTCTATACCAAAAGAAATAACACGATTTAAACCATCGTAATTACCTGAAATAGCATCAAACATTTTTGTAACCTGTTCTTTCTTTCCAAGGTTACTGTCTTTATATGGATTTACTTTTGACAATTTTCTTTTTTTTTGCAAATATAAACTAATACCTACCCATTAAGCAACTAGATAGTAATTTATTATATGCGGTTGAAATATATGTAAGTCCTAATTTTTACTTTATATTTGTACTACTTTTTAGTAAAAATACATACAAAACCGAAATGATTAAAATAGTGCAATACCATGCAAAATTATAATACATTTAATTATTTTAGGTTACGTCTGACCATTGAAAAAACAATAAAAGTATACAGATGAAAATTATTATTGCTGGTGCTGGTGAAGTTGGATTTCATTTAGCAAAATTATTGTCTTTTGAATCGCAAGCAATTACACTAATTGACACCAATAAAGAATGTTTGCTAAACGCAGATAATCATTTGGATATAAAAGTCATGAAAGGCGATTCAACTTCCATTTCTATTTTAAAAGATGCACGCGTTGCAGAAGCTGATTTGGTAATTGCCGTAACATCATCCGAAACAACAAATATTACCGTTTGCGTTTTAGCCAAACAACTAGGCGCTAAACGCACCATTGCACGAATTTCAAACACGGAATTTATTCAACATAAAGACGAAGTAGGCTTTACCAAATTTGGTATAGACGAGCTTATTTCGCCAGAAGCTTTGGCTGCTGCTGAAATCCGGTTATTATTATCACAATCGGCTTTTACAGATACATACGCTTTTGAAGGTGGTGCGTTAACTATGGTTGGTTTGGATTTATCTAGAACCATGGCTTTTGCTGGAAAAACCGTTAAAGAAGCTGCTGAAATATTTCCTGAAATACATTTTGTACCTATAGCTATTCAACGCTTTGGAACGCAATTTACTATTATTCCAAGAGGTGATACTCAACTGAAGGAAGGCGATCATGTGGTGTTTATTACATCGGAAGGTGGTGCGGAAGAATTATGTAAAATTACAGGTAAAACCAATACCGAAATTAAGAATGTTATGATTCTTGGTGGTAGCCAAATTGGTTATAAAACAGCGCGCGATTTAGCAAATAGTGGCTTTAATGTAAAACTGATTGAAAAAGATAAAAACCGTGCTTTTGATATTGCTGATGAGTTGCCAAACGTACTTGTTATAAATGGTGACGGTCGGAATGTAGAATTATTAAACGAAGAAAATATTAGTGATATGGATGCTTTTATTGCCGTTACAGGTAATAGTGAAATAAATATCATGTCTAGTTTAGTGGCGAAATCTAAACATGTTAGAAAAACCATTTCGTTAGTGGAAAACATGGATTATTTTGAGTTATCCCAATCCATTGGTATTGATACCTTAATTAATAAAAAATTATTAGCAGCCAACAATATATTTAGATACGTTAGGCGTGGTGAGGTTTTAGCCATCACCAAGTTGAATAATATGGATGCCGAGCTTTTGGAGTTTAAGGTAAAATCAAGCTCAAAAATTTGCGACAAGCTAATAAAAGATGCAGGCTTTCCTAGATCTGCAATTATTGCAGGTGTTATTCGAGAAGGAATTGGCCATATTGCTTTAGGCGATTTCAGAATTCAAGAAGGTGATCTTGTCGTTATTTGTGGCTTACCACGATCTATTAAAGACGTTGAAAAACTATTCTTATAAGCATGAAACTGAATTATAAAATCATTTTCCACTTTTTAGGATTACTGCTTCTTTTTAATGGTGGTTTTATGTTACTGTCCACACTTATTAGTTTTATTTACGATGATGGTGTTACATTTAACCTGTTTTCAGCTGGAATTAGCACCCTTTTATTAGGTGTTTTTTTAATGGTTCCTACACGAGACCATAAGAAAATCATGGATAAGCGTGAAGGGTATGTGGTAGTAACTTTTGGCTGGCTCATTATGGCTTTTACAGGATGTTTGCCTTATGTATTTACAGGTACTATTTCAGATTTTACCAGTGCCTTTCTGGAAACCATGTCTGGTTATACAACCACAGGAGCAACTATTTTAAATGATATTGAAATTGTTCCTAAAGGTGTTCTTTTTTGGCGCAGTATGACGCATTGGATTGGTGGCATGGGAATTATTGTTTTAGCAATTGCCATTTTGCCATTATTAGGAATAGGCGGTATGCAGTTGTTTGCAGCCGAAGCACCAGGACCAAGTGGCGACAAATTGCATCCAAGAATTACAGATACTGCCAAACGTTTATGGCTTATTTATTTTGGATATACCATAGCAGAAACCATTTTACTTAAAATAGCTGGAATGGATTTGTTTGATGCCATGAATCATGCTATGAGTACATTATCTACTGGTGGTTTTTCTACTAAAAATGCGAGTGTTGCCTATTGGAATGACCAACCTGTTATTCAGTACATTATTATCTTGTTTATGTTTTTAGCAGGCACTAATTTTGTTTTAAGTTATTTTGCGTTTAAAGGAAAAGTTCAAAAAATATTCAGAGATGAAGAGTTTAAACTCTATGTGTCTTTCATCGTTATATTTACCCTTATTGCTGCAGCTATAATTTATTTTAAAGCCGATGTTTCTATATCGTCCATAGCGCATCCTATGGTTTGGGGAGAAGCAGAAAGTGCGTTTCGTCATGGCTTGTTTCAAGTGTTAAGTGTTATAACTACTACCGGTTTTATAACGGCTGATTATACCCTTTGGGCACCATTTTTAGTGGTATTCTTTTTTGGACTCATGTTTTTAGGAGGTTCCGCAGGAAGTACGTCTGGTGGTGTAAAAGTGGTTCGGCATTTAATCCTTATAAAAAATGGTTTTTTAGAATTTAAACGTGCCTTACATCCAAATGCTATTTTACCTGTACGTTATAATTCTAGAGCGGTTTCGGGAGATATTGTTTTTAATATTCTTGCCTTCTTTATCTTATATATGCTGTCCTTTATTGTAGGTTCTTTAGTGTTCTCTATGTTTGGATTAGACCTGATGTCTTCTATAGGAATAGCAGCTTCTAGTTTAGGAAATGTCGGTCCTGCTTTTGGCGATTTTGGTCCAGTAAATAATTATGCATCCTTACCGGATTTGGCAAAATGGTGGGCCGCTTTTTTAATGCTGATTGGGCGTTTGGAATTGTTTACCGTTCTGATTTTATTGACACCTTTCTTTTGGCGGAATAGGTAGATGTAGATTTCTAGATTATATAGTCCATACTTCAATTCATATTACTCTGCATTCTTGCTTTTAGTTAGGTAGGTGTTTCAGAATCTCATATGTTTTTTATGAGGTATTGACATATGTGTCAATTTTTATCCATTTTTAGCTGTTTATACTGTTAGGCTAAAAAAGACGCTGGTATTAACTAATTAGTCATTGCCTTTTTAGGTAATGCAAACTATTAAGGCTTTGGTGAATTGATTCTTTGTAATCAAATTCAATATATTGAGTCTCTTTAATGCGTTTTCATGGTGAATGATGCGCTTAATTTATGCCATTAAAAGATTATGGAAGTCTAAATAACCCCAGGCAGCGTCATTGTTTTGGTTTTAAGTTATTTTTGCACTGTTGTTTTTAATGTAGCAAATCTATTAATTGAGGGGTTGTATTGCTGCTACCTTATAAATACTACTAAATAACAAGAAGCCTGTACTAAGTTATTAAATAGGTTTTTTCAACAGGTTAGCAACTGTTACATTGTTTTCGGTTGTTAGCTGCCTGTTGTGTTTTATTCTTTTTTGTTTTCTTCTAATACCGATATGCTGTATGCTTTAGGTGTGCATTTATGAATGTTTTTAAAACACCTATAAAACGTATTTGTAGCATTAAATCCTGACGCTTCTGCCAGCGCATCAATATTGTAAGTTTCTAAAAATTTAGATTCAATTAAACTAGTAGATTCTTTAATTCTGTAGGAATTAGCATAGTCAGAAAAGTTTTTAAATCCTTTTTCAATGACCGTTAGTGTAATCTTTTTTGTTGGAATGTTTATTTTAGCAGAAAACAGCGTTATATTAAAATTGCTGTTTAGATACGGTTTATTGTTTTGCATATCTGTTTCCATAGTTTCAAACAAATTATTTATTGTTACTTTTAAAGGCTTTCCTTTTTTTTGTTTTTCCTGCCTAATATATTTTGGAATATTAAGCATGAGTGTTGGGTGTCCTAAAATATAAATAGATGTTAAAAAAAACGCTATTGAAATAACTAACCGCACATTTAATTTAGTGAGTTCTGTTGTATCTGGATTTAAAATAAAAACCATCAGGATTATAAAAACCAAAACTCCTAACTTGATGTAGCTAATTAAATATAGCCATTTTTTTACCCGTTTCATCTGTATAGATGCTATTTCTTTTTTAAAATACTGAAACAGTAATTGAAACTGAAACAAGAGGTAGATAAAGCTCAAGGCAATTCTGAATCCTGTTAATACGCGTGGTGAGTTGATATTAAAATATGTTTTCCAGTACAGGGTATTCATATTTATATCGTTTGAATTTGTGGCTAATACTTCCAGGTTTTGAGGAACTGAATACACAGCCATAAAAGATAAAAAAACAAGTGCGTGCCATAAATCTGTAGTCTTAAATCTTTTCTCATCAAACAATACCATTCTAATATATATGTAGAACAGCGCCGGTAAGGCGCTTAAGTATTTGGTTTTATATAGTATAAATTGTGTGCTAAAATGGACAGATTCCAAAAGGTGTTTAATAATTAAGGCCCTTGAAAATGATACAGTAATCAAGAAAAAAATGACTGAAAGTAGAATGTTTGGTAACGAATTTGTTTTTAAAGCCTTATAGGATAGAATAGTTGTTGTTACAATGGTACACACCATGATGATGGCCTGAATGGTATCTAAAATAATTGTTGAGTTCAATTCTGTGGATGGTATCGTTGTGTTTTGCAAAGCAAATTAAAAATAGTTGTTCCTGCAAGTTTTTACGTACAAACTACAACTTTTATAGCCATAACATACCTGGTTACCTTACAATCATAATCAGCATTAGGTTTTTTTTCTCTCAAAAACCGATTATGATATATCTAAATCGTTGCATCACGGACTATTCTGGTTTGTTGTAACTAGTTTTACACTATTAAAAATTGGTTGCAACGCTTTTTAAAATTTTAACCTATTTCTTACTAGCTATCATGACTCATTTTGTTTTAGAACGTTTTTACTTACATGGATTTTTAAATATTATTATTCCGTTTGTTTTTGCAATCGTTATTTTTAAGTTGGTCTATATGCGGGTATTTGGTTCTAAATTCTATGATTATTCACATTATAACAGAAATCACCGATACACCTTCTCTTGCATGGGTGGTGTTATTATTTTGTTTTGTCTTGTGGTTAGTGTCTTATTTTCATATTTTTTTCACATATTTTCTTTTAATCTGGTGCTTGCTTCGTACATTTTGGTTCCCATGATTTTGTTACTGCTTTTTGGTTTGCTGGCTGATTATAAAACGTTAGCTATTGAGGTGGTTTTATCGGTACAGTTTGTTATTGTACTTGTTTTTGTGAAGCTATTAGATTTAAAAATGCGTGGTTTAGCCGATTGGTTTGGTTTTGAAGATGTTGGTGATGTCATGGGCTATTTTGGAGCCATAAGTATTTTGTTTGTGTTTACTAATGTTTTGAATTATTTAGAGCGTTTAGATGGCCTAGTTGCTATTTTATCCTTGTTGATTTTTATGTTTTTTGGATTGGTCGGGTTTTATGTAAACGATATGGTTCAAGTGGTTGTGAATTTTAGTTTTGTTGGCATAATCCTTGCATTTTTGTACTTCGAACTGTTATCGCCGTTTAAATTTTATTTAGGTAGAGGCGGAGTGTATATTATTGGTTTTTATATGGGTTATCAGGTTTTACTGCGTTTAAATGGCGCGCATGAAACCCTTTATTTTCTGACACCCACCCTTTTCTTGGCTTTTTTCTCGTATCCTATTCTAGATGCTATTCGGGTGTTTGTTTTAAGATTTTTAAAAGGGATTTCTTTAGCAGACATGAAGACGCTGCATATACATCATCAATTATTGGCAATAGGACTGTCTAATAGCGCTGTTTCGGCTATTGTTTTGTTATATACACTAGGGATCACGTTATTTTTTGTTTTCATTTCAACATGGTCTTTCGTTTATCAGTTTTTTATAGGACTTTTTATAGGTTTGTTTATTTTATATATGTCTATTTTTTGTTTGAAACCAGCTGAAACGAAGACTTAAGCTGTTCTTTAATAGTTTACAACTGGTCTTGGACGATTGAGTTTAACTTTCTTTTTGTTTGTTTAAAAATATGAATAATTGTAAATTTGAATAAAAATTATGCCTTGGTATGTTGTTGTAACCAAACCTAGATTTGAGCGTCAAGTTTCAAAAAAACTAACCCAAATGGGTGTGGCGGTTTGTTGTCCTGTTCGAATAGAGCGTAGGCAATGGAGTGACCGGGTTAAAAAGGTAGAAGTCCCGCTTTTGCCCTCTATGGTTTTGGTCAATTTAGACGACCATGCGCGTTCTCACGTTTTTGATGTTCATGGTGTTGTTCGGTTCCTATTTTATTTAGGTAAACCCGCTATAGTTCGGGACCATGAAATAGAAGCTTTGCTGGATATTAAAAATAGCAGCAACAAAATTTTAGAGGTAAATACCTTTAGTCCAGGGGACGTTATTGATGTCCCCGGTTTTGGATCGTCAGTACAAAAAGGACTTGTAAAGTATGTATCAGGGAACAAATGTTGGGTTGTCTTAGAACAGCTAGGATTTGTAGTTACTTTGCAGGTATAACAATTGCCATTTTTCACAAAAGTTGTAAAAAATCAACTTCTGTAAAAATTTAATAATCAATACGTTAAAAACAGCCTGTGACTGGTATTTGCGAAGCTGTACCTGAAACTTTTTTTTACATTAAAACATTGCAAACACCTGATTTTTTAGCTTCAAAACCGTTATGTTTGCTGTATCGAGAAACGCACAAATCAAAAAAAATATTTTAATTTTATATGAAAAAAATCGCTCTAATTACTGGTATTACTGGTCAAGATGGCGCTTATTTGGCCGAGTTTTTGTTGAAGAAAGACTATGACGTTCATGGTATTAAACGCCGTTCATCTTTGTTCAACACCACCAGGATAGATCATTTGTATCAAGATCCTCATGTTGACAATCCACGTTTCTTCTTGCATTACGGCGACTTAACAGATAGTACCAGTTTAATTCGTTTAATTAAATCTATTCAGCCAGACGAAATATACAATTTAGCCGCCATGAGTCATGTAGGTGTTTCATTCGAGATTCCTGAATACACCGGTAACACCGATGGGTTGGGTACCTTGCGTATTTTGGATGCTGTTAGATTGCTGGGTATGGAAACAAAAACCCGTATTTATCAAGCTTCAACATCTGAGCTTTATGGTAAGGTTCAAGAGATTCCGCAGTCTGAAACCACGCCATTTTATCCCAGATCGCCTTACGCTGTGGCCAAAATGTATGCGTATTGGATAACCGTAAACTACAGAGAAGCCTACTCCATGTTTGCTTGTAATGGTATTTTGTTTAATCATGAGTCGCCCATACGCGGTGAAACGTTTGTAACCCGTAAAATAACCCGAGCAGCAGCACGAATAGCCCTTGGATTACAAGATAAACTTTATTTAGGAAATTTAGATGCGCAACGTGATTGGGGGCATGCTAAAGATTATGTGCGCATGATGTGGATGATTTTACAAGCTGATGTGGCAGAGGACTGGGTTATTGCTACTGGTAAAACAACAACCGTTAGAGATTTTGTTAACATGAGTTTTAATGAAGTTGGAATTGCATTACACTTTATTGGTGAAGGCGTTCAAGAAAAAGCTTTTGTAGTTTCGTGCTCTCATCCTGATTTTCAGTTACCAATAGGTCAAGAGGTCTTGGCTGTTGATGCTAAATATTACAGACCTACCGAAGTCGATTTATTGGTGGGTGATGCTTCAAAAGCCCATACAAAATTAGGTTGGACTCCTCAATACGATTTACTTGATTTGGTGAAGGATATGATGCAGAGTGATGTCAAGCTTATGCAGAAAGAACAACATCTTAAGGCTGGCGGATATGATACGTTGAATTACTTTGAGTAACATTTAGATGACACGCGTGATGCGTTCACATTTTTAACGAATCACACAACACGAATCACACAATACGAATCATTAGTCACGAATCATGAATCACGAATCACGAATTTATATTGCAGGACACAAAGGTATGGTAGGTTCTGCTATTTGGCGGGAATTAGAATCTAAAGGTTATACTCATTTGGTAGGATTAACGTCTACACAATTGGATTTAAAAAATCAGCAAGCTGTAAATGCCTTTTTTGAGGACGTAAGACCACAGGTTGTTATTGATGCAGCGGCACGAGTTGGAGGGATTTTGGCTAATAGTGAATTTCCTTATCCATTTTTAATGGAAAATCTGCAAATTCAAAATAATTTAATTGATGCAGCACATCGGTTTGATGTTCACAAATTCATTTTTTTAGGAAGCTCTTGCATTTACCCCAAATTAGCGCCACAACCTTTACAAGAAGCTTGTTTGTTAACCGGCAGCTTAGAACCTACAAATGAGTGGTATGCCATTGCTAAAATAGCAGGTGTCAAAGCCTGTGAGGCTATACGAAAACAGTATCATAAAGACTTTGTAAGCTTCATGCCTACTAATTTATATGGCGCTCATGATAATTTTGATTTAGAAACCTCACATGTATTACCCGCTATGATTCGGAAATTCCATGATGCTAAATTAGCAAACCATAGCCCCGTAACACTTTGGGGAAGTGGTACACCTATGCGCGAATTTTTACATGTTGAGGATCTGGCACGCGCAACTGTTTTTGCTTTAGAGCATACATTGCCTGAATCCTTATATAATGTGGGTACCGGTGTGGATATTACCATCAAAGCCTTGGCTGAGATTGTACAACATGTAGTTGGTCATTCAGGTTCTATTATTTGGGATACTTCCAAGCCAGACGGTACACCGCGTAAACTTATGGATGTTTCAAAATTACAGCAACAAGGTTGGCAGGCTCAAATACCTCTAGAAGCAGGCATTAAACAAACCTATGCTTGGTTTTTAGCGCATCAGGCGGATTATAAGACATTACGGTTGTAAGGATTGTTGGTGTTTGATGGGTTTTTATTGCAACCTGATTTATGCCTGTGTCAAGGTGAGGTATTCGGAGTCTTCATAGGTTAACATTTTAACCATAATATGCCCTTTACATGTTGTTTATAGCAACCCTTCTTTTAGTATTGGAAATGGCTTCCAACACCAAATCTGTGTTTTGATGAAAGTATTTACAATAGGCACTAATGCTCACATATCGTTTTTTAGGTAAGTTATACGTCTCCCGAATATCGCGCATGATGTTGAGTGCCTCTTTGCCACTGACTTCATTTAATTCTTGTATGTCCTGACGGTGCAAGTACAAACGCATAGGGCTTGTTAATTTATCTGTTTATTTTACGTTATATTAGAAACACTATTAAACCGTGTTTCTAATGCATTTAATATGCCTGCTTTTTTTGATGTTTTATCTGTATTCCTTTCAGATCCAGTGCTTCCAAAATTAAGAAGAATGTTTAAACATATAAAGCAGACTTATAAACATTTATCAATACACTATTAACTTTTAGGCGGTTTGGTGGCTGTGTATATTGGTTGTTTGTGAGTGGTGATGCGTAGTTGTTAGTGTCTGGTGTGTAATTGATTACGTGTTTGTATCTCGTGTTTTGTTTCGTGTTTTGTGCTATATTATAGCGCCTTACTAAAGAAAAGCGGCTGTCTTTGTGGGTTTCCCCTTTTTATTTAGACAGCCTGCTTCTCATGGTCTATTATTAGACGATTTCTACGAGTTGTAAGGCATTGAATGCACCGTTATTAAGCGGGTATTGTATGCCATTTATCTCTTGAAAGAACGCGACTTTTAAAAAATAAAAGCTTTGACCAGCACCCGTTGCTGGTGCTGTTGGCGTTAAGGTTGCCGTTGTCTGGATACCATTAATGGGTAAGTTGACCAGATTACTTAGCTGCAAATCTGCCGTTTCTGTGGACAAGTCTACGTTTAGGAACCCTGCATTTAAGGTTACATGTGTTGCTCCTTGAGGGCTACTTATTTCCACATTGGGTACCAGGTCTGTAATAACGATTTCGCCCGTACTTGTATCCAGACTGTATTGTGCCATTAGCACGCTGTCCAGATTTGCCCTGTTGTTAAAATCGAATTTTTTAAGCCAAGCTTGTCCCTCCGGCGTTGTTAAGCCTATTGCGACACTCCGCTGCCCTCTTGGAGACACTAGGTCTTCGTTTTTAACCTTACTGAGCACCTTTGTTAGTCTGGATGTTACCCGACTATCTTTGGCATCAACCAGCAAACTATTGATGGAACGCCTTAGGATTTTACCACTTTTGGCGGTGTTACCGAATTCTGTTAGATTTTCCCGTGTTCTAACAAAATTTGGATCGTTTAAAATGCGGTTTTTGCTTACGCCCCCTTTTCTGCGGACATAGCTACCCTCTTTGGATTTATAAAAGGTCACCTCTCCGAGCGTGCCTTCTATATTAAATAATGACTTATACTTTGCCATATTACTTAAATTTGTGTGGGTGTTTTTTGCTTGTTACACCCACTGATTAAACCTATACTGGATTATTGGTACGTATCTATTTACCATGTGCACCTGGTGTGTTCGTGTTTGTACGACAATAATACTGATACAATGATACGGCCCATACACACACCTAATTCTGTTTGTTCTTTTGTGTTCTGTTAAGCGCTGAAGATTTCTTTTTTCTGGTATTATTGTTCCGTTTTGGTTGTTTTTAGGGTGTTTTGTTCTGTGTTTTAGGCTTAAGTTACTGAAAATTAATTGTTTGTGATTTGCGATTCCTGTTGATTTTGCTTTTTTGATGTGTGTTTTTTTAATAGGATGGGTATTGGGTATGTATGGGTTAGGTGTTGGGTATGTATTGGGGGTTTGGTTTTTGATGTTCTCGATGTTCTCGATACGATTTGTTCGTGCCTCACAAATCACTC
>TARA_R110002012_G_scaffold62974_1_pt1 | contig 33911 bp, 31 predicted proteins | sample TARA_R110002012 | Tara Oceans TARA_R110002012 (sample SAMEA4396515) | marine metagenome | biome: Westerlies Biome; feature: [DCM] deep chlorophyll maximum layer (ENVO:01000326); material: water (ENVO:00002006), including particulate matter (ENVO:01000060) such as... | depth 40 m
GGCTGACGGCTCCACCGCACCGGGCCTGCTGGCCGTACCGACGCCTGCTCTTCCCGCCCCCTGCCTCATTCATATCTGAGCGACTTCACCGGATTCATTCTGGCGGTGTTGATGCTGTGCCAGGCAACGGTGAGGAATGCCACAACCACTACCGCAACGCCAGTGACAGCGAAATATACCCAGCTCATGCTGATGTGATAGGCAAAGTTTTCCAGCCAGCCGTTCATGAAGTACCAGGCGAAAGGCCAGGCAATCAGGTTCGCAATCAGCACCAGCTTGAGGAAGTCCCACGATAGGAGCCTTACCAGTCCGATTACATTCGCTCCGAGCGTTTTTCTAATGCCAATTTCTTTGGTTCTTTTTTCAATCATGTAGTTGGTCAATCCGAACAGCCCCAACACACCAATTACCACCGAGAGCAGGGTAAACAGCACCAACACGCTGGCCTGCCGCTGCTCGCTGTCATAAAGCCGCTGTAGCTCAGTATCAAGCAGGCTGTACTCAAAGGGTGCGTCGGCAAAGATGTTCATCCAAACGTCACGCACATGGTCCACTCCGGCCGGGTCGTTAATATTATTGACTTTCACGTACACATACCTGTCCTGCCACGGGCTGACGAAAAAGAAAAGTGGGTCAATTTGGCTCCTTAGTGAGTTGAAATGAAAGTCTTTCATCACCCCTACTATCTTTCCGCTTGTTTCGTCTCCATAGTGGAGTGTTTGCCCAACGGCCTCCTCAGCTCTCCAGCCAAGCATGCGCACCAACGCCTCGTTCACCACAACATGGTTATTGAGCGGTTCTTCAGTACTGTCATTCAGTTGCATGGAGGTGGCATTGAAGCCCTCCCCTGCCAGCAGCTCGATACCGAGCGTGTTTACCATTTGATCGTCGGTGGTAAACCCAAGTGTTCGAATGCCTTTGTTGGGATCCATGCCGTCTTTGTACGACGACCAGGTGGCCAGAATATTGCCCATCATGGCCGAGCCTCTGCTCACATCGCCAATAGCACTATTTTGCTTTAGCTCGCTGCTGAAGGCCTCAAACTTGTTGAACATCTTTCTGTCGGCAAAGGGCACAACAATTACCTGTTCTGAATTGTAGCCCAGGTCTTTGCTGTTGGTGAAATTGAGTTGCTGGTAGATGACCAAAGTGCCCAAAATCAGAAAAATAGAAATACTGAATTGGAAAATGACCAGCGCTTTGCGAAACATGTCGCCTGCCTTACCTGGGTTGAAAGTGCCCTTGAGCACCTTCACTGGAATGAACTGCGACAAATACAGCGCCGGGTAGCTGCCAGCGATCAGGGTAATGGCAAACACAACGGCTGCCAGCAGCGCTATCCAGCCGGGGTTATCAAAATAGCTGATCGATATTTTCTGTCCAATGAGCTCGTTGAAAGCAGGTAGCGTGAATTCAGTAATACCCCCCGCCAAAAGCACCGCCAGAAAAGTGATGATGAGGGTTTCTCCATAAAATTGCAGGATAATATGCGTTCTCACCGCACCCATTACCTTTCTGATGCCCACCTCACGGGCTCTTTTTTCCGAGCGGGCCGTCGTCAGGTTGATATAATTCACGCAGGCCACCAGCAAAATGAAAACGCCAATCAGGGCAAAGGCCAGCGTGTTGGACATGTTTCCTCTCTGACCAATGTCTGCCTGCAAACTACTGTCCATGTATATGTCAGTTACCGGCTGCATTTCAAACGACACCGACATGCCAGACCCCTCCAGTTGCTCTCCAAGTTCTCTTTCAACGATAGCGTTTATTTTCGTTCCTACTTCTCCGGCGTTTACCCCCTCCTCCAGCTTCAAATAAGTGATATAGTTCATGGGAAACCACTGCTCTCCATCCTCCATGCTATGAAAGGCGCAGATGAAGTTGAACTGCAGGTGACTATTGGCAGGTGGATCTGCCACTACTCCTGTTACCTTCTTGTCAGTATTGTTGTTGATTCTCAGCGTCTTGCCCATTGGGCTGCCACCAGGAAAATACTTCCTGGCCATGGAAGATGTGATCACTACCGAACTCGGGTCCTTTAAAACTGTCTCTACATCTCCTTCGATCAGGTTGAAAGAAAACACCTTGAAAAATGAGGAGTCGGCATAAGAAAACGTCTTTTCCATAAATACCCTTTCCCCTTCTTTTACAATAGTTGGCTTAAAAATGCCCACATCAGCATAACGGCAGAATAGCTCCACACCAGGCACCTCTCTTTTGGCGATGGGCCCGAGAATGCTTCCTGAAACAGCAATCCTGCCTTTCTCTTCTCCCATCACAGCTGAAGTAACCACTCTAAAAATCTGGTCTTTGTCTTTAAAAAACTGGTCGTAGCCCAGCTCGTGGGAAACAAACAGAAAAATGAGCAGGCAGCTGGCCACGCCAGAGGCAAGACCAAAGATGTTGAGTAGTGAATAAAACTTATTTTTCCAGAAACTTCGGAAGGCGATGGTAAGGTAGCTTTTGAACATATCGATAAGTTTAGTTGCCCTGTGGCACATGTGTTGGCAAATAGCTTACCAAATTAAATCTACTCAAATATAGCTTAAAAGGCGCTTTTCAGGGAGCTGACAACACCCTAACGTCCGTCAGCGGACACCAACGACCGCAGGGTGTACAATTCAATGTCGTTTAGTTAAGGGCATTCTACCCTTCACTTCCCTAAAGGGCCCAACAATGACCATTCTCTCGCCCTTTAGGGTTGGGGTAAAAATGGAATTGAGACACCAAACCTCTTAACTAACGACATTGGGACACAATGTGACAATTAAGCCGTAAATTGTCGTCATGAGTCAGAGCTTCCACAATGTCAATGTTCAATCGCATCGTGATAAGATGGAGGAGTTGATTACCGAGGTCAACAATGTATTCGGAGACCTGTCGGCGCAACAGCTAGGCTGGAAGCCTGCAAAAGGGCAGTGGAGCATCAGAGAATGCCTGGATCATATCATGACGACCAACAAACAATACTATCCGCAGTTTGACAAAATTGCCGAAGGCAGGTATGAGCCCACTTTTTGGCAGAAAATGCCTGCTTTTTGGCACAACTTCTGGGGTCGGCAGTTGGTGGAATACCTGGGGCCGGAGGTCAAGCGTAGGTCGAAGTCGCCGACGGTATTCAAACCAACCGCCGGCAGGCTCAGCCAACACATCGTGAAGGACTTTACCGACAGTCTCAAGCTGCTCATGAGAAAAATGATAGCGATGGATCATGTAAACCACACATCCGTCATTATTACTTCGCCAGTGTCAAGGCTGGTGACCTACTCGCTGTACGACACCCTGCAAATTATAGTGGGGCATGCCGAAAGGCATGTAAACCAGGCAAAACGTGTAAAGCAAGACCCGCATTTCCCGACAAGCTGATGTCGTCCGCCATGCAAGTCTTTCACTCATTTGGTCAAAATTTCTAGTTTTGAAAAAAATATAGGCCATGACAGACCTTATCAAAAAACTCAACTATAAAGCTCAGCAGGCCATTGGCATATTTGAGTCTCCGGAGGAGTTTGCTCCTCATGTCACGGACTTTGAGAAGCTGGGAACTATTTATACAAGCATCAACGCCGCCAATAACTTTGACTTTGTCTTGGTTTTTGTAAAAACAGAGCAGGCTATTGCCGCACTCAGTCAGGAGTTGGTGCCAAAGCTAACTGACGACGCCCCGTTTTGGTTTGTATACCCTAAGAAAACTTCCAAGAAGTATAAAGCGGAAATCCACCGTGACCACGGCTGGGAGCCGCTCGGAAAACTGGGCTTCGAAAGTGTGCGTATGGTAGCGGTGGACGACGACTGGTCGGCGCTGAGGTTCAGGAAAGCGGACAAAATCAAGGTACTGAAAAGAGACGCCTCGTGGCGGCTGACCTGACGCCCTCAGTTAATTTTGACTGGCGTTAAAAGCAGCATTGGTATCGAGAATATCTCTATCTTGTGGAGATAGCCAACCAAAATTCAAATGAACAATCTACTTTATATCGTGGCCGTCGCCTGCCATTTGGGTGATTTATGACGTATGGGCCAACCGCAAGTCGATGAGCTCGGGCACTAAACTAATATGGACAATTTGTGCGCTGCTATTTAGTATTCTTACCGCCATCATATATGCATTGGTTGGTAGAAAATAAGCTAAAAGGGACAATGCCACGTTAGTGCATTGTCTCATCTTTTTCTCTCGCACAAGGTAATTTTAATCAATATCTGCTGCTGTTTTTACAGAACGATGGTTAGCTTTCTGCCAAAATATCACTTGCCGGTCGCAGACGTACGAAAAATTTGAAACGGAAAGCACTCAATATCATCAACTGGTCTTCGCTGGGAATAAGCAGTGTGGGCCTGCTTCTGCTGATTGCTGATGTGGGCTTCCCCTATACTCCCTCTTTCGAGCGCTCCCTTCACCTTTGGCTTCCAATTATTGCGGGCACATTGTTTGCGCTAATTACCGCAGGAAGTACGATAGCATGGCTTCTTGATCCTATCAGGGTTCGTTCAAGGTTGTTTGAAGCGATTTTCAGTATCTACCTGCTGGTATACCTACTGGTGTCGGTGCAGCCCGACTGGTTCCAATCGCTCAGTTTCTTCAATCACAAATACACAGGCTACTGGGGCTGTTTTTTCATATTTGTGATAGAGTTTTCGAGGAGAACATCCTCTCTTTATAAGCTGTCGAAGAATCCAGCCAATCTTTTCATTTTTAGTTTTGCACTCATCGTGCTGGTTGGCAGCGGCTTACTCATGCTACCTACTGCAACCTACGAAGGTATTGGGTTTGTTGACGCACTTTTTACATCGACAAGCGCAGTGTGTGTTACCGGCCTCATTGTGGTTGATACTGGTTCCTATTTCACCACGTTTGGACAAGTCATTATTTTAGGGCTTATTCAAATAGGCGGCATTGGCATTCTTACCTTCACGAGCTTTTTTGGTTTGTTTTTCAAAGGAGGATTTAGCATCCAGAATCAGCTATTTCTCAAAGATGTGACCAATACTAACCGGCTGGCCGAAGTAAGTGGCATCGTAAAAACAATCATCGCCTTCACCCTTTTTGTTGAGCTTATCGGCGGCATTGCGATATTCATGCAGCTCAACAAGGCTGTGCTGCCCAGCTTCGTTGACAGGGTTCTTTTCGCTGGGTTTCATTCAATATCTGCCTTTTGCAACGCTGGCTTCTCGACACTCGGAAACAGCCTCTACGACTTGAACTACCGCTTCAATTACTCTCTCCATTTGGTCATTGCTTTTCTTTTCATCTTTGGCGGACTTGGTTTTCCTATCGTATTCAATTTCATCAACTACATGAGGGAATCGGCTCGTACAATAGTGGCCAGGCTCGTGAAACGGCGGGTTGTATATAGATTGCCCATCAGGATCAACCTGCACACACGGATTGTGCTTATTACAACTGCACTTCTCATCATTCCCGGCACGTTGCTTTTTTACTTCTTTGAGTATGACAACACGCTGGCCGAGCACAACGAATTCGGTAAATGGGTAACAGCCTTCTTTGGAGCTGTCACGCCACGTACTGCCGGCTTTAATACTGTCGACAATGCAGCGTTGAAGCTTCACACCATCATGATCATGCTATTGCTGATGTGGATCGGGGCATCGCCAGGTTCGACTGGTGGGGGTATCAAAACAACCACCATCTTTCTGGCCACACTTAACTTCCTGAGCCTTGCCAGAAGCAAAGACAGGGTGGAGTTTGGGAAAAGAGAAATATCCAACAAGTCGGTCAGAAGGGCTTTTGCCATTATCTCACTTTCGTTGATATTTATTGGCCTGGCCACATTTATGATCACCATGCTCGACCCAAATCTACCCTTTATACAGGTCGCCTTCGAATGTTTTTCGGCATACAGTACCGTTGGATTGAGTATGGGGATTACCTCGAGTTTGAGTACTGGCAGCAGGATAGTTATCATCCTAATTATGTTCATTGGTCGTGTGGGTGCGCTAACTTTGCTTGTGGGCATGCTGAGACGGGTACATACTTTACGGTATCGCTATCCAAACGAAGAATTGTTTATAAATTAACTAGGTATGAAGTATATCGTTTTTGGTCTTGGAAACTTTGGTAGCAGCCTCTCCACCACGCTGACTGCCATGGGTCATGAAGTGATTGGCGTAGATAAACGGATGGAAAAAGTGGAGTTGCATAAAGATGACATCACGCACACTATTTGTCTCGACTCCACAGACATACAGGCGGTCAGCTCTCTGCCTATTGGTGATGCTGACACAGTGATTGTTGCTATTGGAGAAGACGAGGGGGCATCCATTATGACGACTGCCCTTTTGAAGCAGCTCCACGCCAAGCGAATCATTGGACGTGCGGTAAGCGAGTTACAAACCACAGTGATGCAAGCCATGGGCATCCATGAGATCAGCCGCCCTGAGCAAACTTCAGCAGTCAGGCTTGCAAAAAGACTTAACTTCAAAGGTGTAGTCGACTCATTTGAGTTGTCTAACAAACACAATATCATCGAATTGAAGTGTCCGCCGAAATATGAAGGAAAAACCTTGAAGGAGGTGGAATTCAGAAAGAAATACAACATTACTGTGCTCACTACTATCAAAGAAGTAAAAGGCAAGGATGAGGGGAAAATCTCTGGTGTGGCAACAGCGGACACATTGCTCGAACAAGGTGATACGCTGATCATTTTCGGTTCGCTGAACGACCTGAGAGACATGCTGGATGACAGTGAGTAAAAATGCAAAAAGCTGCGGATCATTTAAGGCCCGCAGCTTTTCAATCAAAAACTAGCAATAAAAGGTGCTTTACCAACAAAAGCATCATCGGTCAACTGATCGGCCACAAAATAAGCCAGGTCAGCAGCACTAATTCCGTCGCCCGGACAATCCTCCAGACTTGCTTTCACTCCCCTCCTTTCGTCGGTCAGCTGAATCATGGGAAGTCGCACAAGCGTCCAATCAATATCGCTTTTTGTAAGGAATTCGTATTCCGCCTGCTTATCCATTGTGGTTTTTGGATAATTGGCCCTCATCCACTCAGTGGCCATTGCCACCTTTTCGTTCTTCTTGTCGAAAGGCGTGTCTACGTTGAGACCGGTAAGGACGATATACCGCCGGATGCCATAAGTCGTCATTGCCGCTACAACATGCTTTGAAGCCTCGCTGAAAATTGACTCCTCACCTCTTGGCTGACCCACTGCACTGATGATGGCCTGGCATCCATCGAGTAAAGATCGGATAGCTTCCGCATCTCTTGCATCACCTTTTAGCAGCTCGATTCCTGGGTCTTTAAGTTGGAAGTCTTCAGGAAACCTAAGAAGAAGTTTGAGGCGGTATCCACGGCTGAGCAGCTCTTTTACTATGTACCTGCCAGCCTTCCCTGTGCCACCAATGACGGCTATTTTTGATGTGTTATTCATGTTACTCTTGATAAAATAAGACAATAGTTGATTACCTGGTTTTGCCTGAAAGGCAAACCGATTGAGCAGAAGTGTTTTCTGCTAAGGCGAAGTCAATATTTTATCAGGAGATTTTAATGGGTTGAAGGTAAGGGAATTTCTGTAATTATCCTGGCCTGTAAATAATTCCAAGGCTAACCTGATATGTCTCAGGAAAAAAAGCATTACGCAACGAGCTTTGTTGTTGCTGCCTGATTGGAATGGCTGGATTTTCCAGGTTTGACCTGTAATAGCCCGCATTGAGGACGTTGATTGGGACTGCGAAATCAAGGAATATCCTTTCGTTAACGGCATAGAGCAAGCCAGGCTTGACAGCCAGAGTGATCGTAGATTCATAGGCCCTAAATGGATATTCAGTTGAGTACCTGGGGCTATGGCCACTGAAATTATTGTTCAGGATTGCCTTCGCTCCAATTTTGAATTTCAAAGCACTGCTGGTATTGCCCTTGATAAATCCATACTCAAAAAAGGGCGAAACGACAGTCTCATAATCTCTGACAGTAGGCCCTGACGAAGATCTGGAGTTAGAGAACTTTAACGCATCAAAACCGGCTTCGAAGTACCTGCTTTCTCCAAGAAAGACAAATAATGACGGAATATCGGCTGCTAACTGGGAACTAGTGCTTTCGCTTGATTTCTGATACGAGTAGGTTGCTCCAGCTTTTAGAGCAATTTGAGCAGAGGCCAGATGGGAAGCTAACATCCAGAAGAGAATAAGAATTGATGGTTTCATAGTATTTTTATTGTGAACAACGAACCATCCACCGCTTTTCATATTGAAATAAAAATAAATTTCATCAAAAAAGTATTCATTAGACGTACTGAAACTCTAAATGACTTTGAAATACTTAGTTCAAGTTCTTAAACACTGGGTTCTTTATCTAAGCAGCCTGGCATGAATTCCAAGCTGCTCGTAAAATCGTGCCGATGGCACTAGTCAATCGGCTAGAGACATTTTTTACAAGCGAACCAAGTTCGGCACCTTCAAATCTTCAGCCTGGAATGAATTCCAAGCTGCTCGTAAAACCGTGCCGATGGCACTTGTTAGCCACTGAGGGGCCCCTTTTATGATTGGACTAAGTTAGAGGCCTTCAAATCCTCGGTTCTTCAAAAAGTCAAATACTCTCCTACTACTTCCATACCTCCTTGACCTTCCTTTCCAGATACTTCAACGTGGCAGGTGCTTCCTTTGGAAAATCATCCCAGCGGGCTTCGATGACAATTTTTCCTTGATAATCAATTTCCTTCAGTTCTTCCAAATACGGAACTACTTCATCGCCAAGTGTGCCCGGGGGATCTCTGTCTGCCTTTTCAGCGATATCGCAATGGAAAGTAATGCCTTTTCCCAGCGCTATCATCGATGGTGGATCACCGTCCATGAGCATATGGTAGATGTCCACGCAGGCCATCAGATTGGGCTCATCTACCCGCTTCACCACACTCACTATCTCATCAAATCCGTTCAGAAAGTTGGCTTCGGTCTTGTTGAGGTTTTCTACGGTGAGCAGGATGTCGTACTTCTGCGCCTGCACGGCTACCTTCTTTGCAATGGCCACGAACTGGTCCACAGCCTTTTCATAATCCCAACCGTCGGGCAATCTCCGGGAACCACCGCTGCCCCACACCACCAGGTCAACGCCTATCTGCTGGCACCGTTGGAATACAATGTCGGTATACGCCAGTATCGCCTCCTCATTCACATCAGAGCCAATCACCTTTAGGTTGCCTGGCAAAAAGTAGTTCACTGCAAACATGTTGGTTTTTAGCTTTTTGATCGTCGCTGCATTCTGAGCGAACTGCTCATCTGACACCTTTTGCGGATTGATGATTTTGTCGACCTTTTCTACAAAAAACTTGTAGCCAGAAGCACGCATGAGGGCATCGTCTTCCATGTCCCATGCCACGGCCACGGCCGGTCGTTGTGCGTAAACAAAAAATGACGTACCAAGGAGCAAGAGTGTAAATAGGGTAATTTTCATAAGGGATCGTTAAGCAGGTTATTTCATTGCTTCCTTTGCAAGGAAACATTAACTTAAACTTAACTATTAATTTCAAATACCTCCCGTTTGAGAGGCGTAACTTCACCCTAACCAAATCTAACTATCATGAATTATCTTTCAGCCGTTGCAATCGGCCTTCTGGTGCTCGGTGCGGCCTGCACAGCTCCCGTAGAAAAAGCAAGTATTAAAATCGAGCCCATCGAAGGGCCAACCCCTTACACCAGTCTTGATCTAAACAATGATGCGTCCTCCTTTCAGTTCGCTATCGTAACTGACCGAACGGGCGGCCACCGTGGCAATGTGTTTGAAGTGGGCCTAAGCAAGTTGAACCTGCTACAGCCAGAATTTGTGATGAGTGTGGGAGACTTTATTGAAGGGTACACTGAAGACGAGGCACGACTGGACGCCGAGTGGACAGAATTCAATGGTTTTATCGATTCCCTTACCATGCCCTTCTTCTACGTGCCTGGCAACCACGACATCACAAACAAGGTGATGTACGACAAATACAAAGCGATTTTCGGGAAGGACTATTACCATTTTGTATACAAAGACGTGCTTTTCCTGTGCCTCAACTCCGAAGACAACTATCGTGGGTCGGGCAAAGGTACCATTGGTGATGAGCAGTACGAGTGGATTGAGAAGACATTGGCCGCCAACGCAGATGTAAAATGGACGCTGGTGTTTATGCACCAGCCTCTGTGGAACCAGCAGGCCGAAACGCTTCGCTGGCCCGACGTGGAAAAGCTACTTGAGCCGAGAAAGCATACCGTTTATGTGGGCCACCATCACAGCTATGTGAAATACGAAAGAAACAATGGCAAATACTTCATCCTTGCTACTACGGGAGGCGGCAGCCGACTCAGAGGGCCTCGTTTTGGCGAGTTTGACCATGTGGTGTGGATCACCATGACAGACAACGGGCCCATCATGGCTAACCTGGAGCTATCAGGCGTTTGGGACGAGAACGTGGTGACTGAGCAGTCGAGCAACTACTTCAGGCCTCTTTTCAATGGGCAACCTGTGCGTGTATCGCCAATGTTTACCGACGGCAGCACGTTTTCGAATGGCGCCACCGAAATCCGCCTCACCAACGACAGCGATGCGCCTATGGATGTCAGCTTTGAGCTGGCAGCCAACAAGGACCTCACATCCAGCATTATCCGGCAGAGCCTCACTATTGCTCCAAATTCAGTAGAAATTCTTCCCCTCAAACTGAGTGGGAAAGCTGCATCGGTGGCTGCACTTGAGCCGGTAGCGTTGAGAGGCACGGTCACATTCCACGGCGAAGGCATGGCGGACATCACAATGGATGTAACGCAAAACGCCCGTCCGGCGAAGAAAGAGTACCTGTCAAAGGCGGCCGCTAAAACAGTTGATGGCAAGCTTGACGATTGGGCGAGTCTCCCCTACTCAGAAACCGAGATATACACTGAGGCTGATCCCTTCTCTCACAAAGGTGGCAAAGCCGATGGTTCTGTTCGCTTCGGCATCAGTTATGACGACGAGTTCCTTTACATTGGCGCAGACATAACAGACGATGAACTGCTGGCCGTGGCTTCTTCCAGGCCGTACAATCAGGACGCCTTTCAGGTAATTGTCGACGGCCACAGTGAAAACATAAGCTCGTTTGGTACAAGTCTTTCCGGTGTGCTGTACATAGGTATGAGCCCTTATGTGGATGGCACCGACAACACCACGCCCTTCACTAGCGGCAGCAAACCTGAGGGAATCCTTGGCGTAACACAGAAAACCGAAAAGGGCTATGCCACAGAGCTAGCCATTCCGCTTAGCTACCTCAGTGAGCAGCAGGGTGGCGACTGGAAAACGGCCCGCATCAATGTGGGTGTGAACGATTTCGACAACGAATATAGTCACCGTACCAACCTGTGGTGGCAACCCGACTGGCGTGGAGCTGTCAACTACCCCGGCTCAGGTACCTTCTTTAAAAAATAAATACGGTTAATAATTGGGATGAGAAAAGAGCCTGCGAAACGTAGGCTTTTTTTGTTCAGAAGACAGCCAAAAAAACTAGTTGCTTTATGTATCTTAGAAAGTTTTCATTTTTTACTTCTTCAAAAAAACATAATTTCCTACAATCATCTACAAGCTGTCCGACGACCATTTAATTAAACTACTATGAAACTGGAAAAAATCCTCGACAATCTAAATTCATTCGAGAAGAACTCATTTTTGAAAATAATCGACAGCATTATCTCCGAAAAGCCTAGGAAAATTAAGGAAATCGACAAAATCTTAAATGATGCAAGCGGTGACCTCAAAGCAATGGATAGTCTGAATATCGCAAAGGTCTTCGACTTGCTAAAGGAAGAGTTCTCAGAGTACATAGCGCAAGAATTTCTCAACGCCACTTCACAAACCGACATCGTATCCGACATAATTATTCGTGACGGCAATTGCATCATGAAGCAAGACTGGCTGTCTCGATTATATGAAACCGAAATCAAGAAGCTTCAAAAAAAGATCAAGTGGTTCGAAACAGAAATGACAAGCGAAAAATCTACGTTCGAATTAACTAGGATAAGGGATTATCAGATCTATCGATCTTGCGTTAATACTGCTTACACCAATGATGATTTAAATAATCAAGAAAGGAAAATCACTTTTGACGAGCAGACGATTCTTAATACACTGTCGTCTCAGTTAGAACTCTCGAACGAGGAAATAAGGCTGATCAACTATATGGTCTTGCCCTTAAAACAGCTCGACATTGACACACTAATTGGAAACCTGAAAAACCTTGGCGTGATTTTCTTCTCCAAAAAGACAAATATGGTTTACGTGGCAGATGAAATGGTGACTTTATTAAGAAAGTTAAAAGGAAAACCTGTAGCGGATAAATTTTTCCGAAGGGTACTAATTCATCTGAGAGAGCCACAAGTAAATATGATATGCAAGAAGCATAACATTGACTGGAAGCAACCATTGGATAAAAAACTCAAGGAAATTATAAATGAAGGTATCTCTTTTAAGGGAATCCTTTCGAATGAGATACACAAAGAAGGCACTAGTGTCTCTGATAAGAAGAAATTTTTGAATGACCTCTGTGAAAACGGCTTAAAAATACAATCAACGTTGAAAGGTTCAACTCTCGATGACAAACTAGCTAGTCTCATTTCATACTTCGATGAGATCGAATCCGACGACAAAGTAGGTATCTCTATCGACGGCTATGAGAAACTGCTGGCTGAGTTAGCTCAAGTGCTTCCGAAAACAAAAGAGACCTTGAAAAATGAGTTTGAGCTTCAAGAGGAAAATGTAATGAGCAGTTCCTATTTACTTGACTTCAATATCAAGCCCATAGATGTTTTAGAAGTATTGCCACAAGCCGATTTAGAAAAGTTCTGTACTAAGTTTTCCATTAAAACTAGGGGTGATATGATTGCCAATATCCTGGAAAATTATAAAGATGCTGAAAACCTATATCTCGAAAACTATTCCACTATTGGGTACAGAGATTTATCCTCTTTAAAAGAGAATGGCATCATTGTTAAAGAAAGTGAACTAGGTATATTGTTTGAAGATCTCACTAAAAAAATATTTACGAAACTTGGTTTCAATGTTGACGAAAAGCTTAGAAAAAAGCTAAACACCGCAAAAGATAAAATGGATATAGTAATAGCCATTTCAGACACAGAAATTATTCTGATCGAATGCAAATCAATAAAAGAAAGCGGCTTTAACAAGTTTAGTTCCGTTTCGAGGCAGCTAAAGTCTTACATGTCTCTAGCTGAAAAGAATGGCATAAAGGTTATCAAATCATTGTTAGTTGCTCCAGAGTTTTCCGATGATTTTGTCAAAGACTGTGGTTTGGACTACGAACTCAATCTCTCGCTCATCACAGCCAATTCCTTATCCAAAATTCTTGATGTCTTTAAAGTTTCTAAACACAAATCCCTTCCGCACAATTTATTGATGCGAGACGTACTAATTCAAGAGGAACGCATTATCAAGGCGATTGGAAAGTGAGGCGCATCATATTTGATGCTCATTTCAAATCGTAGCCACTTCTAAAACTGATTGAGAAAATAGCCTGCGGAAACGTGGGCTTTTTTTGTTCAGAAACCATCACCATATTGAAAACCCAGACATATCATAGGAATAAATGATTTACACCGCCTTTTCGGATGGTTTCCGCAAAAGAGCTATTTTTGTTAAAACCCTGTCCAAATGGTAGACTATAAAAAGATCATCCAAAGGAACCCAAACAAAAGATTCGGCAAGCCTTGTGTGCGAAATACAAGGATTACCGTATATGACGTGCTTGGCTGGCTAGCTGCCGGAATGGGTTTCAACGAAATTCTCGAAGACTTTCCCGAGTTGACACTGGAAGACATTCAGGCCTGTCTTGCCTATGCAGCAGACAGAGAGCATAAACTTCAGCACAGTGCATGAAGCTATTGTTCGACCAGAATATCTCTTTCAGATTGGTGAAAAAGCTTGTTGACTATTTCCCGGCCTGTCGCCATGTAAGCGACTGTGGCTTAACCGACATGGAAGATTCAGATATTTGGGCTTACTCAAAAGAACATGGCTTCACCATTGTCACTTTTGACGCCGATTTTTATGATATTAGTGTGATTAACAGCCACCCACCAAAAGTGATTTGGATTAGAACAGGCAATCTCTCGACTAATCAAATAGCCCAGCTTTTAATCAACAACTACTCGACGATAGAAAATTTTCTGCTGCAAGAAGCCTATAGAGAAATGGCCTGCCTTGAGTTGGAAGCCTACAACAACCATTGAAGTCGCATTGTTCTCTTGGCCTCGCCTGATTGAGGTACCTGGGCACCCCGATAGAAATAGAATACTGAAACAGCCTGCGATAAAGTGGGCTTTTTTTTGTTATTTTTTGAGAACAGACTAAACCTTGCGTGAACGCCATCGCTTCAATCAGAAACAAATACAGAGACGCAGCCTTTCTAATAGGAAACGGCCCCAACTTACGAAGTGGCATTATGCCATCCTGGAAGGACCTGCTGGAAGCCGCCTCCCCAAAACCCATTCCTTTCGACCTGACAGGACTGACTAATACAGAGGTGTATGACCTGATCGAGTTGTACGCAAATGACTCTGTAAAAGTGAAAAATAGGGTGAAAGCTGAATTGCAATTGACAAACAGCGATGACCTGAGTGTCCATAGAAAAATCATGGAATTTGCCAGGTCAACAAACACACCAGTGCTGACAACAAACTTTGATACAGCCTTTGAAAAATCAGTAGGTGCCAGGCCATTTCACACTGATTCCAACGGGTTCACCCGTTTTTACCCCTGGAAAACCTACTATGGCTTTGAGAAACTTGAAAACCCAGCACAAAGCTTTGGCATATGGAAGATTCATGGCGATGTGAACTACCGGGACAGCATCAGGCTCGGGCTTGGCGACTATATGGGAAGTGTTCAGCGGGCAAGAAGCCTCATCACCAAAGGACGACGCAGGCTTTACAAAGAGACGCTTCTGCCAAAATCGTGGCAAGGCGAGCAGACCTGGCTCCACATCTGGTTCCACAGCCCACTTATCATTTTTGGCTTTGGCTACGAACCCGACGAGGTGTTTCTGCGGTGGCTATTAATTGAAAGAAAAAGGTATTCGATCAAGCTCAAATATGCCATGGACGTTTGGTATGTCACGAAGGGTTCGCCCAGCCCTCCTGTGAAGAACTTAATGGAGAATCTGGATGTGACAATTCATTTGGTGGAAGACTATTCGGATATCTACGACGGCCTTTAGTCAAAAAATAATAGACTTTACAACACCTGTTTTTAGCCGCCTCTGAGAAATAATCTGCTCAACATTTAGGGAGCGTTAAAGACATCGGTTTTTCATTTTGCTATCTTCGATTCCTTCATCTGAAAAAATATATGCAATACTCCAGGCTCTTTGTCGGTAAGTCATTCTTTCTATCAGTAGTCACTGCACTCACGCTATTGCTAAGCCAATGCGGTTCACCTCAACCCAGCACCCTCCTTATCCGAAATGCTACCATCGTCGACGGCACCGGCAGCAAAGGGTATATTGGATCGGTTCGCATTGAAGGCAAGCTCATTGCCGCCGTCGGTGATTTGGAGCCCTTGCAAACAGACTCGGTCATTGATGGCACCGGACTGGTGCTCAGTCCAGGTTTTATCGACACGCACAGTCACCACAGCGGCAACTCTCCAAGAAGCGTTGACGCCGCCATCAGCCAGGGAATCACAACGATTATCGTGGGGCAAGACGGGAGCTCATTCACTTCGTTGGAAGCTTATTTCGATTCACTGCGGTTAAGTCCTATCTCTCCCAACGTAGGTTCTTATGTAGGTCACAATACGGTGAGACGGGCTGTGCTTGGAAACGACTTTCAGCGAAAAGCCACCAGGGAGGAAATCGACCGAATGAAGCTATTGGTAACAAAAGAGATGGAAGCGGGTGCGCTGGGGCTATCAACCGGCCTGGAATATGACCCTGGCATATATTCAAGCGCCGAAGAAGTTTTGGAACTTGCCAAAGTAGCTTCACAATATGGCGGCCGGTACATCAGCCACATGAGAAGTGAGGATGTGTTTTTGAAAAGCAGCATTCAGGAAATTTTGACGGTTGGAAGGGAGGCCAACATGCCGGTCCAAATCTCTCACTTTAAGATAGGTCTGAGAAGTTTCTGGGGCCAGGCGCCGGCATTTCTGGCGCTCCTCGACAGTGCCAGGGCTGTCGGCATAGACGTGACTGCCGACGTTTATCCATACGAGTACTGGCAATCGACCATCACAGTGCTGTTTCCCGATCGGGATTTTGAAAACAGAGCCACGGCGGAATTTGCCTTAACCGAGCTCACGTCGCCGGAAGGTATGATCATTGGCCGGTTTGAACCCAACAAAGCTTACGAAGGACTTACGCTTGATAGCATAGCACGCCTTCGCAACGAAGACCCGGTCACCACTTACCTGGCCCTGGTGCAGATGTCACTGGAAACTGGCGCAAGCATTATTGCAAAGGCCATGGATATCGAAGACATCAAAGCAATCACCCAGTGGCCCTATGCCAATATTTGTTCTGACGGCGGAACAACAGGCCACCCCAGGGGCTGGGGCGCTTTCCCACGATACTTCAATTTGGAAACGAGGGAACCTATAGAAATGAAAATTCACAAAATGACTGCGCAAGCGGCTGAAAACCTAGATTTAGACAGTATTGGTGTTATCAGGGAAGGTTTCTATGCTGACCTTACACTCTTCGACCCAAATACATTTATCGATCACGCCACCTACAGCAAAAGCTCGCAGCGGGCGACTGGGTTGAAAATGGTGCTTGTATCTGGCGCTGCGGTATACGATGGGCAGGAACCTACCAACATATTTTCAGGCCGATTGATCCGGGGTAGTCATCAATAGCAGCTGTTCGCTGCTTGAGTAATTCGCTCCGCTTTTAATGAGTCTCTGATGGTTTAAATTACTATTTTGATCCCCTATTCACCAACTAACTCCGATGAAAAATCTCTTAAATGTCGGCTCTATCATTTTCTTTATCGGCTTCTTTATCAAGTTCTTTCACATTCACTACAATGCGGTCGTGATGCTGGCAGGCCTTTTTATGCTGCTTGTCGCCAGCCTGGTCGCTATCGTCAAAAAAGAAGGCGGTGTGAACGGATGGGCCCACCTTGCTGCCACTTTCTGGCTGGCTTTGCTGCTGTTTACAATCAAGTTCTATCCTTTTGTGACTGTTGTGTTAACACTAACCGTGGCCTCTACTATCATCAGCCTCATAGCTATCGCTAAAGCCAAAACCTGGAAAGCATCAGTATTCCCTGCGATATGTATGGTGTTGGCGATCACATTTTACCTAACGCCTGCGGATAACAAGTACCGTCTCATGAATGTCCGCTGGAATTATGAAATCGATACGGACTTCGCCACCTGGGACAAGTATTCGTGGTTCCTTTATCAAAGCGGCAAATATGAAGAAGCATTGGATGCCTCTAACACGGCGCTGCGAATAGCCAGTGAAGCCGGAGACACTGAATGGGGAAATTTCATCGCCGACCATAGGAGCAGGATTGAGCAAAGAAGCTGGACAACCTTTCGCTAGAAGCTGCACAACAACTATCCTTTGGTGATTGTCAGTGTTCAATGGGCACTTTTCAAAAGTAATGTGCGTTATTTGTAGCGAATTACCTGCTTAAATTTCTCATACATTGCGCACAACACTCATACTTTTTGCTTTGGGCTGCCCGCTTTGGCTTTTTGCTAAAACTGAGCTTACGGGAGTAGTAGTGGATGAAGCCTCCAAAAACCCAATCTCCTACGTTAATATTGGCGTATTCGACAAAAACATTGGCACAGTGTCGGACGCAAAAGGCGTCTTTTCGCTGAACATCGGGGAAATCGGTCCGGGCGACTCGATTGTGTTTTCAATTGTTGGCTATAAAAGAGTGGCACATCCCCTGCGGGAGTTACTTAACACGTCACCTTTAATTATTCGGCTCAGGGAGGATGTTATTAATTTGAGAGAGATCGTGATTGAAAATGATCCTTCTGACATTAAAACACTCGGAGTGAATCGGGTTTCTGGTAAAAGGTTTGGTTTCGTTGGAGGCATCGGCGCTGGTGCTGAAGTATCACGGAAAATGAGTGTTTCGAAGCCTTCGTTACTGCAATCGGCCTCCATCTATGTGCGCAACAAAAAAAGTGGCTCCTTCAAACTTCGTTTGAATGTTTATACCATCGACCGAAATGCCAATGAACCGGGTCACTCATTGCTTACCCGATCGATTATACTGGAATCTGATCTGAAAGAAGGGTGGCTCAACTATGACTTCAAAGAGCCGCTGGTGGTCGATGAACCGTTCTATATTTCCTACGAGTGGGTAGAAGCCAATCTTCAAAATCCCATGATTGCCCTCAGAGGCAATAATCATGACGAAAAAGTGAGAATAAGGCCTGTGAGCATGGGAAGGTGGATCATGGGTGGGAACTACGATTTCGCCATTCGTTGCGAGGTAATGAATGACTGAGCGAGCTAATATGACAACTCCACCCCTTCTCACCTCATGCCCATGATGAAGAAAACGATAGGGTTTTCCCTTCTGGTAGTTCTTTGCGAGTATGCTATTTACGTGTGGTCGGGCGGTATATCACCCGAACCAGGCATCTGCTTCCAACTTGCCGCAAGGTATTCTGCCAGGGTTTCATTTTTGCTTTTTGCAGGCATCCTTTGCTGGACGGGCATCAAAGGTCTGAAGCACATTTATACAGAAGAGCAGCGTCGGCAGTGGTTCGTTACCATGATATTTTTACTGACCCTCAACCACCTCATCCATTTCTACTTCCTCGCCATGCACTTCGACGTAAAGGGCATGGAGTTGCGTGAGTTCAAAAACTTACCCGGTGCTGTTGCCTACATTGTGCTCACCCTCTCCCCGTTCTTTTTGTGGAACAAAAAGGAACTTACAAGAAGTCGCTATCAAATTATCATCTCAGGGTTTGTGCTGGTTGCAGCCTTGTTTATTGGAACCTACGTCAAAAGGTTTACACAGGAAATGGAGGTGCCCATTTCGAAATATTTACTGACAGCCAACCTGGCCGTGCTGACTTCGTTAGTAGTCATCAACATCTTCAAAATACGCTCCGAAAAAAATCTCAATTAATTCAAGGTATGTACCCACCAATCTACACCAACCAGGGTCATTCCGATAAAAAAACTCACAATGAAAACTACTTTTTTGGCAGGTGCTATTCTTTTATTTCACAGTTTGTCAGCACAAGAGTCTCTCACAAAGCCTTTTAAGGACTGCCATATCGACGGCAGCATCACCCTCTTCGATTACAATGCCAAAAAATGGATTTCCAGCGATATTTACGATAGCCATAAGCCCACTTTGCCCGCCTCGACTTTCAAAATCATCAACACCCTGATAGCCCTGGAAACAGGCGTGGCAAAAGATGAAAACCATTTGGTAAAATGGCCCGGAACCACCGACACAGTGAAGTATGGCTACCGGCCTGACATTTACCACGACATCACCATGAAAGAAGCCTTTCGGCTTTCTGCCGGATGGGCCTATGTGGAAATGGCAAAGGAAATCGGCAAAGAACGCTATGAGCACTTTCTGAAAGCCAGCCACTATGGCAATGCCGATGTTTCCATCAACGACCCTGACTTCTGGAACTTTGGTTCGTTTGCCATTTCGCCAGCCAATCAAATAGAAATCCTCATTGGCGTGTACGAAGAGACCCTTCCCTTCTCCAAACGCTCTTTTACCATCTTGAAAGAGATGATGATAGAAGAGCAAAACGACGGCTACACCTTACGGGCCAAAACCGGCTGGACCCGTGATGGCGGAAAAGACACCGGCTGGTGGGTTGGTTACGTCGAAAAGGAAGACAACGTCTACTTTTTTGCTACCCGGCTGATAAAAGAAAGAAAAACTATCAACCCAAATTTCGGTAGCTGTAGGAAGACGATTACTAGGCGAGTGTTGAGTGAGTTAAAAGTGCTGCCTTTAGACGAATAGTAAGTCGTATACCAGACAAGCTAAGGTGGATGTCTCCATGTTTGGGGTAAGTGTCGACAGGTTCAGAGTGAGTGTCTCCACTCACTCCCATTTTCACTTTCTATTTCTTCGTGAGGTGCCGCTTTTATTGGTCGCTGAACTATATTCAGAACGTGTCTTCCGTACCACACTGCCGCTATCTTTCCATACCGAGTAAACCATCAGCAAGCCAAGCAAAACGGTGGTGATGACAGTAGCGGGTATTGTACCCAGGTCAAGGCCGCCTTTTGCCAATGGCTTGGTAAGCAGATCCCCAAAGGTGGCTCCAAAAGGGCGGGTAAAGATGAAGGCAATCCAGAAGAGTATCACTTCGTTGAGCCTGGTGAAATAATGCAGCATTACTACCACGACAATAATGGCCGCTGTCACCAGTGCACCATTCAGGTAGCTAAAGCCCAAATTGTCACTCAAAAAATCACCGAAGGCTGTTCCCAGGCTGTTGGAAAACAACACAACTGCCCAGAAGTAGATCTCTACTTTTCGACTCACAATCGGATATACTTCTATCGTCCTTTCGCCACGATGCCATGCAAACAAAACAAGTACCAGGGAAGCAAATAGAATGGAAGAACCCAGGGCATAGCCCAGCCCCAGAGTCCTGTCCATAAAATCGGATATTTCAGTGCCTGCAGTAGTTGTGCCCACAATCACGAGCCAGTATCGCACAGCATGGTACCGATCGGCTTTCAATTGGATGACGAGCACAATCAGGAAGAAACCCATTGTCACCAGTAAGGCCATCAGATAGCCAATGTTGAGAGTCATCGACAGAAGGTCGCCTAGCGTCTCTCCAAGTGTCGTTGCCAAAATTTTCATGATCCAAAAAAGCAGGGTAATACCCGCCACTTTGTTTAGCTTTTCCATAGAGCAGTTGGTTTTTCCGGGAGTTGACCTGTCGTTCACTTATTCTCCATCATCATCCACATCACCTTCTTTGATCGTCTCAGTTTTTAGAATTTCACCTGCCGGGGAAATCACTACTTCCATATCTAAAACGCCTTTCTCCAACACAAATTCATAAGCAGTGCCTGTAGGACTTTCCGTCATTTCTATCGCTTCGATCATATACCCTGCAAAAGCGGAGTCAATAGCATTTTTCACCGCAGCAGGCACCTCGGCTTCTTCTATTTCATGTTCTGTCTCCATCCAGACTCCTTCCGCACTGAAGTTGGCTGAATAGTCATTTCCGTCGAGTTCGAACTCGGCTTCCCACTCAGTGTCGGTTTCCATTTCCCACTCTACGTCAGCAGCTGAAGCAAATTTCTTTTCAAAAGCAGCTTTTACTGCGGCAGACGGTTGCTTATCGTTTGCCTCGCACGATGCCATTACCAGAGCAAGTATCATTACCGAAAATGTTTTTAGCTTTTTCATATGCTTACTTTTATAAGGTTTACAAGTTTGGGTTCAAAGTAGCAGCACGATTCTGTAGAAATTTTGAATTGAGTATCAGCATGGGAAAAATGTTGGAAGCCACGGCGAAAGCACTCCTTCAAGATTTATTCAGAATTCAATGGTTACTTTGCGGCAATGAAAATCCTGATCATTGAAGACGAACCGGAACTGGCACAAAACATCGCTGACTATCTGTCGGGAGAAAGTTATCTCTGCGAGCATGCGTCGACTTTTGATCAGGCCATGGACAAAATCGAAAGCTTTAGCTACGACTGCATCCTGCTGGACTTAATGCTGCCGGGAGGAAGCGGCCTGGAGATACTTGAGTCGTTGAAAAAACAGAACAAGCAGGAGGGTGTGATCATTATCTCTGCCAAAAATGCCATCGACGACAAAGTGAAAGGTCTGCAAATAGGTGCCGACGACTACCTGGCCAAGCCTTTCCACCTTTCAGAGCTTTCTGCACGAGTGTACTCGATTATCAGGAGAAAGCAGTTTGGCAACAGCAACACAGTAAGACAAAATGAGCTGGAAATTGACCTCCTCGGCAAAACTGTGAAAGCGGGCAATCATGCTATTAACCTAACGAAAAAGGAGTTTGACCTTTTGCTCTTTTTTGTGGGTAATAAGAACAGGGTGATCTCCAAAAGTGCGTTGGCCGAGCACCTATCCGGCGACCTGGCCGACATGCTCGATAATCATGATTTTGTTTATGCGCACATCAAAAACCTGAAAAAGAAGCTCAGTGAGGTGCATTGCGACAACCACCTGAAAACGGTGTACGGAACTGGCTACAAATGGGAAGGATGAGCAAGCTTTTAGATAAACCCCTCAAGACATTTACCCTGTATGCCCTGTTCATTCTGGCATGCAGCATTCCAGCCTACTATCTGGTGGTCGACTATATCTGGCTCAATGAGCTTGATGAGCACAATGATATAGTCAGAACCAGAATGGAGCAAGGGTTAAACAATATTGACATCGACGAACAAACACTTGCGCAAACCCTCAAAGTGTGGAACAGTGTGCAACCTGGCACTACCATCTCAGCCGCTCAGCCGGGTGAAGCCAGGGAAGACAGTATCTACACAGTCTCGAAGCTCAATATTTATTCAGAAGATGGCGAAATTGACCGGTTCAGAGGCTTACAAACTTACCTCAACATCTATGGAAGGCCATACAAGCTGACGATAGAAACCAATGTGGAAGAAGTGGACGAAACATTGCTTGCCATTGCATTGATCACTTTTCTTTTTTTTGGCTTTCTAGTGCTTGGTTTCATCGTGCTTAACCGAAGAATCTCCAGCCAGGTATGGCTGCCTTTCAGAAAAACACTTGACAAACTGAAGGGCTTCGACTTGAATAAGCAAACCGAAGTTACTTTTGAAAAGACCGATATAGAAGAGTTTGAAGAATTGCAGGTGGTGCTGGAGCAACTGATCCGCAACAATGCGTCAGTTTATCTCCGCCAAAAGGAGTTTTCCGAAAATGCCTCACATGAACTTCAAACACCCCTGGCGGTACTCAAGTCAAAACTCGATATACTGCTTCAGGACAACACCCTATCTGAGGCACAATACGAGAAAATTTCTTCGCTCAACTCTCCCCTCTCCCGGGTTTCCAGAATCAACAAAAACTTACTACTCTTAGCCAAACTGGAAAATCAGCAGTTTGACGAAAGTCACCCCATAGATTTGGGAGAGTTGCTCAATGAAACCACCGGCTTGTTAGCTGACCAGGCAGAAGCAAAGGATATCACCATCAGCCTGAAGATTGATCGTTACACAATGGTGAACGGGAACAAGTACCTGGTGGAAATAGTGCTCACCAACTTGCTGATCAACGCCATTCGCCACAATGTGTCTGGGGGAACTGTCGCCATTGTACTTACCGGTGGTGTATTAACGATCTCGAATTCTGGCGGCAAGCCGTTAAAGGAGGAGCGCCTTTTCCAACGGTTTGGAAATGCCTCTCCGGAAAATCCCAGCAGTGGTCTGGGGCTTTCTATTGTGAAAGAAATTTGTCAACGATACAGTTGGGATATTCGCTATGATTTTAAAGAAGGGCTACATGTCTTTTCAGCCACATTTTGAAATTCAGAATTTCTACAAATTCTACTGGCAGCTTTGCCTCAAAGGTGATCGGAAATTCCTGGCACCTTGATGAAATCAACTGATAAAAAGTCTCCTAGTAAAATGAAGCACATTAAAAACCTTGTCCTTAGTATTTCATTGTTGATACCAATGGTGCTCTCAGCCCAAAACAGTGCCATCACAGTATCAGGATCAATAAAAGACAGCAAATCACAATCGGAACTGGCTTATGTTAGCGTCGTGCTGAAAAATGAGACAGACAGTGCGTTTGTGTCAGGCACTATCACCAACGACGAAGGGCTATTTGTGCTTACTGGTGTGAGACCGGGCAAGTATGTATTGGAAGCCTCCTATGTTGGCTTTAAACCCCTAAAACAACCACTGTTTGTGGGTAGCCTAAGCAAGTTTCTAGAGGTAGCTCCCATCACTTTGGAGGAGGACATCGAAACGTTAAGCGAAGTGGTTGTCACCGGTCAGCAAGATGCCGTTAGTGAATCGCTCGACAAAAAGACCTTCACTGTAGCCGACAACGTTAGCCAGGCAGGTGGCTCCGTGCTCCAGGCCATGCAAAACCTGCCGGGAGTAACCGTGCAGGATGGCAAAGTACTTTTGAGAGGTAATGACCGGGTGGCAGTGCTGATTGATGGAAAACAAACGGCCCTGACAGGTTTCGGTTCACAATCGGGCCTTGACAATTTGCCTGCATCGGCCATCGAGAAAATTGAAATCATCAACAATCCCTCCTCCAAGTACGACGCCAATGGCAATGCCGGCATTATCAACATCATTTATAAAAAAGACAAACAGGAAGGCTTCAACGGAAAAGTGGGCGTCTCTTCAGGCCTGGGGGCACTTTGGGTGAAAAACGAAAACCTGCCCACCATTCGGCCGCAATACCAGGCAACACCCAAAATCAATCCGTCACTATCTCTTAACTACAAGAAAAATAAGGTCAATACCTTTTTGCAGGCGGATAACCTCTACACACATACCCTCAATAAGAATGAGTTTGTTACCAGAACATACGATGATGGCACGGTGATTTACAATCAAACAAAGCGGAATAGAGACACCAACCTTTTCTCAGGCAAAACCGGCATGGACTGGAGTATCGACGATGCCAACAGCCTCACCGTCTCTGGGTTTTTCAGCAGCGAAAAAATCCTTGATCGGGGCGATGAGCCCTTTTTCGAAGGGGACCTTAGCAATCGTTACAGACTATGGCAGTTTTTGGAAGATGAGCTTAAAACTACAGTGATGGCTACGGCAGCCTATCAGCACAAATACAAGCAGCCTGGTCGCTTGCTCAATATCGGCTTCAACTACACCTACCACCGGGAAAACGAGCAGTACTTCTTCGATAATATCTTGCCTGAGTCTACCGGAAGAGATGCCTTCAAACTCATTTCTGATGAGCATGTGGCCGATTTCAACCTCGACTACGTGCAGCCCCTGCAATACGGCCGCTTTGAAACAGGTCTTAAGTTTCGCAGACGGACGATCCCAACCAACATGCAGTTCTTTCCGGGGTTGAACTCCCCTATCGACTCAGCGGCTGGCGGCTGGGCCAATTACGGCGAGCTAATTCCCGCCTTGTATGGCAACTACGTCTTCGAAAATGAAAAGTATGAGGTGGAAGCTGGCGTGCGGGTGGAATATGTGAAGATCGACTACAAGGTGAACCCGGACCACCCCACGTACAAAACAAGCGGTTACAACTACACCCAGCCCTTTCCCAACGTGCGCCTGGCCTACAAGCTCAACGAGAACAACAAACTGTCGGTATTCTTCAACCGCAGGGTAGACAGGCCCAACGAGGTTGACATCAGGATCTTCCCCAAATACGACGACGCTGAAATCATCAAAGTGGGTAACCCGGGGCTTCGGCCACAGTTTACTACCAACTACGAGCTAGGCCACAAGGGCAGCTGGAATACAGGCTATTTGTACTCATCCGTTTACCACAAGCAGATGGATGCCACCATCACCCGCATCGGAAGCATCGTGCCGGGCAGCGTACTTATCTATAACATTTTCCAAAATGCTGGCAAAAGCTATAACACTGGCTTTGAAATCCTGCTTTCGCAAAGCCTGGACAAATGGGCCACGGTCAACTTTAGCGTAAACGGCTACCAAAATATCATCGAAGCCTTTACCGTGACCAACCTGTATCCACAAGTGAATGTATTTACGGCGGCCAGGCAAGAAATCCTTTCAGGCAATGTAAAGCTCAATAGCGTCTTTCACCTGGCAAAGCAAGTGGATATTCAGCTGAGCGGCACTTACCTGGCCCCTGACATCATTCCGCAGGGAACCATTGGCACCCGCTTTTCGCTGGATCTTGGAGTAAAGAAATCCATGCAGCAAGGAAGAGGCGAGCTCTACGCCAATGCCACCGACCTGCTGAACACCATGAGAGTGAAGCGGGAGATTCGGGGCGATGGATTCAAGTACCTGGCCACCGACTACTACGAAACTCAGGTGGTGAGAGTGGGCTATAGTTATAAATTTTAGAGAGTTCAACTGCCAGATTAGTTCTGCGTTTATCGATAAAAGCTAAAATGACCAATCCTGCACGGGCTCACTCAACAAGATTGCTTCTCGCTGAAAAGCATTTAGGTGAAATAACAGGCTAGACAATTAACGCAGTTAAGTGAATTGAAATACATTACACGCACCGTTTGGGTACTATCGCTGGTGAGCCTGTTCACAGACACGGCCAGTGAGATGCTTTACCCCATCATGCCCATTTATCTGAAGTCCATTGGGTTTTCGATTGTACTCATCGGTATTCTCGAAGGCGTGGCGGAGGCCACCGCCGGCCTCAGCAAAGGGTATTTTGGCAAGCTTTCCGATATATCTGAGAAACGGGCGCCCTTTGTGCAAATCGGCTATGCCTTCAGCGCCATTTCCAAGCCCATGATGGCAGTATTCATTTTCCCCGTCTGGATCTTTTTCGCCCGCACAGTGGATCGGTTTGGGAAAGGCATTAGAACCGGAGCCAGAGACGCCATTTTATCAGACGAAGCCACTCCCGAAACCAAAGGTAAAATCTTTGGATTCCATCGGTCGATGGACACATTCGGGGCGGTGCTTGGGCCCGTGCTGGCATTACTATACCTCTACTTCTTTCCTGAAGATTACGTTACATTATTCTACATCGCTTTTATTCCCGGTATCCTGGCAGTACTGGCGTCTCTGCTGGTCAGAGACAAAAAGCAACCTGGCACTAAGGAACCAGTAAAAACATCGTTCTTTTCCTTTTTGAACTACTGGAAGGTGAGCCCACCTGCCTACCGTAAACTTCTGATTGGGCTACTGGCCTTTGCGCTGTTCAATAGCTCCGACATTTTCCTTTTGCTGAAAGCTAAACAAGCAGGCCTTGACGACACGGTCATCATCGGAGTATACATCTTCTACAACCTGGTGTTTGCCCTATTTGCCCTTCCTTTAGGCATGCTGGCCGATAAAATCGGGCTGAAGAGGGTGTTCCTTTTTGGCCTTGCGCTGTTTGCTGTTGTGTACTTCTCCATGAGTATCAGCACCAGCATTTATGTCATAGCGGGCTTGTTCTTCCTCTACGGCGTGTATGCCGCAGCCACAGAAGGAATCTCAAAAGCCTGGATCAGTAATATTACCAGTCCGAAAGACACTGCTACAGCCATCGGCACTTACTCGGGCTTCCAAAGCATTTGTGCCATGCTGGCGAGCTCCCTGGCGGGATTGATCTGGTATCAATTTGGCCCAAGTGTTACATTTTTGGTAACAGGAGTAGCCGCCACTTGCATCCTTGGCTACTTTATGACAGCCGTCAAATACCCGGCTCGGTAGTTTGTCAAGCCTGCCAAAAGTCCTGATTTAGTCCCCCCTCCACGAAAAGCAAAAGGCGAGAGCCAGCCCTCGCCTTATATGGATGCTTTGATGGGCAATAACCCTCAGAGAGCTACAGCCATTCACCGAAACATTGCTTATACCGTTTCCAATGACTGCTTGTACAAGGAGTAAAAGAGAAAGGGAAGGAAGCCAAATCCAAAAAGAAAGGCGCCGCTAATTAGCACTGCCCCTGATCCTGCCAGGTGAAGCATATTAAGAATACTGCCAAGTGCAAGCATCATAAAGCCGGCAGCTCCTACTATCCACTTCATTCTTTCAGATGGCGAATAAGTCCCGTTACTCTTCAAATGGCTTACTAAAAGGAGAGGCGCAAACAAAAATGCGGTAACTATAATACTGCCGAACAGCAAAATAGAAGCACCCGGCAAATGCAATGATTTGAACACGACGGACAATGTAAGTCCTAATGTGGAAATGAATCCGGTTAAATAAGTAATTCGTTTCATATTAGTGATTTTATTGAAGTTGAGAACAAAGAATACCTCCTCCTGTATTTCATCAAAACCATTCGGTGTGGTTTGCTGAAATGCCTTTTGATAGGCAACCTCAAATGACATCCCCTCACCCATGTCTTCTTCTATGAGGCAATAAAAATGGTCGATAAGATCATCCTGCACTTCTTTGCTGGAAATGCTACTTTCCTTCACTTTGCTAGTGATAAAGTCTAATTGGTCCTCAGTAATCATGCGCTGGCCGGTTTACTATCAGGTTCAAACATGATGCTCTCAATGGTCTTCAAAAAGTCCATCAACTGCGACACCTTTTCCTTCTTGGCTTCATTTCCTTTTTGAGTGAGCGTATAATACTTTCTGACCCGTTTGCCTATGCTCACTTCTTCGGTAGTCACCGTGCCGTCGACCAGCATTTTGTGAAGGGCCGGATACAGCGAACCGTCTTTCAATAGAATTTTACCGCCGGTTAATTCCTTTACCTTTTGACAAATTTCGTAACCGTACATTCTGCCATGCTCACTGAGTAGCCTCAAAATGATCATGTCAATGGTGCCTTTCAATAGCTCTTTTGAATACATAGTACAATAATACATAGATATATGATATATCAAAACTATAGGTATGAGTTTTTCTTTTGAACAAGGGTTTGTCACACAGCAACTATTTAGCTGTCTGCCTTACTGAAGCTTTCATCAACCGAAATAGACCGGCAAAGAAAATATCAGCCCCGGAGACAGCCGAATGCATACAACCGACTGCCAAACTTGGTTAATTTCGGCACGCTGCCACGATAATATAGGCATGATTTGACATTCCTTGCCAGCGTGGTCATTCGTGAGGCAACTATGAATGTGGATTGTCAATGGCAAGGAATCATTAACTTTATCACCGCATAGAATCGAAAACCAGGTAAAAAACAGATGATAAGTAAAGATCCAAGAAAAGGTGGTCTGGCTGGAAGAGTGACAAAACTCTCCAATTCAGAACAGCAAAACAACCCGCTCCATGGGGTAAGGTTGGATGCTATTCTGGAAGAACTGGTGGCTAAGCTTGGCTGGGAGGAACTGGGTAAAAAAATCAATATTCGCTGTTTTAACTACGACCCTTCTATTAAATCCAGCCTGGCATTTTTAAGAAAGACACCCTGGGCGAGAGAGAAAGTGGAACAACTGTACCTACGCACAACTAAAAAAGGCAGGAAATGAGAATCTGTGTAGCACAAACACGGCCGGTCAAAAGGGACATTGCTGCCAATATTGCGCAACACAAGAAGCTCATCCACCTTGCTGTTGATTGCAAGGCAGATGTTATTGTTTTCCCTGAGCTATCGGTCGCAGGCTATGAACCAACCCTGGCCAGAGATTTGGCTATGGACGCCAGCGATACAAGACTTGACAGCTTGCAGCAGTTAGCAGACCTACACGCAATAACTATTGGAGCTGGCATCCCCATGAATTGCGCAGGCGGTATCAGTATCACCCTGGTACTTTTCCACCCCAATGCACCCAGGCAAACCTATTCCAAAAAATACCTTCATGCAGATGAGGAGCCGTTTTTCATCAGTGGTGAAAACGACAGCACGAGAATCAAAGGAACCGGCATTGAGCTGGCCATTTGCTACGAAATATCGGTACCTCAGCATGCAGCGAACGCAGCCAAAAATGGCGGAACCGTTTATCTGGCTAGCGTAGCTAAATCTTCCAAAGGAGTGGAAATGGCCCACAAGACCTTAGCTGAGATAGCTACAAAGTATGGCATGACTGCACTAATGGCCAATTCGGTAGGGCCAAGCGATGACTTCGTGGGAGCTGGTGGGTCGGCCATTTGGGATAACAAAGGAAAGCTTGTGCGGCAATTGGATTCTGATTGTGAAGGACTATTGATAGTTGATACGGAAACACTGGAAGTAGAGGCGAAAGAGTTCTATTGAACGAGAGGTAGCATCAGCAAGCAAATACCCGACTAAACCTTACCTCAACCGATTCACCGTATAACAAATCAATGTATTGGCAAGCGGCTCGCCATTGGAAGAAGTAATTCCTTTCAGGTTCAGCTCATAAATATACCCTTTCTTCAATTCCATCAGCGTAAGAGACACTTTCTTCCTATCAGCCGACAGTTCAACGGATGTTACTGCCACATCCTGCACATCATATTGATCCGACCCATATTTCAGGTGGTAGTCGTAGTAATAGTGCTTCAATTCATAACTGGCCGGTGCCGATGCCAAAGAATCATTGAGCGGCTGCGTAAAAGTCAGATCAAAGCCCTTCTTAGTAATTTTCATATCGTATATATCGACCGGAGGCTTACCAGTGAAAACTATCCTTTGAATGCCTTTGTCGCCCACAAACCCATATTGCACGTGCCCCACCCATAAGCTCCCATCAGGGGCAAAAGCGAGACGGTTATTGCCTTTCAGAAGATTTTGGCCATCGATAAAAGGCAGCACAGCTCCCTGCAACTGCCCGTCAACTTCCTCCAGCATAGCCCGAATGATACGCTCCTGATTCATTTCTCCAATAAAAAGCTGGCCGGAAAAAGGGCCAAACTTACCACCCGTTTCATCGACCACAAGTTGAGTGGGTGACGAGCTGATGATACCATGAGGCATGAGCACAGAAGCCATTGTTCGCATGGCATTGAGTTCTTCCACTGGTAGTTTCGAAGGATCTCCCCTGTCCCACCCCGGTGTCCATAGCAGACTGGCAGGATGCCCATAAAACTTCCCTTCTTCCACTTGAAAAATCGTACTGGTTCCTACCCAGTCACCCTGATTATCAGTAACAAATAGTCTGTCGCTATCATCAACCACAAGGCCACTGGGAGAACGGAAGCCTGAAGCGTAAGGAATGGTCTTTCCTTCCGGCGTGAGTTTCATGATCCAGCCCCGGTAGGGCACCGCCGAAAATTTTTGCAAGGGCTTGCCAGGCACCAACGTGGTGTCAAGCCTGCCACGCACTTCCTCCTGCATGATGCCCCACTCTGAAGAGGTGTTCAAACCAATGAACAGGTTGCCCTTGCTGTCCTTCACCGGGCCGTAGTTCCATTCGTGGTAGTTGCCTGTCATCCCAAAATCATCGGCCACAGTTTCGAACAAATCGGCCTGGCCGTCACCATCCGTGTCTTTGACCCTGGTTAGCTCGGGGCGCTGCATAACCAGCAGCTCCGATTCATCGACAACCAGTACACCAAGTGGTTCGTGTAACCCAGTGGCAAACACCCCCCAACTCTCTTGGGCTGGGTCGTAAATCATTACCTCACCCCTGAGAAAGCAAGCCACCAGCCTGCCATCGGGGAGAAAGGCTATCGCTCCAGTCTCTCCCTCCAGCCCCTCGGGCAGCGGGATCGTTTCCACAATGTAAGACGTGGTTTGTTCCTTCCTTTTATCGGTATCCTGGCAGCCGGAAATTGCCAGCAGGCCAATAACCACAGTAAAAAAGTTTATCCACTTCATCGGCTTGCCTCTCCTTTCCTGGTCATGGTGATAGTAAATTCCTTTGCCTCATCCTGCGATAGCAGCAATGTGTTACCCTGCCATTTTCCTGATGAGAAAGTGTAAGTCGCTCCGTCGTTCGGTTCATGTACAAACCACACCGATTGGCTTACCTTAGGCATCCTGAATTTCCTCACCAGGCCTGAACCATCTTCCTTGGCAAGAATCAGCTCAAACACCTCAACATCATCCAAATAATAGTGAAACTCCGGAAAGCGATTGACCAGCCGATAGCCTTTGAAATCAACCGAGGGTATTTTGTCTGGCACACCAAGGCGGAATGGGAAGTCAGTTTTGTCCCGGTAAAAAACAGTACCTAAAATCTTCGCATGGAGTTCGCCTTTGATCGTCCAGTAGTCAGTCATATCGAGGAATTCACCTTGCCACGCATAGCGAAGTCGGCAAGTGCCCGCATCCCAGCAATAGGAGAGCTTATTGGGCAGGCTCACCGCTATTGCCGCCGGCCCGACATCTGGCATCAGCACCCGATAGAGATAAGGAGGCTCAGGTTCATATGGATGACCTTGAGTTTTTTCGTTACCTATCTGCTCCGCCTCAGCATCTGCCCGCCGCCCGGCTGGCACCGATGGGTCATCTTCCAGTGGTGGCATCACGCCATTGGTTACGTGCATCGACCCAAACATAACAAAACCATGCCCAGGGAAGGTGCATACATAAGGGTAAACTCCGGTTTGCCGAGGTGCCCTGAAAGTGATTGAATCGGACTCACCAGGTTCCAGCAACGGAATTACCCAAAGAACATCGGCATCTTCAGGAATGTAATTCATTTTTGGCCCCTGTTGACCCAGGGCAAGCGCAGCATTAACAACAGCCTCCCGCTGCTCTGGTTTGGTGATGAGCATGTTGTGCTCCATTTCGTCAGCATTGGTCAACACGAGCTTCACATGCCTGCCCGGCTCGGCGGCAAATCTCACCACATCATATTGCATCCCTGGTACCGCACGAATGCGAACCGTGAGCGTGTCGTTTGCTGCCTGCGCATGGGTGGATGCAACACCAGCAAACATCGGTGCTGTGAACAGTGCAATCCTCAGAACCCTTAAAAGAAGAAGCTTATTTGTTCCAGGCTCCATCAGGCAACTTCAGCGTTAGCGGCAGCAATCAGGCTTCTGATATAACCAAAAGCCTGCGCAAAGGCCTGGTAGCCCCGGGGGTCATCCGGATGTGTAGGCACATGATCAGGGCAAATGGAATACTGGTAGCCTGCATCACGAAGGATTCTCACCACCTCAATGAAATCGGCTTCTCCTTCATCGATGTAAACTTCTTCGAAATTGTGTAGGCCGCCCCTAATATTTCGCATGTGGATTTGAACGATTTTGCCCTTTTCTGCGAAGTACTTCACAATAGGCAGCAGCTCATTTTTGGGATCTTTTAACCCTTCCATTACGGTGCCGAGGCACAACTGAAAAGCATTGTACGGACTATCAACAATAGATTCATATTTCTTTAGCGACTCGAAAACAGACGCTGGTGCAGCGTCCCAGGTATCGACACCCTGATAGCCTCGTGGCAGCCCCGGAGGGTCGTAGGGGTGGATCCCCAGCCGCACATCATATTGCTCACAAACCGGGATAAGGTTGGTCAGAAAATAGGTGATCCGCTCCCAATAGTCATCGTAACTCACAATGCCGTGTGCTTCGACTGGCAGCGACTTCCAATTGTCTTCCAGTTTAAAAGCGTGATAGCTGGATCCGCCCCGGCCCGGAGTATGACCGTTTCGGCGAATGGGGATGAGTGTCCAGTGCATGGTAATGACCTTGACCCCAACTTGCGAGGCCCTTTCAATATTAGCGGCAATTTCCTCCACCTTCTTCTCTCTTTCGGCGCCGGGTTTCAGGTAGATGTAGGAAGAATCCATTCGAATAGCTTCCCACGTCATGCCATAATTGTCGCAGTCCGCTTTCCACTTCTTCATTTGATCGAGGTTCCAGGCCCCGCTCATAATATTGGTGAAGTGCTTTACTCCCTGCCGTTCATGATACTGAAAATTGCGGTTATTCGTCCACACACGCTGCCTCTCATTCCAGTCATGGCTGTCGTCGCTCATCACTACATGGTAATCGCCACCCACATGATGGAGGTTGTTTTTCCTTGGAACAGCTTTTTTTGGTGCGGACGTCGCTTCAGTTGAAACTGTGCTCAGCAGCCCGGCGCCAATAAAGCCACCGGTGAGTGCTTTGGTAAAATCACGTCTGTCAATAGAAGTTGAGCTATGCGGTGTTGAGGGTTTCTTGATCATGAAAGCAGGTCTTAAGCGTAAGCAACTCAATTTAGGAGAATATGAGAGAAGAGCAACCGGAAGTTACGCAGAAGGGCTCCGTCGATATATTTATCACCGGAGTCGTGCCGCTATATCTTCAAGTCACAAAAAAAACTATTCAACAAAGCAAACTCCTTTGTATCTTCCTCTTCATGAGCAAAAGCAATACAATACCCCCTGTTTACCAGATCGCCACACTGTTGGCGTTAGTGACTTACTACGGATGTTCACCAACTGATGTTAGCTGGCCCGAATACAACGGTGGCCCCGATCGGAATCACTACTCTGAACTAACCCAATTCACCAAAGAAAACGTCAATCGC
>TARA_R110002012_G_scaffold142030_2_pt1 | contig 33834 bp, 25 predicted proteins | sample TARA_R110002012 | Tara Oceans TARA_R110002012 (sample SAMEA4396515) | marine metagenome | biome: Westerlies Biome; feature: [DCM] deep chlorophyll maximum layer (ENVO:01000326); material: water (ENVO:00002006), including particulate matter (ENVO:01000060) such as... | depth 40 m
GTCTTTCCTTAAGCTCTCCGGACAAAGATGGACCTTCGCGCACCCAACGATTTCGGACGCCCTAACTGAGGTTATGCGGCAGAAGCCGCATATGATGGCGGCGTTGATCCGCGGCGCGCCTATCGACACCATTCTCGGAAGCTTCACGTGCGAAGAATCCCCGCTCATACGAGACGCGCTGGTCATCCCAGCCGCACTGGACGACGCGTTGGTCGAACGCCTCGGCCGCACCCCAGATGAACTCCACCGAAATTGGATGCTATTCCACTTTCTTTACTATCGTGCCAGCGAGGTAGTTTTCACAAAGGTCGTTCAACAGTATCAGGATTTGTTGGAGCGATCGTCGTGGCGGGGCGATCCCATCGCTGACGACCCAAAGCTTGCAATTTTCGGTCGCGCAAATCGTCTTAGACTCTTGCCCGACTATCTGCGCGAGGAAGCAGCAGACGGCCTTATGTTGGCGGCGCAAGACGGGCTTGATGCGTCTTTCTTTGAAGAATGTGACATGCTCGGCCTATTGTCGCCGTTACGTTTGGTCAGCATGGGAATGGGATTGCGGACTACGGTCTTACCATCCCTTAAACACCGGATAGACGAGATTGCCTCTGATTCCGATCTGGACGACGAACCCGATAGCCATTTCGTCAAATTGCTCGACCTTTTGGATCGCGTGGAGGCGATGGGCATAGACGCCGGCGCTGCCGCTTTAATCGAAGAAGCACGCGATCAAGTCGGACGCTCGGTTGAGGAGCTCGAAAAGCGCAAGTGCGAGCGGGATGAGGAGGATGAAGGTGATACAGACTGGACACACATCGTGACGCAAAAAAAGGAGGAAACAGCTGTACCGCCTGCGGCGACGCGATCGACATTCGACGACATCGACAAATAAAAAGGATTGTTCTTCAATGTTGGTCGATGCAATGCCATCTGCGTGGCTAACCGCAGGCTTTTTCCTGACATCTCAACCCGGCATAGTACAATCGGCCAGACCACATATCAATATAGCGGCTTCCTTCGTACGTCTATAGCTTAGCGCACCAGGAGCTGTGCGTGCTGCTATGGGCGGCAGGGTCCGCATTGAGGAATCTTTGGCTGCCAGGCCATGCTGCACGAAGCCGCGAATGACTGATTCGGGTAAGCTGCACCGCGGCGACGGAGCGTGCCATGAATGGCCGTTAATCACCAAAACGCAGCACTGATCACTTCATTCGGTCGACCAAATTAATGGGTTTAGCCAGCAGTCGGGAGCCCCAAAATTCTTTGGACCCCCGACATCTGCGTATCGAAACAGGTTACTTTGAACTATAGGCCGTTCTCCTTGTAGAGAATTTGAGTATCGAAAGCTGCCATGGTCAGCTTTCTGGGAAAGACGTGGGCGGACACAGAGAGTCTCGGGACTCAAAATCAGGCGGTTTGCGCCTGTCGATCATCGCGTATGAGATTGATCAAACCCCGCAGCGCGCTGCTTTTCAGCGATAATCTATGAATTTCTTGCTTTCGTCCGGCCGTAGCCGGCCAACCAAACCAAACGGCTCCTTTCTGCATGCAAGTGATTTTCCCGAGACAGCTGCGAAATGCATCACATCGATCTTGATGAGTAGATGAATACGTTTGGTTCGATACGGAAACATTTTTTAGACCGAAACGCGCTGTGCCCTCCAGACACGCCGTCCCATGTAAAGGGCAGACCCTCCAAGTGCCCCCCCAAACGACAATTTTGCAAAATGTGCGCAGTGAACCGTGCGGATCGAATTGGTACGCACACTGCATCCTGGTGGTCTTAGATGGCAGTTGTATCGTCTCAGGGAAAACGGGTTTCCAATTTTTTCAAAAACTTCTTCGTCATGGGAATTTTGGCCAATCTCTCATCCAGAAGCCATCAAGAAGGACGATACGCAATGAAGGGAAAATTAACGGACACCGCCATCGACTGATTTTCGCGTCCTCAGAGTGAGGCGCGCAACTCAGTAGATGACGATCACCTGAACCTCCGGAACACCCTGACCGCCGGGACGAAACCTGGCAACTTTTTTTCAACTGGAGGCACCATGTACTACACTAAGATTATTCTCGACCCAAAGTTAACCAAATGCCAAGGAAGCGAACACGCGTTTCGGGCGTATTTCTGGAAACACGACGAAGCGCTCGGCAATGCCGCAGTGCTGCTCGGTGGGCGTCGCGGCGCTCGGCTAATTAATTCGATCCGTGAGGCGTTGACCCAGCCGATGCCAAACACCGGTCGCTTGCGTCTTCAGTTGCTCGAACTGCGGAACCTTCTATTTCTGGAGCATGCTTATGATGAAAATTTGGGCGATGACGCAGGCTTTGGATTGCCCGAACCTATTGATCTAATAATTCCCGAAATCTGCCTGCTTGCCGACGGCTGGGAACGGGCCCTGCACAACTCAGGGATGATCAAAAAAGAAGGTTATGAAACGGCATGACTGTTCACCCCGCGCCTGAGCAAATTGGCCACGGTGCGGGGGACTCCCGAAAAGTACGCCCCAAGCCACTTTTCTTCTTCGTCCTTTCGCAAAACGACCAATCTCATTGATACCAGCATACAGAAAACTCCTTCAAGCCTAACAAAAAGGAACCCGTCACCAAACCAATCACCTCCCTCCATGCAGAAATCGTGACGCCGCAGAAAAGGCGCTCCATCCAGCCGATTTACCCGCATGAACAGGAGGTTTCTCATGCATACCATCACCCATGAAAAAAACGCACAGGCCGCGTACGACAGGATCGCGGACACCCAGCAACACTTGCGCCGTCACGGCCCTGCGCTCTGTGATCTGTTCAACGTCTTCGATGCGCCTTGCGGCTTCGATGCGCTTTGCGACCTGCATGGTGCATTCAGTCGCCAGCACCCGGACGCCTTGACGATCAAGGTGGCGCTTCAGGAAATCAAGGAGGCATTGGCGCAGCAAACGTCGCAGGCCGCCGACAATATCGCACGCGATCGTGATTTCGACGCGTCTGCTGCGCTGCGGTGGCACGGTGCGCGGATCAGCGAATTGCATGCAAGGTTCCAATATGCAGGTTGAACCTGGATCTGGTTGCCAGTTGCAAAAGGCACGTCGTCGTCGGGGGCTTACCCCCGACGAATGCGAAATGGATCAGAATATCTGCGATATTTCGCTATGGCTTATGGTGAAGTTTCAGATTTCATTCGCACCTCTGTGGATTGATCGGCACCACTTCCAACAAGGACGGCAACTCGCCCGTGTCACTGTAATGTTGTGGCGGGATTATCCAGATTTACTAACACCTGCGGCACAGGAAACTTTTGTCGCTCTTGGCTATCGTTTCGTTGACACAGGCGAAGCAGTCTGTCGACGCCAAAGTTGCGACGGCACCCACTCAAGCCATGACGCCCTGCAGGCCTATGCCCGCATCGAAACTAAAATAATGGACTGGCATGAGACGCGAAAATAGTCGGCAAGTAACACGAAGATAAGACGGGGTGGCTCTTGGCCGCCCCTTTTACGTTCCAAGCATGAAAAATGGCGATGGACCGGAGGTTGTCAAATGTGTTTTTCCTATCCGTAGCCCAATCGTCTTCGCCTGGTGGTGCCTGCACACCTTTTTCCATGTGCTTATTGTGAAAGTTTCGCCATTCGAGGTGGACAATAGAGAAAAAGTATCGACGGCTTAATATTTGGCGAAAGTAACTCTGACTTTCGGGTTCTGACCTGGAAAAATACCGCAATAACTGAAATTTTTCTCGAAATACGTTTTGGTCGCCATTGCTCGTAACCCATGTATATTAGGTCAACGTCGAAAACCCGTCTTCGGCATTATAGGTCATAAATCGAGGAAATCGGGCGCTTCCGCCCGACTCCCACTTTATGCTTGCAGAATGGCCATTTTAACTCGGCCAATGGCCACTAATTGGTAGTTGAAACATCATAACAGAACTTAGTAATTCGCTAAGAACATTTGCTATGGCCACAGCTGCCGCAGGTCATGCAGCCCTCGATCATGCGCAGGTCATATTGGCCGCAACTACTGCAGGCTTTTCCACGCGGGGCATCAAGGCCGACGACCTTAGCCTGAGGATCAGACTTAAGCCCTTGCCCTTCTCCGGCGATGAAACCTGTGGCAATCAGATGTTGCTCAATTACGCCGCCAATTGCTGCCAGCATCGAGGGAATATATTTCCCACCCATCCAAGCTCCGCCTCGGGGATCGAAGACGGCTTTTAACTCTTCAACGACGAATGATACGTCCCCACCGCGCCGGAATACGGCAGAGATCATCCGCGTCAGCGCCACTGTCCAAGCAAAGTGCTCCATATTTTTAGAGTTGATAAACACTTCAAACGGACGGCGATGACCGCTAATCACCACATCGTTTACCGTTATATACAAAGCGTGTTCACTGTCAGGCCATTTGATCTTGTAGGTCGAACCCTCCAGCTCTTGTGGGCGATCGAGAGGGTCAGACATATAGACGACCTCGCCACCTTCTTGTGGCGCAGCTTGCGCTGCAATCTCACCCGGCGCGCTGTCGGTCGTCTCGGACACGCTGAGCACGCTGCCGGTTACATCATTGGGGCGGTACGTAGTGCAGCCTTTGCAGCCCTGATCCCAAGCTGCCATATACACATCTTTGAACGCATCGAAAATTATGTCTTCCGGACAGTTGATCGTTTTCGAAATGCTGCTGTCGACCCATTTTTGGGCGGCGGCCTGCATTTTGACGTGATCCAGTGGGGCCAATGTCTGCGCGTTTACAAAGTAGTCGGGCAAGGGTGTATCGCCCTTCAGGTCACGCCACATTTGCACAGCATAATCCACGACTTCTTCTTCGGTGCGACTGCCATCTTTTTGCAAAACTTTGCGGGTATATGCATAGGCGAACACCGGTTCGATGCCCGAGCTTACATTGCCAGCGTACAAGCTGATCGTTCCGGTTGGCGCGATCGACGTGAGCAAGGCGTTCCGGATTCCGTTCTCGGCGATGGCGGCGCGGACATCATCATCCATTTGCTGCATCGTGCCGGATGCAAGAAAAGCATCCGCATCGAACAGTGGAAACGCGCCCTTTTCCTTTGCCAGATCAACAGAGGCCAGATAGGCGGCACGGGCAATTTCTTTTAGCCAGGCTTCGGTTTGGGCAGCGGCCTCGTCCGAGCCATAGCGCAGCCCCACCATCAAAAGCGCATCCGCCAAACCGGTGACACCTAGTCCGATCCGGCGCTTTGCTTTTGCCTCGGCTTGTTGTGCGTCTAGAGGAAACTTGGACACGTCCACGACATTGTCCATCATACGGACGGCGGTAGCCACCAGCTTGTTCAGCGCGTTCACATCGAGATGTGCGGCGTCCTCGAACGGGTCAGCGACCATCCGTGCCATGTTGATCGATCCCAGCAAACACGCGCCATATGGCGGCAAAGGCTGTTCTCCGCACGGGTTGGTCGCCGCAATCGTCTCGCAATAGCTAAGATTGTTCGCCTCGTTGATCCGGTCAATAAAGATCACACCAGGTTCGGCGAATTCGTATGTCGCCTTCATGATCCGGTTCCACAGATCGCGCGCCTGCACAGTACGGTAGACCTTATCGCCGAACTTCAAGTCCCAACTTTCATCTGCTTTTACCGCATCCATAAAGGGGTCGGTGATCAGCACGGACATGTTGAACATACGCAAGCGCGCCGGATCAGATTTCGCGGCAATAAAATCTTCAATATCAGGGTGGTCACAGCGCATCGTCGCCATCATCGCACCACGGCGAGACCCCGCAGACATAATCGTGCGGCACATGGCATCCCAGACATCCATGAAACTCAGTGGTCCGGACGCATCCGCGGATACCCCCAACACATCGGCTCCCCGGGGTCTGATCGTCGAGAAATCATATCCTATCCCGCCGCCCTGCTGCATGGTCAATGCCGCCTCTTTGAGCATGTCAAAGATCCCGCCCATACTGTCGGGTACAGTGCCCATGACAAAACAGTTGAACAAAGTCACGCGGCGGGCCGTACCCGCCCCCGCCGTAATACGCCCTGCGGGCAGAAACTTGAAATCCTCCAACGCTTCGAAAAAAGTTTGCTCCCAAGCTTCAGGCGCTTCTTCCACCTGCGCAAGATCGCGTGCAATCCGCCGCCAACTGTCTTCAACAGTAACATCACGCGGCGTGCCATCCGCATCTTTAAAGCGATATTTCATATCCCATATCTGTTCGGCAATGGGGGCGGCAAATCGTGACATAATCGATTCCTTGGAGGCTTTGTGGGAAGGTCTCAACCTTAACGCAAAATCAAAGACAAGCACAACAGCTTGAAGCAAATCAGAGATAGACTACCTTATGTCGTGCCGTGTCGGAGGGATTCTGTGGATAAGTTCATAAATATCATAAAGTTGTCAGTAGGTACTGAAACCGTGGACGATCTGACCGAATGGCAGAACAACAAACGCAGCCAATCATCTGACGGCTTGCCGCGCCATATCACGCGAATGTGGCCCAAACGTACAGCGGAAGTCCTGAATGGCGGCTCGGTCTATTGGGTAATCAAAGGCGTTATACAGTGCCGTCAGAGAATAGTCCGTCTCGACGAAGCCTCCGGTCAGGACGGTATTCGCCGCTGTGCCATTGTTCTTGATCCCCAGCTGATCCATGTCCAGGGCAGCTTGAAACGCCCCTTCCAAGGGTGGCGTTATCTCGCCCCTGGTGATGCGCCTCGCGATTTACCAGAAGGCCGTAGTCATGAAGAACCATTGCCGATTGACCTGACCAGAGCTCTTGCAGAGATAGGCGTTCTATAGCCCTTGGATTGATGTCCGATGGCTTGGGATTTGAGTTTATTGTGCAAAATGAAATTGGAAGCGGGCTGAACCTTCTTTTCATTTTGCCTTTAAACTCCCGCCGGAGGTGCGCTTAAAAAGGATCGCGCTTTAGCGCGGCATCGTGGTCATGTCAGCCGCCCCAGAAGTGAGGTCAGGGTCTCGCGCTGCAAATCATCTAGTTCAGCGGTGCGGCTACGCCACAGTGTGGCCTGGGACTTCAGGATCAAACCGTCTGACAAAATCTTAAGGTGATTAGCACGCAGGGTCTCTCCGCTCGACGTGATATCTGCAATAGCTTCTGCTGTCTCGTTTTTAACGGTACCTTCAGTCGCACCTTGGCTGTCAATCAACGCATAGTCAGCAACACCAGCCACCCGCAGATATTCTCGTACAAGGCGGTGATACTTGGTGGCAATCCGCATACGGAAGCCATGGTGCGCGCGAAACGCTGCGGCCGCAGCGTCCAGATCGCCCACTGTATCCACGTCCACCCACGCTTGAGGGACCGCGATAATAAGGTCGGCCTGGCCGAACGCCAGTTCTTCGACGGGCGCAACCAGCTGGTCCCAACGTGCGAGCTTTTCTTGGATAAGGTCCGTGCCGGTGACGCCAAGATGAATACGACCGGACGCCAATTCGCGAGGAATTTCGCCCGCGGACAGCATTATAAGCGAAACGCCGTCAATGCCATCAACGGTACCGGCGTATTCACGCTCTGATCCCGTGCGCTGCAAAGAAATGCCACGCGCGCCGAACCATTCAAACGTTTTTTCCATTAGTCTGCCTTTGGAGGGCACCCCTAACTTAATGGTCATTAGCGCCCTCCAGTTCCAGAATAAGTCCGGGGCGCATGACTCCGCCAACCGCTGGAATTTCGGCTCCCTGGCCCAGCCTCCTGGTCAATGCGTCGTACCGCCCGCCGCTGGCTAGCATTGGCCATTCGGGGCGCGCATCCGCCCGGAACCCGAAAACGAAACCATCGTAATACTCCATCGATACCCGGCCAAAGCTTGCCTCGAACATCAAATTCTCTGTATCGACACCGCGTTCAGTCAAAGCTTTTTCACGTAAAGCCAGCCGATCTACTGCGTCGGAAATCGCCGGAAGATCCACTGCGATGTCACGCAGTTGGCTGATAGCGTTGCGCATGGTTTCACGAGTATCCAGCAATGCTTGGATCAATGCGACCTGCCCGGCCCCAAGCGGCGCACAAGCGGCATCTTCGCGCAGTGACTGAATACGCGCTTCTATTTCGACGGCACTGCGCAAGCCGATCAGCGGCGCATCAATTTTACCATCACCTGCCAGAAGTGCGGTTCGAGTAGCCGGGACCGGCGTCTTGCCGCTATACCGGTCCAACAACGCGCGAAACCGGCGAGGTCGCCAGATATGCCGCATTAATGCGGATTTGCGAGGCACAGTCGTATCCAGCCCTTTAACCGCTGACATCAAGATACCGATGTCACCTGTGACCGCTGTCACCGGCAATCCATTAAGCCCTTGCGATATTAATGCAAAAACTTCGGCGTCGGCCGCAGCAGGATCGACGTCGTCAAAGACTTCATAGCCGACCTGAATGTATTCGTTGGCGCGGGTCGGGTCTTTTTCCTGACGGCGGAAGACCTCTCCTGAATAGGTGTATCGGGCGGGTTTCGCACCGTGCGTCATATGCATTTGCACGACTGGAACGGTATAGTCGGGGCGCAACAATTGTTCGCCGCGCAGGGCATCCGACGTCACGTAAGCCCGCGCGCGAATATCTTCGCCATACAAATCCAGCAATGTTTCGGCAGGTTGCAAGATAGGGGGTTCCACAACCATCGCGCCGCGCGCCTCAAACAGGGCCCGAAAGGCGCTGGCCTTGGCAAGTATTTCCGAACGTGTAGCCATCAGCGGCTCGACTCCAGTATTTCGCGCACCTTAGCGACAAGTTCGCCACGCGGTACCTCGTATTGACTGGGGCGGTCCTTCCATTCTTCCAAAGTCGCGCTTTGTGCAATTTTGGCTCCCAATATCAGATCCTTGATCTGCACCATACCGCTATCGAACTCATCCCCCCCCGCGATCACTGCAACGGGGCTGGACCGTCGGTCAGCGTATTTTAGCTGGTTGCCAAAGTTCTTTGGGTTGCCCAGATAAACCTCTGCGCGAATACCAGCAGTTCGCAGCTCTGTGACCATGGCCTGATAATCGGCCATGCGCGCTTTATCCATCACGGTCACAACCACAGGTCCTTCTTCCTGCGAAGACATGCGCCCCTTGGCATGCAACGCCGCAAGCAACCTATCCACTCCGATAGACACACCCGTTGCGGGCACCTCTTGGCCGATGAACCGCTTGACCAGATCGTCGTAGCGCCCTCCTCCGGCCACCGATCCAAAATTGCGCACTCGCCCCTTGTCGTCCTTGATTTCGAAGGTAAGTTCGGCCTCGAAAACCGGGCCCGTGTAATAGCCAAGACCGCGAACAACCGACGGGTCGATCTCTATCCGGTCAGGGCCATAGCCCCCTGCCGACATCAAGTCGGCGATCGTTTCAAGCTCATTCACGCCCTCTAGGCCGGTCGCGGACGCGCCCACTAGATCGCGCAGCCTCGCAATCGTATCGGTACCGCTATGCCGTTTGGCCTGCATGAAGCCCATGATCACATCGGCTTGCGCGTCGGTCAGGCCAGCGCCGTGTGTGAAATCTCCGCTGTCGTCCTTGCGCCCTTCCCCAAGCAAGGCGCGCACACCCTCAAGCCCCAGCCGATCCAGCTTGTCGATGGCACGCAACACGACACCGCGTTCGGACGCGAACTGATTGGGATCAGAGGGGTCAAGAACACCGGCGACTTCCATCACCCCGTTCAAAACCTTGCGGTTGTTAACACGCACGACGTAATCACCGCGCCCGATCCCTACCTCTTCGAGGCAATCTGCAAGCATTGCGCAAATTTCGGCATCAGCCGCAACCGACGGGGCTCCTACCGTATCAGCATCGCACTGATAAAACTGGCGAAAGCGACCCGGTCCCGGCTTTTCATTGCGCCACACCGGCCCCATTGCATAGCGTCGATATGGGGTAGGTAAATCATTGCGATGTTGTGCATAGACCCGGGCAAGAGGGGCGGTCAGATCATACCGCAATGCCAGCCAATCACCGGGCTTGTCAGACACAGAGTCTTCCTGCCACGCGAAAACGCCTTCGTTGGGCCGGTCGACATCGGGCAGGAACTTGCCCAAAGCCTCTACGGTCTCGACGCCCGAGCTTTCCAAAGCATCAAAACCATAGCGATGGTATACAGTCGCAATCTTGCGCAGCATATCTGCCCGCTGGGTTACCTCGGCACCGAAATAATCGCGGAAGCCCTTCGGCGTTTCGGCCTTGGGGCGGGAAGTCTTTTTTGGCTTGGCCATGGGATCACATCCTGTGGGCTGAACATCGCGCCTCGCGTCTAGCCCAAGCCCCCGTCAAGGGCAAGCCGACGGTACGCAGGCGCGGCTGACCACATTGCGAAAGCAAGAGACATATACAGTCTGAATTAGCTGTAACGCAGCTCTTAACGTACTCCAAACAACCTGCTAGAGATCGCAACACTTCCGACTGGCAAAGGCAAAGTAATGGAAAAGCTCGAAGAACAAATAGCCCATCTTATCCGCTCGGTTGATGACTTGTCGGATATTGTCACCCGTCAGGAAGATGAAATTGCCACGCTTACCCGTCGCGTCCATATGCTGATGCAACGTGAGGGAGAACGCGAAGCCACCGGTTCCGACGGCGTTGTGATCGGAAATGAACGCCCGCCGCATTACTGAAGCCAAATTCGTATGCAAGCGCAGGTTTTCGGCAGAGCACCGCGTGGATCATGTGCACGGTCAAATTTCTTCGACCTCCATCACCCCCGCCAAAGACCGAATGGCACCCTTGATCTTTGGGGTGACAGGGTATTCGGCGCAGAGATCGACCGCGACCTCACCAGGTAGGCTGGGGTCCATCAGGCATAATTGTATGGGCCCTTTCCCCGCCGATTTGGCCGCCGTGCGCGCGCCTGCCAACACGTCAGCGACGGCTTGGATAGCCCCTGCTTCATCGACGAATATACGCAAGCCCATATTTCCTGCATCAGCGACGACCGCGTCGATAGGGGCCACCGAACGGGCCAGAAGTTTCAATTGATCGCTTTCCATGGTCGCCTCGACAGCGACGATTACCTTTGATCCGGTCTCGAGGTGGTCTCTGGCCAGCTCAAGCGTATCAGAGAAAAGGGTCACCTCGTAAGCTCCGGTCGGGTCAGACAGCTGCGCAAAGGCGAAACGGTTGCCTCTAGCCGATTTGCGCTCTTGGCGCCCGGCAACTATCCCGGCCAATCGTGCGTTCATCGCGCCCTTTGTCGCCACTTTTGCAGTCAGCTCATCCAGAGTCAGGAATGGCACGCCACCGCTAGCTGCCTTTCGTTTCATCGGCCCCATATAATCGTCCAGTGGGTGTCCAGATAGATAAAACCCGACGGCTTTGAACTCTTCGGTCAGGCGCTCGGCTGCTTCCCAGTCGTCGCACGGCAGAATACGCGGTTCGGGCAAATCATCGCCCGCCTCTCCGAAAAGCGACACTTGGTTCGACGCTTTTTGCTCGTGAATGGCTGCCGAATAGTTCACCAATCCGTCGAGCGCATTCCAGACCCTGCGCCGGTTGTCATCCAACTGGTCAAACGCGCCGGACCGCGCCAACATCTCAAGCGGACGCTTACCCACGCGCTTCAGGTCTACCCGCCGGGCCAGGTCGAACAATGTGGCAAAGGGCTTGTCCACACCATCGACCTTTCGACCTTCAGTGATCAGTTTCATGGCCTCGATGCCCACGTTCTTCAATGCGCCCAGCGCATAGACAAGCGCCCCGTCCACCACCTTGAACGTCGCATCCGACCGGTTCACGCAAGGCGGCACCCAAGGCAGTTCCAGTCGTTTGCGGACCTCTTCAAAATACACCGCCAGCTTGTCAGTCAGGTGGATATCGCAGTTCATCACACCGGCCATAAATTCGACCGGGTGGTTCGCCTTGAGCCAAGCGGTCTGATAGCTGACCACGGCATAGGCCGCGGCATGCGATTTGTTAAAACCGTAGTTGGCGAATTTTTCCAAAAGGTCGAAGACTTCTGAAGCCTTCTTTTTGTCGACCCCGTTGGCCATCGCACCCTTTTCGAATTTGGGGCGTTCCTTGGCCATTTCCTCTGCGATCTTTTTACCCATAGCGCGGCGCAACAGGTCCGCGCCACCAAGACTATACCCCGCCATGACCTGCGCGATCTGCATCACCTGTTCTTGGTAGACGATGATACCTTGGGTTTCCTCAAGTATATGGTCAATCGATGGATGCACGGATTCGCGCTCTTTGATCCCGTTTTTGACCTCGCAATAGGTAGGAATATTCTCCATCGGGCCCGGACGGTACAGGGCCACAAGGGCCACGATGTCCTCGATACAGGTCGGTTTCATCCGCTTGAGGGCATCCATCATGCCGCTGGATTCCACCTGGAAAACCGCGACCGTCTTGGCACTGGCGTAAAGCTTATAGGAAGCTTCGTCATCCAGCGGGATAGTGGCGATATCGTCAATCAGCCCCTCTGGCGGGTCAAACAGCTCTGTCCCGTCGGCGGCCACATGCAGGTGCCGCCCCGAGGCCTTGATCTGATCCACCGCGTTCTGGATGACGGTCAGCGTCTTCAGACCCAAAAAGTCGAATTTGACCAGACCTGCCTGTTCGACCCATTTCATGTTGAACTGGGTCGCGGGCATGTCCGATCGCGGGTCCTGATACAGTGGCACCAACGCATCCAGCGGACGATCACCGATTACGACCCCCGCCGCATGGGTCGACGCGTTGCGCAACAGCCCCTCGACCTGCTGACCATAGTCAAGCAGCCGCGCTACGACCTCTTCGTTGCGGGCCTCCTCGCGCAGACGCGGCTCGTCTGCCAGCGCCTTTTCGATACTGACGGGTTTCACCCCCTCGACCGGAATCATTTTAGACAAACGGTCTACTTGGCCATAGGGCATCTGCAGGACTCGCCCGATGTCGCGCACCGCCGCCTTGGACAAAAGCGCACCAAAGGTGATGATCTGCCCGACCTTGTCGCGGCCATATTTGCGTTGCACATATTGGATCACCTCCTCGCGGCGATCCATACAAAAATCGATGTCAAAGTCGGGCATCGATACCCGCTCGGGGTTAAGAAAGCGTTCAAAAAGCAATTGGTACCGCAGCGGGTCCAGATCGGTGATCGTCAGCGCATAGGCCACCAACGATCCGGCCCCCGACCCGCGCCCTGGTCCGACCGGTATGTTCTGATCCTTTGCCCATTTAATGAAATCCGCAACGATCAGGAAATAGCCGGGAAACCCCATGCCTTCGATGATCCCAAGCTCGAAATCCAAGCGTTTTTCATATTCCCCGACACTAGTGGCATGCGGGATCACCTTGAGCCGGTTCTTTAACCCCTCATGCGCTTGTCGCTTCAGCTCCTCAATCTCGTTATCTGCGAACTTCGGCAAAATAGGTGCGCGGCGATACGCCATGAATGCGCATCGCTTTGCAATCTCGACGGTGTTGTCAATCGCTTCGGGAAGATCGGCGAACAGCGCCAGCATTTCTGATTGAGACTTGAAATAATGCTGATCCGTCAAGCGGCGACGATCCTGCTGCTGGTCCACATACGCCCCTTCAGCAATACATATCAAAGCGTCATGCGCCTCGTACATCGTCGCCTTGGGAAAATAGACGTCATTGGTTGCCACCAGCGGCAACGCCATATCATACGCGATTTCAACGAACCCGCGTTCCGTCAAAGATTCAACCTCAGGTAAACCACTATCGCCGGGGTGGCGTTGCAACTCGATATAAAGACGGTCCCCGAATGCGCTGTGCAGATGCTTCACCAGCTCCTCGGCAGCTGACCTTTGACCAGCCTGCAACAAATGCCCCACGGGGCCGTTTGCCCCCCCTGTCAAGCAAATCAAGCCACCACTCAAAGTCTCGAGCTCGGCCAGCGTCACCTGAGGCAGCGCCCCGCCCTTGTCGATATATAGGCAAGAATTCAACTTCATCAGGTTTTCATAGCCGACCTCGGACTGAGCAAGCAAAACCACAGGTGCGGGTGCGCGCGGCTTTTCCCCAGGCTGGAGTTTCACAAACGCCAGATCCACCTGACAACCGATGATCGGCTGCACACCGGCATCGGACATCGCAACAGAAAACTCCAATGCTGCGAACATGTTGTTGGTATCAGTCAGCGCCAATGCCGGCATACCGGCTGCCTTGCACAGATCGGGCAGCTTTTTCAGCCGCAACGCTCCTTCCAGTAACGAATATTCCGAATGCGTGCGTAGGTGAATGAATCGGGGTGCTTGTGCCATGCGTCAAGCTTATCCAAGCGCGCTCTCCACCACCAGACCCGACGTTGCTGCCGGCTAGGTTTTCGGCCAAATGCCCCGCTCCTGCGCAGGACCACCACAAAACCCCTTGCCAAGCCCCCCCGCACCCGCCTAGCCTCTTTCAACATTTGCCCGCACCGCGTTCTACGTCGCATCGAACGCAGCGCAGCTCAGGGGCCCTGGTACCGCGGCGGAACGAAGCCTATGGACATCACTTTTCTTCTAAATGGAGAAGTCGTGTCACTGACCGACATCTCGCCTTCCACCACTTTGCTGAACTGGCTACGCGATACGCAAAGCCTTACTGGCACCAAAGAAGGCTGCAACGAGGGTGACTGCGGGGCGTGCTCTGTCATGGTCAGCGATGCACAGGGGCACCGCGCCGTTAACGGTTGTATCCTGTTTCTGCCCCAGATCCATGGCAAATCCGTCACCACCATCGAAGGCGTCAGCGCGCCCGATGGTACCCTGCACCCGGTGCAACAAACGATGATCGACCTCCACGGCAGCCAATGCGGCTTTTGCACCCCTGGGTTTGTCGTCACCATGGCAACCGATCACTTGAACGGACAAACCGATCACGCCACACAATTAGCGGGCAACCTCTGCCGCTGCACCGGCTATGCGCCCATCATGCGCGCAGCCCAAGCCGCCGAAGCCGCGCCTGTGCCCGCCCACCTCAAAGATTTGAAAATTCCAGATGGCAGAAAATCCTCGGGGGGGCCGGCGCAGCCGGACGGGGGCAGACAGCCCCCTCGGCCCTACCAACCAGAAACCACCGATGATCTGGCCCATTGGTACGCCGACAACCCCGAGGCCACGTTGGTTGCCGGAGCCACTGACATAGGCCTGTGGGTAACTAAGCAATTCCGGGGTCTTGGGCCGATGGTTTTCCTGAACCAAATCCCAGATCTGAGCGGTATCACTGACGAAGGCAGCGATTGGCGCATTGGCGCAACCACCACGATTGCCAACCTCGAAACCCACTTCGCCCCACTATACCCCAGCCTTGGTGCGATGTTGCGGCGCTACGGCTCCGCGCAGGTGCGCAATGCTGCGACCATCGGTGGCAATATCGCCAATGGGTCTCCTATCGGGGACGGGCCGCCTGCATTGATCGCTATGGGGGCGACTTTGCACCTGCGTCACCGTGATACGCGCCGCACGCTCCCCCTCGAGGATTTCTTTCTCGAATACGGCAAGCAGGACCGGACACGGGGCGAATTCGTCGAAGCGATCACGGTACCCAAGCAAACCGATACCCTGCGGTGTTACAAGCTAAGCAAACGGTTTGATCAAGATATCTCGGCGGTCTGCGGTTGCATTAACCTCACGCTCGACGGCAGCGTAATCACCGGCGCCCGCATTGCTTTTGGAGGAATGGCAGGCACCCCCAAACGCGCGGTCGAGACCGAAGCGGCCCTGATCAATCAATCCTTCGAAGAAACCAGCATTCGCCGCGCAATGAAGGCCCTGCCGATGGACTTCCAACCGCTGACCGATATGCGCGCCTCAGCGCAATACCGTCTACTGACAGCCCAAAACCTGCTGTTGCGCTATCTGTACGAAATGAACGGCGTGCCGACCGATCTGCACGAGGTGACCGCATGAGCATCGCAAAACCGTTGCCCCATGATGCCGCCAAGTTGCATGTGACGGGGGCAGCCCGCTATGTCGATGACATCCCGACACCCGCGAACACACTGCACATTGCCTTTGGCCTCAGCCCGGTTGCCGCAGGGACGATCAGCGCGGTCGACCTTCGCGAAGTCAGTGCCGCTTCTGGCGTAGTGGCAGTGCTTACTGCCAGTGACCTGCCATTTGAAAACGATGTGTCGCCGTCCAACCACGACGAACCCTTACTTGCTACAGATGCGGTGCATTATGCAGGGCAACCCATCTTTATGGTTGTGGCCACCAGCCATCTCGCAGCTCGTTATGCTGCGCGGCTTGGGCATGTAGATATTACCGAAACAACCCCGATCCTCACTATCGAAGATGCGCTTGCAGCCAACGACCGGTTTGAAGATGGCCCGCGCATTTATCAAAAAGGCGACACCGAAGCAGCCCTAAAGACCGCAGCCCACACCCTGACCGGAACCATTTATATCGGCGGGCAAGAGCACTTTTATCTGGAAGGGCAAGCGGCATTGGCCCAGCCCCAAGATAATGGGGACATGGTCGTGCAATCCTCAACCCAGCACCCCACCGAGATCCAGCACAAAGTGGCCGAAGCCTTAGGCAAACCCATGCATGCCGTGCGTGTCGAAACGCGCAGGATGGGTGGCGGGTTTGGTGGCAAGGAAAGTCAGGGCAATGCGCTTGCCGTTGCCTGCGCGGTCGCTGCCGCCCGAACGGGCCGCACTTGCAAAATGCGTTATGACCGTGACGACGACATGATCATTACCGGCAAACGCCACGACTTTCGCATCGACTATAACGTGGGCTTCGGCGCAGGCGGAAGCATTACCGCGCTCGACTTCACCCACTATACCCGCTGTGGCTGGGCAATGGATTTGTCGCTGCCCGTAGCCGACCGCGCGATGCTGCACGCTGACAACGCTTATCATCTGAACAACATTCGCATCACGTCGCACCGTTTACGCACCAACACGCAAAGCGCAACCGCGTTTCGTGGTTTCGGCGGCCCGCAGGGGATTGTCGGGATTGAACGGGTGATGGACCATATCGCGCAGCATTTAACGATTGATCCGCTATCGGTCCGTCGGGCAAATTACTATGCCGACGTGATGCAGCCCGACAACAGTAGTATCGCGCATGACAATCGGAGCGTTCCTGACCCTTCTGCCGATCTTGCCTCTCGTGGTGCGCCTGCCGCGCGGCAGCCCATACCAGCCCAAGCGCGAAGCGACGCGCAGACCACGCCATATCACCAGCCCATTCAGGACTGCATCATCAACGCACTGACTGATCGCCTGGTCGAAACGTCAAATTACATCGACCGTCGTGCCATGATCGCCGAATGGAATGCGGCGCAGCCGATCTTGAAACGCGGGATCGCGCTCACCCCGGTGAAGTTCGGTATCTCGTTCACGCTGACCCACCTTAACCAAGCAGGCGCATTGGTGCATGTCTATCAAGACGGCTCGATCCACCTTAATCACGGCGGTACTGAAATGGGCCAAGGGCTGTTTCAGAAAGTCGCGCAAGTCGCCGCCGGCCGCTTTGGCGTGGATGTGTCGGCGGTTAAGATTACGGCGACTGATACCGGCAAAGTACCCAATACCTCGGCAACGGCGGCATCCTCGGGTACCGACCTGAACGGTATGGCCGTGCAAGCTGCCTGTGACACGATCCGAGACCGCATCGCCGCGCATCTGGCAGAGCGGCACCAAGCCTCACCTGATATTGTGCGTTTCACAGATGGCAAGGTAACTGTCGGCGGCGATGAGATGACCTTTGCCCAAGCTGCAGCATCAGCCTATGAAAACCGGGTATCGCTGTCATCAACCGGTTACTATAAAACCCCCGAGATTGAATGGGACCGGATCGCCGGACGCGGCCGCCCGTTTTTCTACTTTGCCTACGGTGCCGCCGTGACCGAGGTCGTGGTCGACACGCTGACCGGCGAAAATCGTATCCTGCGCACTGACATTTTACATGACGCAGGAACATCGCTGAACCCGGCGCTCGATATCGGCCAGATCGAAGGCGGCTATGTTCAGGGCGCAGGCTGGCTGACGACTGAAGAATTGGTCTGGGACGCTAAAGGCGCGCTGCGGACCCACGCGCCATCGACCTATAAAATACCCGCCATTTCCGATACCCCGGATGTGTTCAACGTGGCCCTGTGGGATCAACCCAACCCTGCACAAACGATTTATCGGTCTAAAGCGGTTGGCGAACCGCCCTTGATGCTGGGGATATCTGCCTTCATGGCGTTATCGGATGCGGTCAGCGCCTGCGGTGACGGGTTTGGCAATCTCCAAGCACCTGCCACCGCCGAAGCCGTCTTGACTGCCATCGGGAAGGCCCGCAATGCCCTTTGACCGCGATGCCCTTGCGGATGCTGTCGCCGTTCACGGCACAGTTGCACGTATTGTGCTGGTACACGTCAAAGGGTCAGCCCCACGCCCCGCAGGCACGTCGATGCTGGTTTGGCCGGGCGGTAGCAGTGGCACAATCGGCGGCGGCCAATTGGAACTACAGTCCATGAAAACCGCTGCTGCGATGCTCCAGAGTGGACCAACAATCAAGATAGCGCGTACGGCGTTGGGTCCATCGCTTAACCAATGTTGCGGCGGGGCCGTGACAGTCGTGACCGAGGTTTTCGATTCGCAAAGGCTGGAAGAACTGCAGAGCGATTTTCCCGGCATCTATCTGCGTCAGGCCGACGCCGACGCCCCCGCCCTGCCCGCCACCCTTCGTGCAAAGTTGCGACGGGCGAACGCTGCAGACGTACCGCTTTCCATCACCCTGCAAGATGGTTGGCTGGCAGAAGCAATGTGGCATCCCAGCAGACAGGTCATGATCTATGGTGCGGGTCACGTTGGCAGCGCCTTGGCGCGCATCCTTGCCCCGCTGCCCCAGTTTCGCACGGTGCTCGCCGACCCGCGTGCAGGATACCTGAATAACTTTCCGGTCGTAATAACCACTGTCGCAGGCCCTTGGGCAACCGCCTTGGCCCAGGCCGAACCCGAGGCCGCCCATTTCATCATGACCCCGGCGCATGATCAGGACCTTGAGCTTTGCCACCTTTTGCTAAACCGTGACTTCGCCTTTGGTGGGTTGATCGGGTCTGATACCAAATGGGCGCGGTTCCGCAGCCGTCTGGCCGGCTTGGGGCACCCACCGGAACAAATTGCAAAAATCACCTGCCCCATCGGGGATCGATCACTTGGTAAGCATCCACAGGCGATTGCCCTTGGCGTGGCGACGCAACTGTTGCACTTTGTACCCGTACATAGGAATAAACCCGCACGTATGGACGAAAAGGAACGCAGCGCATGACCGATACGCCCCTTTTGGCGCTTTCCGGCTTGACCAAGGCCTATCCTGGCGTCGTTGCCAATGACGATGTATCGCTGCGCATCGCCCCCGGCGAGGTCCATGCTCTATTGGGTGAAAACGGTGCGGGAAAGTCCACACTGGTCAAAATGATCTATGGTCTGGTCAAGCCGGACAGCGGCAAGATGGAGATGAACGGCATCACATTTGCCCCGCAAGAACCGCGCGACGCTCGCGTGGCTGGTGTCGGCATGGTGTTCCAGCATTTTTCACTTTTCGACGCGCTTAGCGTTGCCGAAAACATTGCTCTCGGCATGGAAAATGCCCCTAAGCTGGGTAGATTGAGCCAACAGATCCGCGAAGTATCGGAGGCATATGGCCTGCCGCTTTCCCCCGATCGCATCGTCGGAGATCTATCCGCGGGGGAACGCCAACGGGTCGAAATCATCAGATGCCTGCTGCAAGACCCCAAACTGTTGATCATGGACGAACCGACGTCTGTCCTGACACCGCAAGAGGTTGAGATTCTTTTCAAGACGCTGCGCAAACTAAGTGCCGAGGGCACAGCAATATTGTATATTTCGCACAAGCTTGAGGAAATTCGCAGCCTTTGCGACAGTGCGACGATCCTGCGATTGGGTCGGGTGGTCGGCCATTGCACCCCCGCACACACTACCGCGCGCGAAATGGCCGAGATGATGGTGGGCAGCACACTGAAAACCCCGACAAGGGCAGGCAAGACCCCGGGAAAGGTGGTTCTCGATATCAATCGGCTAAGCGCAAAGTCTCCGAGTGCGTTTGGCATGCCGCTGCGTAAAATCACAGTGCAGGTCCGCGCGGGTGAAGTTTTGGGCATTGGCGGGGTTGCCGGTAACGGGCAAGACGAATTACTGGCCGCACTGTCAGGCGAGGCACCGTGCGCCCTTGGGATGATCGCCTTTGACGGTCAGGATGTCGGGCCCCTGGGACCCACCGCCCGGCGCAAGTTGGGCATTCTTACCGCGCCTGAAGAACGGCTGGGCCATGCTGCCGCACCCGATATGACACTGGTGGAGAATGCAATGCTTACCGGTGCTGCACGTGAAAAGCTGGAACGCAGGGGAATGCTCGACTGGCCAGCCGCCAAACGGTTTGCCGAAAAGATCATCGAAAAATTCGACGTACGTACCCCGGGATCTGCAAATGTCGCGCGGTCGTTATCGGGCGGTAACTTGCAGAAATTTGTGATTGGCCGAGAAGTGTTGCAACGGCCCCGCGTGTTGGTGGTCAACCAGCCAACATGGGGTGTTGACGCGTCAGCGGCTGCCGCCATTCGGCAGGCGCTGCTGGATCTGGCCGAAAATGATGCCGCGGTGATTGTGATCAGTCAGGATTTGGACGAGTTGATGGAAATTTCGGATCTGTTCGCCGCATTGAACGAGGGTCGTTTATCAGAACCGCGCCCCGCACAGGGACTTACGGTAGAGGAGATCGGGTTGATGATGGGCGGTGCCCACGGGATGGAGGTCTCGCATGTTTGAGCCATTACCGAGCGGGGGTTTCACACTCCCGCCCCCCCGTGGAGTTTATGGGCAAAATGAATGGGGCGGCGCGGCATGGTAAGGCTTGAAAAGCGGCCTCAGCCGAGCCGGGCCTTTTCCTGGGCCACTCCGATACTGGCGGTGATCGCGACCATGATCTTTGGCGGATTATTGTTTGCAGCATTGGGAAAAGACCCGGTTGCGTCGATCCAGACGATATTTTGGGAGCCGCTGTTCGGGGATTTCGCCTTTTACTATCGCCCGCAGCTGTTGATCAAAGGAGCACCCTTGGTATTGATTGCCATCGGCCTTTCCTTGGGCTTCAAGGCCGGAATCTGGAATATCGGTGCCGAAGGTCAGTATATTATGGGGGCGATATTCGGGGCCGCAGCCGGGTTGGCTTTCTACCCTACGCAAAGCGTGTTCATCTTTCCGCTAATGGTGGTAGCTGGGGCGTTCGGCGGCTGGATTTGGGCCATGATCCCGGCAGTGCTGAAGGTCAGGTTTGGTACCAACGAGATTTTGGTGTCTTTGATGCTTGTCTATGTGGCGGAACAGTTTCTGGCATCGATGTCATTGGGGCTGCTGAAGAACCCTGAAGGCTTTGGCTTTCCCGGCAGCCGTAATCTACAACAATATGCCTCGGCCCATAATGGTGAGCTGATTGCCGGTTCGGGAATGCATTGGGGGGTCGCCGCGGCATTGATCGCAGTGATATTCGCCTATGTTTTATTGACGCGCCATCGCCTGGGCTTTGCTATCCGCGTAACCGGCCAAGCGCCCAAGGCTGCGCGTTTTTCAGGGGTGAATCCGACGCGGCTGGTTTTGTTTTGCATGGGAGTCTCGGGGTTGCTTGCCGGGTTAGCAGGGTTGTTCGAGGTTGCCGGCCCTGCCGGGCAGATCACCATTGATTTCAACGTAGGCTATGGTTTTACCGCAATTATCGTCGCATTTCTGGGCCGGTTGCACCCGATCGGCATACTTCTTGCAGGCGGATTGCTGGCGTTGACCTATATTGGCGGCGATATTGCGCAAAGCCAGCTGGGGTTGCCAGCCGCCGCCATTCAGGTGTTCCAGGGGATGTTGTTGTTCTTTCTCCTAGCCTTTGATCTTTTCACGCAGTTTCGACTGCGCTTTGGCCAAGCGGAGGTCATATAATGGATCTGTCGGTAATCAACCCGGTTCTGTTCGTCGCGGGCTTTCTGGTGGCTGCGACCCCGTTAATTTTCGCCGCCCTCGGGGAGATGGTCGTCGAAAGATCCGGGGTTTTAAATCTGGGTGTCGAAGGTATGATGATTATCGGCGCCATTTGCGGCTTTGCCACAGCGGTCGAGACCGGGTCACCGATTCTGGGGTTTTTCGCCGCAGCGGTTGGTGGTGCGGTGCTGAGCCTGCTGTTCGCTTTCCTGACCCAGATCACGTTGGCAAATCAGGTCGCATCTGGGTTAGCACTGACATTGTTCGGCCTTGGGTTTTCGGCCCTGTTGGGACAGCGTTACGTCGGCGTCAAACCACCGCGACTGGCAGAAGTAAATTTTGGCCCGCTGCATGATATTCCGGTGTTGGGGCCGGTCCTGTTTTCCCATGACATCATCTTGTATCTTGGTTTGGTATTGGTTGCCGCCGTCTGGGCTGGCCTGAAATTCACACGCGCCGGACTGGTTCTGCGCGCAGTGGGGGAAAACCATGATGCTGCACATGCGCTTGGCTACAAGGTTGTGCGCATCCGCACCCTTGCGATCATGTTCGGCGGGGCATGTGCGGGGTTGGGCGGGGCTTACATCAGCCTGATCCGAGTGCCGCAATGGACCGAAGGGATGACCGCCGGCGTGGGGTGGATCGCATTGGCGTTGGTGGTCTTTGCAAGCTGGAAACCTTGGCGGCTCTTGCTGGGTGCCTATCTTTTTGGCGGTATCACCCAGCTTCAGCTGAATCTGCAAGGCGCGGGCGTTGCCATTCCGGTAGAATATCTGGCAATGTCGCCCTATGTTATCACCATCCTTGTACTGGTGGTCCTTTCAGCCGATAAAACCGCTGCTCCGGCGTCGCTTGGCCGCACCTTTCATGCCTCAAGCTAGAGGTTCCATTTTTCAAGCGCCTGCGAAAAGGCGCGTTACTCAGGGGACTATATTATGAAACTATCCACACTTCTGACCAGTGCAGCTCTTGCACTTGGCGTAGCGAGCGGGGCCTATGCCGATGCTCACGAAAAAACCAAAGTCGGCTTTGTATTCGTCGGCCCCGTCGGCGACGGCGGCTGGACATATGAACATAACCAAGGGCGCCTGGCCGTCGAAAAGGAATTCGGCGATGCCGTAGAAACAGTATTCGTTGAAAGCGTGGCAGAAGGCCCCGATTCCGAACGTGTCATGACACAGATGGCGCTGGACGGTGCAGACCTGATCTTTACCACATCGTTTGGCTATATGGACCCGACCATCAATATCGCCACCAAGTTCCCGGATGTGAAATTCGAACATGCCACCGGCTATAAACGCGCCGATAACGTGTCGACATATTCGGCCCGTTTCTATGAAGGTCGCGCTATTCAGGGCCATATCGCTGGTAAGATGACCAAATCGAACATCATCGGCTATATCGGGTCATTCCCGATTCCCGAGGTGATCCGCGGTATCAATTCAGCCTATATTCACGCCAAGAAGGTCAACCCTGACGTGGAATTCAAGATTGTCTGGGCCTACACGTGGTTTGACCCGGCCAAGGAAGCTGACGCGGCGAAGGTGCTGATCGAACAAGGTGCAGATGTGATCCTTCAGCACACCGATTCAACCGCCCCGCAGGCGGCCGCGCAAGAAGCCGGTAACGTGATCACCTTTGGTCAGGCATCGGACATGGCACAATATGCACCATCCCCCCGTGTATCGTCGATCATTGACAACTGGGCACCCTATTACATCGCCAGGACCAAGGCCGTGATGGATGGTACATGGGAAAGCAAAGATACATGGGACGGCATCGGTGCCGGCATGGTCGGTATTGGTGAGATTTCCGATGCGGTACCCGCCGATGTCAAAGAAGAAGCGCTGGCGTTGAAAGCCTCAATTGCCGATGGGTCGTACCACCCCTTTACTGGTCCGCTGAAAAAGCAGGATGGGTCAGATTTTCTGGCTGAAGGTGAAACAGCAGATGACGGTACGTTGGCCGGCATGAATTTCTATGTTGAGGGTATCAAAGGCGACATCCCAAAATAAACCGCGCCCTATACGACACTATCCAAGGCCCCGCCACAACGGGGCCTTTTTTTTGGGTTATGGCCCTTTTAGCGACCTGCATATGGTACCTGTTCGAATGGGCCGATCAGCGGGATTTCGCGGCAGATAACGTAATCTGGTCCGCGCTTTGCAATCGCTGTATCCATTGCCCCGACGGCCAGTTATCATCATGGTTATGATCAAAGTTCATCACCTCAACCGGTCCCGCTCCCATCGCATTTTATGGCTGCTCGAAGAAATCGGGCAGCCCTATGATGTCATTCCCTACACACGCGATCAAAAAACCAACCTCGCCCCTCCAGAGCTAAAGCTCGTGCATCCTCTGGGTAAGTCACCGATGCTTGAGATCGACGGGACGTTGATCGCTGAAAGCGGTGCGATCACCGAAGTGTTGTGTAACCGCTTTGCCCCTGAAATGATCCCCGACCGGGATAGCGCCGCCTATTTTCAGCACCTAGAGCTGATGCATTTCGCCGAGGGGTCCGCGATGACGCCGATATTGCTTAACCTTTATGTCAGCCGATTAGGGGATGCAGGCGCGCCACTGCACCCGCGCATCACCTCGGAGCTGGACAACCACTATAGTTACATGAACAGCTTGGTACGCCCATCGGGCCATTTCGTACAAGATAGTTTATCGGCAGCGGATATCATGCTTAGCTTTCCTGCCGAAATCGCAATCCACCAAGGGCGCGCAAATGACTATCCCGCATTGCAAGGGTTTGTCGAAATGATCCATGCCCGCCCTGCCTATATCCGGGCCACTGAAAAGAGTGGTGCTAAATGAGCACCGATATCATCGTTATAGGCGGTGGTATTGCAGGTATCTCCGCTGCTGCGTGCCTATCAGAGCACACCCAGGTCACGTTGATAGAAGCCGAGAAGCAACTGGGCTATCACGCGTCGGGCCGGTCCGCCGCGCTGATCGAGGTAAATTACGGTGCCGCATCGGTACAGGCGTTGAACCGTGCCAGTATCAAGTATCTTCACGAGGGCGGTTATCTGTCACCGCGCGGTCTGATGATCGTCGCCAGGCAGGAAGAAAAGGCTGCCTTTGACGCTGACTTGGCCGCAATGGGTGTTGTGCAAATCACTGCTCAGGAAGCGCTGGATTTTGTGCCCGTGCTGAACCCTGACACGCTGGCATATGCAGGATATCACGCAGACGCATACGACATCGACACGGATCGACTGATGCAAGATTTTGCCAGACAGTTGCGGGGCAATGGTGGCACTGTATTGACCGGGCAACGCGTGCAGACAATTCGCCGGGTGGACGATAAATGGCAGATCGAAACCGAAAGCCAGACCTTAGAGGCTAAAACCGTGGTAAATGCAGCCGGGGCGTGGGCCGATACAATCGCCGGTCTTGCCGCAGTTGCGCCGCTTGGTATTGTGCCGCACCGCAGGTCAATGGCGCGGATCGCAGCACCGGGCGGGCATGACACTGCCGGCTGGCCGATGTTCTTTGGCGTAGGCGAAACATGGTATGCCAAACCGGATGCAGGAGCGCTGTTGGTTTCCCCGGCCGATGAAGACCCCGTCGAACCGCATGACGCTTGGCCTGACGACATGGTACTGGCCGAAGGGCTCGACCGCTACCAGTCGATGATAGCGACACCGTTAACGAAACCTATTGCGACCTGGGCGGGGCTGCGCAGTTTCGCCCCGGATCGGACATTGGTTCTAGGCCCTGATCCATCCATACCCGATTTTATCTGGTGTGCGGGCCAAGGGGGGTATGGGTTTCAAACCAGTGTGGCGGCCTCGCGATTGGTGGCCAACCTGACCTTCGGCCATGCCGCTGAACTACCCCAGAGCGTGGTTGCTGAACTGCGCCCGGACCGGCTTCGCCAATGACGGTCAAGCTGCCCCCAAGCGCCAGCGTCGCAAGACCAATTGGTGATACAAAGCTTTATGCACCTGCGGCGGATCGCAACAAGGACGCGCTGTGTGATCTGCTGCTTGTACACGCACCGCGCGAAGGCAAAGCTCTTGAGATTGCAAGTGGAACCGGCCAGCATGTCATCGCCTTTGCCCACGCCCTGCCCGACTTATCATGGTGCCCAACTGATCCAGACCCCGCCCGCCGTGCCAGCATTGACGCCTATGTGGCTGAAGCCAGCATGGCCAACATCGCCCCTGCCCAAGCTCTGAATGCAACTGCCGAGGGCTGGCATGAAACCGTGCCCAGCCAAGACCTTATCTTTCTGGCCAACTTGCTGCATCTCATTTCTGCGCCCGCAGCGGAATGCTTGATCTCGCAAGCCGCATGCGCCTTGGTCCCTGGCGGGACCTTAATTCTGTATGGCCCGTTTATACGTGACGGACAACTTACCTCGGCGGGGGATATCAAGTTCGATGCTGAACTTCGGGCTGCTAACCCCGACCTTGGCTACAAGGATACGGCGGACGTGGCCCGTTGGCTCAGCGATGCAATGCTTAGCCCGATTGATCTTATCCCGATGCCAGCTAACAATCTGGCATTCATTTCGCGAAAGCCATAATCATGTCGCCTTTTCCTACCCTTGCCCTGCTCTGTGCGCTGACGGTGTCAGCTTGCGGATCGACAACGACCACCTTGCCGCCCGGAACGGTGACTACAGCCGAATTCGGAGACCGAAAACCCTTTGAGTGGACCGGGCGAGCTCCACAGCACTATGCGGTGCACGGTATTGACGTCGCGCGCTTTCAACAGCCGCTGAACTGGGCCACGGCCCGCGCGTCCGGCGTCAACTTTGCTTTTATCAAAGCGACTGAGGGCGGCGATTTCATTGACCCGATGTTTTCGGACCACTGGAGCGGTGCCGGGCAGGCCGGTGTCGCCCGTGGCGCATATCACTTCTATTACTTTTGTTCGTCGCCTGAAAAGCAGGCCCGTTGGTTCATTGCCAACGTGCCCAAAACCGCCGGCATGCTACCCCCGGTTCTCGACATGGAGTGGAACCCGTTTTCGCCCACCTGTACCGTGCGCCCGCCCGCCGAAGTCGTGCGTCAGCACGCCGCAAGCTTTTTGAGCATCCTCAAGGCGCACTACGGTCAACAACCCATCGTTTATACCACACCGCAGTTTTATGCACATAACGATATGGGCCGCCTTCGCGGGGTTGAATTCTGGCTTCGGTCCACCGCGGCCCACCCAACCGATAAATACCCCAACGAGCGTTGGACCTTTTGGCAATATACCAGCACCGGCCAAGTCCCAGGTGCCGCCGGTGACATCGACATCAACGTGTATGAAGGTAGCGCTTCAAGCTGGGACACATGGCTGGCCCGGCGCCAGGTACGGTAGGTCAGGAACTATCTATCAGAGTGCAAGCTTCGATGTTGCAATTAAAAATTGAACCTGGCACGGTTTCCCAAGCGGAAACAGCAGGCACATGGCAGAACGTCGAAACTGGACCGAAGATGAAGTAACAGAGGCTTTGTCGCTCTATTTGCGGCTGCCTTTTGGCAAGTTCCACTCCGGCACCCCGCAGATCATCCGCATGGCAGAACGGATCGGGCGCACGCCATCTTCTGTGGCAATGAAACTGTCCAACCTCGCCGCGCTGGATGAAACGCTGCCGCAAAAGGGGCTCGCCAAAGCTTCTGCGATGGACCGTCAGGTGTGGACGAAGTTTCGTCAGGACTCGTCCTTCGTGCTTGCTGCCTATGAAGCGCAACTTGAAACGCTACAGCCCCTGAAACCTGGCTTTTCCGAACAGCGGCAAGCGAATTGGGCTGCCAAGCAATCAGAGGTCACCCGTCGCGCGGTCGTGCAGCGTCACGGGCAAAGCTTTTTTCGCGAGATGATCTTGAACAGCTATCGGTCATGCTGTGCCCTGACAGGTATCGACGACGCGAGGCTACTGACCGCCAGCCACATTATCGGATGGCAAGAAGACGACACGCAGCGGCTCAACCCCGAAAATGGCATCTGTCTGAACGCGCTGCATGATCGCGCCTTTGACCGGCATCTGATCAGTTTTGACGACAACTATCGAATGATCGTTGCCGATGATCTGCCTGCTGACACCAAACGCAAACTGACAGCCGGAGTCTCAGAGCGCTTACAACTGCCAGAGCGGTTCCTGCCCGCTCGTGCTTTCCTGCACCATCACCGCCAACGAATGGCCAAGCGGCAGAACATGCCGCCGCTCGGTTAAGTTCGGGCTTCACCCATCCAACCGGATCGTCGCATTTTTCGAGTCATAGGGGCTGTCCTCAACCACCTCGGCATCCCATAGCTGGTCGAACATCTTGACCTTCAGCTTAGCGCCCACTTCGGCACTTTCGGGTTTCACATAGCCCATGCCAATGGATTTTCCAAAAGCCACCGAATACCCACCCGAGGTCAACCGCCCCACACGTTTGCCGTCGTGATACAACACTTCGCGGCCCCACGGATCGGCGTCATCAGGCCCATCTATCAACAGCGTCACGCATTTACTGCGGATGCCATGCGCCTGCATCGCTTCCTTACCGTGGAACTCCTTGGACAGGTCTACAAACCGCGGCAGGTCAGCTTCAAGCGGCGTGGCGTCGCGCCCCAACTCGTTGCCAAAGGCACGATAAGACTTTTCCTGACGCAGCCAGTTCTGCGCGCGGGCACCGACCAGCTTCATCCCGTGTTTTTCACCGGCCTTTTCCAACAGATCGAACAGATGGTTCTGCATCTCGATCGGGTGGTGCAGCTCCCAGCCCAGCTCTCCGGTATAGGCGACGCGGATCGCACGCACAGGTACCATCCCCAGTTCGATATTGCGCATGGTCAACCACGGAAAGCGCTTGTTGCTCAGTACAGTATCGGGGTTGGCATCCTTGATCACTTCTTTCAACAAATCGCGCGATTTCGGCCCTGCAATGGCGAAAACACCCCATTGTGTGGTGACATCATGGCATTCAATATAGCCGAATTCCGGTGCCTTATCCGCAATCGCCTTGCGCAGAAAATCACTGTCATAGGCGGTCCAAGCGCCCGCAGATACAAGGTAGTATTCATTCTCCGCCAGACGCACGATGGTATATTCGGTGCGCGTCGTGCCGTTGATGGTCAGTGCATAGGTCAGGTTGATCCGCCCGACCGACGGCAGCTTGTTACAGGTGAACCAGCTCAGAAACTCTGTCGCGCCGGGCCCTTTTAACAGATGCTTGGTAAACGCAGTAGCGTCGATCAAGCCCACCCCCCCGCGGATCGCCTTGGCCTCATCGACTGCATATTGCCACCAGCCACCGCGCCTAAATGATCGGCTAGCGTGGTCATCGAACCCTTCCGGTGCAAAATAGTTCGGACGCTCCCAACCATTCACATGGCCAAACTGCGCCCCTCGTGCCGCCTGGCGATCATAGGCCGGTGATGTGCGCAAAGGTCTGCAAGCTGGGCGTTCCTCATCAGGGTGATGCAGAATATAGACGTGCTCATACGCTTCTTCGTTTTTGCGTGCGGCATACTCAGTGGTCATCCAATCCCCGTAACGCTTGGGGTCAAGCGATGCCATGTCGATGTCAGCTTCACCCTCAACCATCAATTGTGCCAGATAAAAACCCGTCCCCCCGGCTGCAGTAATCCCAAAAGAAAACCCTTCGGCCAGCCACATGTTGCGCAAACCGGGTGCCGGGCCCACCAGCGGATTACCGTCGGGTGTGTAACAAATCGGCCCGTTGAAATCATCCTTGAGCCCGCAGCTTTCAGCCGATGGAATCCGGTGGTTCATCGCAATATACTGGTCTTCGATCCGGTCCAGATCCAACTGAAACAGATCCGCGCGGAAACTATCGGGTACACCATATTCGAACCGCGCAGGCGCATCCTTTTCATACACCCCCAAGATCCAGCCGCCACGTTCTTCGCGCACATACGATTGTGCGTCGGCGTCCCGGATGACAGGGTGCTCTACATTGCCCTCTCCCTTGCGAAATGCCACCAGCTCAGGGTCCTGATCCATGACGATAAACTGATGCTCAACCGGAATCGCCGGCATCTTGATGCCCAGCATCTTGGCGGTGCGCTGCGCATGATTACCTGATGCTGTGACGACATGCTCGGCAGTGATCACGACCTGCTCGTCCGAGGGCACAAGGTTGCCGCCCTTCTCAATCATCTTGGTCACGGTGACTTCCCACGCCTGACCGTTCCAATGAAACGCATCGGCCTGCCACTTACGCTCGATCACAACGCCGCGCTGACGTGCGCCCTTGGCCATGGCCATCGTCACATCGGCAGGGTTTATATACCCATCGGTCTGATGATAAATTGCACCCTTCAAATCTTCGGTACGGATCAGCGGCCACTTTGCCTTGATTTGATCAGGTGTCAGCCACTCGTATGGCACCCCGCAGGTTTCCGCCGTCGAAGCATAGAGCATATACTCGTCCATGCGTTCCTGTGTCTGCGCCATGCGCAAGTTACCGACTACGGCAAAGCCCGCGTTAAGCCCGGTCTCTTCCTCCAGAGTCTTGTAAAAACGGATTGAATAGTCATGAATATGCGTGGTGGCAAAGGACATGTTGAAATAGGGAAGCAACCCCGCCGCATGCCAGGTCGACCCTGAGGTCAGTTCGTCGCGCTCCAAAAGCATCACGTCGTCCCACCCGGCACGGGCAAGATGATACGCTATCGACGTGCCTACGGCTCCGCCACCAACAACCAGTGCTTTGACTTGAGTTTTCATGAATCCAATGCTCCGCCGGAATGAGTTTCAGCGACATTTAGCAGCCCCAGCATAAAACGCACGGCCCAGCCGACCCATGACGGTACAAATGCGACCAACCGCCAAAAACCTGAAGCTGCACCCTTCCAAATGGAAACAAATCCCCGCCGGAGGCAACTACGCCCCTGCTAAAGGCGGGGGCAAACATCGTGCCGCGCTTTAGCGCGTCAATACTATTCGACAGGTAATATTTTACCGGGGTTCATAATATTATTCGGGTCCAAGGCGTGTTTGATCATGCGCATCACATCCACTGCTCCCCCTAACTCCTTAACCAAATAGGGGCGCTTGCCCTGCCCGATCCCGTGCTCTCCGGTGCACGTACCCTCCATTGAGATCGCTAGATCGTTGAGCCAGCTAACGTATTGCTCGGCCCGCGCGACTTCATCGGCATCCTCCATGTCCAGCAACAGGGATGCGTGAAAATTACCATCACCCGCGTGCCCGACAATCGGAGCGATCAGACCCAGCTCGGCCGCTTTGGCATTCGCGGCCCCCACGGCCTCTGCCAATCGTGATATCGGCACACAAACGTCGGTCGCTACCGCTTTGCAGCCCGGCCGCAACGCCAACATCGCCCAATACGCATCATGCCGCGCCTGCCACAGACGGTTGCGCTCTTCCATCGTGGTGGTTGCCTGATAATCCGTGCCCCCCTTTTCCTCGGCCAATGCGGCAAAGGTCTCAGTCTGTTCGACGACCCCCGCGTCCGAGCCGTGGAATTCCAACAACAGCATCGGTGTCTCTGGCAAGGACAGTTTAGAATAACCGTTGACGGCCTTTACAACCATGGCGTCCAACAGCTCTATCCGCGCCACCGGCAGACCGTACTGAATGACGCTTTGTACAGTCTCACAGGCGGCTTCCACTGACGGGAATGAACAGCGGGCTGAACTTATCGCCCCGGGGATGCCTTGCAGCTTCAGCGTGATCTCGGTGATCACAGCCAGCGTGCCTTCTGAACCAATCAACAGCCGGGTCAGATCATAGCCTGCCGACGACTTGCGCGCCCGTGCTCCGGTTCGGATGACCGTTCCATCCGCCATTACGGCTTCGACCGCCAGTACATTGTCCTTCATCGTGCCGTACCGCACAGCGTTAGTCCCAGATGCACGCGTTGCGGTCATACCGCCGAGCGATGCATTGGCACCGGGGTCAATCGGAAAGAACAGCCCCTGATCGCGCAAATGGGTGTTCAACGCCTCCCGCGTTACCCCCGGCTGCACACGGCAATCCAGATCGCCCGCGTTGACCTCAAGGACGTTATTCATCTGCGACAGATCAACAGAGACGCCTCCTGCTGGTGCATTGACATGCCCCTCAAGCGAGGTGCCCGTGCCAAATGCAATTACGGGCACTTTGTGTGTTGCGCAGACCCTGACGATATCAGACACGTCTTGGGTCGATTTCGCGAAAACTGCGGCGTCAGGGGCTTGATTCTTGATCCAGGTCGTCGTGTGACCATGCTGTTCACGCAGCGTCTGCCCAGTATGAAACCGTTCGCCAAACTGTTGCTTGAGAATCCCCAAGACAGCGGCAATGCCCGCCTCGTTACGGGGAAGATCGGTGGCTTGAGCCATAACGTTATCCTTTACTCACCAAGAGCGATGCCTTCACGCCGTGGGTCTGCCCCGCCGCGCAGGTCGTGACCAATTGCAATCATATGCAACCCTGACGTAAGCGCCCGCGTACCGGTCTCATAGCCAAGCGCGGTCAACGCCCCAGCCATATCGGCGGCTTGGGTGCCCTCCTCAAGATCATAGGGACCGAAACGGTTGACAGCGTGGGGCAAGGCGACCGCTTGCTGCACGTCCATTCCCCAGTCGAGATATGCAATAATAGCACCCGCCACATAGCCTATGATACGGCTGCCACCGGGGCTGCCCACCGCCAGGACCGGCGTACCATCCTTCATCACGATGGTCGGTGCCATCGAAGACCGGGGGCGCTTGCCCGGTTCGACCCGATTGGCAATCGGCACGCCGTCGGCGTGACTGCTGAAAGAGAAATCCGTTAACTCGTTGTTTAGCAAAAACCCATCTACCATCAGGCGGCTGCCAAATCCGTTTTCGATTGTCGTGGTCATGCTGGCGACATTGCCCATACTGTCCACGATCGAGATATGCGAGGTCGACGGCAACTCTATCGCCCTGTCATCCGCCCAATTCAACGCATGATCAAAAGCGGGAACCCCCGGGGCCACTTCGGGCAATGCATCATCACCAGCCAGCAGCTTGGCCCGCTCCGACAGATAGGCAGGGTCAAGCATTCCCTTGACCGGTACGGGCACATAATCGCTATCCGCGACATACCGCCCCCGATCCGCAAATGCGAGACGCGAGGCATCTCCGATCAGCCGCAAGACGTTTTCATCCGCGGGGCCTGCGCTCAGGTCATAGCTGTTCAGCAGGCCAAGAATTTGCCCCACTGCCAAAGCGCCCGACGATGGAGGGCCCATCCCGCATACATCGTGTTCGCGATAAGAAGCACAAACCGCAGGGCGTTCTTTGACCCTATAGATGGCCAGATCAACTTCGGATAACACGCCGGGGTTGCCCTGTGCCCCCTGCACCGTCGCGACAATATCTTGAGCAATCTTGCCCGTATAGAACGCTTCCGTGCCCTCTTGGGCCATCGTCGAAAGGGTGCGCGCGTAGTCTGGATTTTTAAGGGTGTCCCCGGCCCGAACCGGCATGCCATCGGGCATAAAATAAGCCGCGGCGGTCGCTGAACCGGCCAGACGCTCGGCATCCTCGGCCACCAGCCCTGCCAGACGCGGCGACACGACAAAGCCTTTTTCCGCCATCGCGACTGCCGGTGCCAGCAGATCGGACCAATCCTGGTTACCCCACCGCGCGTGGACGGCAGACATCAATGCAGGCGTGCCGGGTGTCCCGACAGATCGCCCTCCCACGACGGCGTCAAAGAACCCTAGCGGTTCCCCCTTATCATTCTGAAACAGTTGCGGGGTCACATCCAGTGGCGCGGTCTCGCGCCCGTCCAGCGTCGTCATCGCACCGCTCGCCGCATCGTACCAAACCAGAAACGCCCCACCCCCAAGGCCCGAGCTTTGTGGCTCTACCAGCCCCAACATGGCTTGCACCGCGACCAACGCATCCGCCGCCGTGCCCCCCTTGGCCAGAACGTTAGCGCCCACTTCGACCGCATAAGGGTTGGCAGCGGCGACCATCCAGTTTTGCGCAATCACCGGCTTGGCCGCC
>TARA_R110002012_G_scaffold154312_3_pt1 | contig 33789 bp, 39 predicted proteins | sample TARA_R110002012 | Tara Oceans TARA_R110002012 (sample SAMEA4396515) | marine metagenome | biome: Westerlies Biome; feature: [DCM] deep chlorophyll maximum layer (ENVO:01000326); material: water (ENVO:00002006), including particulate matter (ENVO:01000060) such as... | depth 40 m
CATAGCAACTAAAGCATATGTAGATGGAAAAAGATTTGCTATGACCACTAATGGACAAGCAGCTAGAATGTCTGTTGTTAATACTTGGTATATTAGTAATCAAAGTTTTGGAACTGGTATTGGTGCTGCCGATTGGGCGACAACTAAATTTAATTATTCTCTATATAATTCAAATTCAGCAGTGAAATTAAAATCATGGAGAGTTGTAGGAGAAGTGAGTAGTTCAGTAGATTATGAATGGGAATTGTGGGATATAACTATTCCTGCTGATGGAACAGCAGCTATAGCTACAGCAGCTAAGGTTGGGGACACACAAAGCGTTAGTCCTACAGCCTATCGTATATACACAATAGGACAAACAGATTTAGGTTATGCAGTAGCTGATGCACATGCATTATATCTCCTTAGAAGATATACGAGTGGTAGTGGAACTAAGTATTCATATGAATCAGCAACATTAGAATTTGAGGTAGCATAATGCCAATAGATAGAATACCTGATGAATCAAGAGAAAAGGGATTGTTCGAGACCTTTGATGAAATAATAGATAAGATGAATGAAATTATAGATTGGATTAATAGTCAGTAAATGTTATATTATATTGATAAATTGGAGTTAAATTATGGGTTATAATAGAGTCATGCTTGAAAGAGATAAGTATAAAGAAGAGTATGAAGAAGAGAATGCATATGCTGAATTTTTAAAGGATGTCGGTGAATGGGGTGCTGATTTTAAATTAGCAAATCTTGGAGGAGGTATTGGAGGAGCAGCACTTTCTTTTTTAACTCCATTCAATCCTGCTGTTGGATATTTAGTAGGCTCTACTTTAGGAACTCTTAGTTATTTTTCTAAACATAAAGACGACGATATTATGAATATGGAAGATTTTGACGAAGTTTTAGGAGAATATCGCCCAGAATTAAAAAGTAAATTCGACTCAGGTTATGAAGGAGAAATAGATATAGCTGTTTCTGAAATGCAACCTACTTGGGCAGATCCATTTAATATGATTTTTGAAAATGTAGTAAATTATGTAAAAATGGGTGGAGACTTTAATTTATTAGATAAAGGTACAACATTTGACCCTAAGCAAGGATTTGTTAAAAGTGACACAGTAGTTGCTGGTGATAGTATGTGGTCTAAAATAGGAGAAAAATTAGGATTAACAGGTCCTGTAGATGGTGAGATAGGGACTTTTGCAAATGCTTCAGGAATAGAAGAATCTGCTATGTTTAGTGTTGATGAGACTACTGGAGTAGGAGAATGGATATTTGAGTCTGGAGAACCAGTTGCGAGTGTTTTAAAGCCAGAAGGAATGCAAACATATAATATGGCAGATGCTAATCTTGTCGATGGAATGTCATTTGACTGGGAAAGATATCAAGAAGGATTGTCAGCACCATTCTCTGACCAATTAAAAGGATATCAAGATACATTTAATGAATGGTTAGAAACACAAGATCCAGATTATCAAGATATAATAGCAAATTCAAAATGGTATAATCAATAATGGCATTTGATTATAGTCAACAATTAACAGATAGTTCTGTTTTTGATTTAATCGACAATACTGGTGGACCAGTTATACCGTCGCCAGATGAATTGAATTTTGAAGAGAATACTAGTAAAGAAAAGGGTAGTAAAGCTCCTCCTCCAGGCGTAGGTGCTAATAATCAAATTTTAGTACAAGATGCTAGTCAATTATTTAAAGAAACTCCAGGGTTAGAAGAGCTTTTCAATTCTGTAGAAGAACAAGGAGTAATTGTAGACCAAGAAGATCCAATAAATACTGACCCTAATTTAGGCCCTGATACAGGAGGTGAATACGATCCTAGTCCTGATAATGATTTTTGGACAGGAGTTGATTTTTATGCAGCTAGAGAAGATGCAAGAGCATTTTATGATACTAATTTCAGTAACTCTCCGAATGGTGATGGAATAGGTACTTTTCATCAAAAATTTGGTAGTAACCCAGGCAGTGATGGATTGCAAGATTATTTTAATGATAAATTTTCAGATTCAGAATATACTTTACAATTTTTAGGTGGAATATCAGGAGGTTGGAATCTAGAGACTGAACCAACACCAGGTTACAATTTTGACCCTGCAAGTGCATGGAGAAAGTATTTAGAATGGAAACATGTATGGAGGCTTGGTGGTCATCCAAACCCTGCTAATGATATGACTCAAGATGAGTATAATGAAACTGGTGGCCCTAGAGCTATTTATGAAGCAAATCCTGATATATATGGAACAGATGAAAGTCAATGGTCTTTTATTTCTGGCGGCATGAATACTGCAAGTTCTGCTGGATTTAATTTACTATATGCAACAGGTGGTCCAAGTTTTGATGTAGTTGCTCCTCCTAATGGAGTATGGGACGAGGGTGAAGATTGGGATGATCAGTCTCTACCTGGTCAAGACACATGGGGTAATAATCAATATGATGAAGGTGAAGAGTTTACTGATACAGAGCAATTAGTAGGGGCATTAGGTAGTAGTATTCACACTTATTTACAAGAAGTTGAAAGAAGAGAAAATACTTTATCTGATCAATTTAACAATCCACATGCTCCAAGTTACTGGGAAGGCATTTATAGTATTCCTTGGCAAGATACAGTAACTACTGCAAATGAAATGGCAGATGCATGGCAAGATGAGAATTGGCTAGAAGTATATGGACCATTCATTTCAGGGTTAGGTATAACTATAGAACAATTTATGGATGAATATGGAGGGTATTTAGAACCATATAACCCTGATATTCCTCAAGAAATACAGCAAACTATTGGAAGTTTTAAGAATGAAGCTAGGCAAAGAGTTCAAGGAGACCTAGATGAAGAAAGAATGAGTATGGTTAAAAGTGGTTTTACAGAGTCGTATCAGAATACAGAGGCTTTAAATAATCTTATTAATGATTTTGATGCAACTATAAATACTTTAGATAGTGATGCTGCAGAAGATATAAATAATTATAACGAATCTTGGTATAGTGATTTTATCCAAACAATGACAGAAATAGGTGAATTAGGTGGATTTGATTCTAGTACATGGGAAGAATTATTAGATACATCAGTTGAAGATGATGAAGTATTACAACAAGAAGTTATGCAAGAATTAGAAGAATCGGCAAATAATACTGGATTTGCGCAACATTATGCATAGGAGTACATTATGATTGAGTTATTAAATAAAGTCGAAAATTGGACATATAGTGGCCCAATGGGGAATGATTTATTACAACCCCCAGAAGATGATGAGTATGAAGATACTTGGGGAGACTATAGTTTAGATGATTTAATAACAGCAGAAGGACCTGGGGCTTTATATCAGGCTGCTGGATTTGATCAGTTGGGAGAAGATGCAATGGGCGCTGAAGAATGGGCTGGGCTATATGGTGCATATTTAACTCCATATGATCGTACTGCTGAATCAGCGATTAATTTAAGTTTTATGGATACAATGACTCAAAAGTTTACTGAAGCATACGGAGGCTTATCTCAAGTAACTACAAGTTTAGGAAGAAGTGGTTTTGGAACTTCGTATTCAGGAGGAGCGAATGTACAAGATGTTTTATCAAATACTGCTGCTTCTATGGGTACGGCAAGACATCAAAAAGATCAAGCAATACATAGTAAAAGAACAGATTGGGTAGATGATTTATGGAATGATTTTGCATATTTAGCACAATTAGGTGCTTTGCATAGCGATACGTAAGGAGAAAAGAATGTCATTAGTTAATAAATATGGAAGTCCAAAAGAGAAGTTAGCAAATACTCTTGATAGCACTATTAATGCTGCTGTTGAATTTCTATACCAGAAGAATCGTGATAATAAAGAAATAGCATTCCAAGAAAGGCAAATAGATAATACTCGAAGGAATGCTCAAATCCAGAATTTAGTCGCTCAATATGGTTCTCAAATATATGTACCTCCAGAAGCTTATGAGGATGATACTGCTTTAGCAGGAGTGCTTCAGGAAGGGAAACGATTAGCTGAAGTTCAAAAGTCTGCATTAAGAGCTACAACTCAAGGAAAAGGTTCATTGTCAGATTTTGCTGAAAATGCATTAGCCTTTGGAGGGGTAGAAATTACAGCTAATGATGGAAGTATACAGACATTAGAATTAGACCAAAGCCCTTTAGGACTTAATGATAGTGACTTAGAAGTTGTTGACCAGTGGATTATGGGTAATAGCTATTTAAATGGCGCTTCTAATAAAGAATATATTACTAGTGAAGAAATTAGAGAGTTTGAAAGATTAGGGCTTTTAGAGGCAGGTTTAGTCGATGAAGATACTTGGGATAAAGATATCCATGGAGCTGATATTCAAAAGAATTGGGATGATTATAGAGTATTTATACAGAGCAATAGAAACTTTCATACAAGCGAATCTTATGAGAGCTTAATTACTCAGAATCTTCAAAAACATAAAGCTAATTTAGAATTATTATATTTAAATCCAGAGTATAAACCTGCATCAGATAGAATAGCTGTATTTGACAATACTGTTGCTACTATGCTAACAGACGCTGATGGAGATTACTCTGTAAATGGACTAAAATATGAATCTTTTGATGCATTTCAAGACGCACATCCTGTTTTAGCTGCTGTATCTGTTATGGGGATAGATCAATTAGCTTCTCAATGGCAAGATATAGATGTAAAATTAAGAGAAGAATCTAGTAAAAATAAATATTCATTAAGTTATCATAGTGCATATGTTCAAATAGTTAATGATTTTAACAAAGTAGAAGGCATGAAAGCTGAGTATGACTTTAGCCCTATGAATGCTATGCAGGAAGGAGATATTGCGGTTGGATTAATGGATGCTATGCATGATATACAATTGCAACTTGACCCCTTAGCTCTCTCTCTTCAGCAACGATATTTAGATCCTAACGATTCTTCGGTAAAAAATCAAGCAGATATAGAAAGAGAGTATATGAAAGCGTTATCTCCAATAATAGTTAATATGAGAACGCATGAATCAGGATTATGGTCTGTAGACCCTACAACTGGTGACCCAGGTCCTAATGAAGATATGATGGATGAAATGTTTGATAGTTATTTTTATGAAATATTATCTAAAGTAGGAGTATAAAATGAGTAGATGGGCAAAAGCTAAAACTAAAGCAGATTCAATTATAGTAGCAGATGATTTATTAAAGATTCAAGGCAAGGAAGAAGAAATTCGGCTACAGCAACAAAATGCATATTTAGATTCTATATCTAAGGCTGTAGATAATGTATCTAAAGCTGATGCTCATAAAGCTACGATATTGCATAATGCTATAGATGCTAAAATACATATGCAAACAAAAGAAGGTAAATTTGAAGATGCAAGAAATGCATTAGTTGCTTATGATGATTTTAAAAATAGCAGTGAAATAGATGAAGTAGAATTAGCTTATCAGCAATTTCTTCACGACAATACAGGTCCAGATGGTACTTATTTTCTAGAGAATTATGAAACTTTTTCAAAAACTGACCCTATGTATATGGCAGCTTTAGATGCTATTACTCCAAAAGGAATGAGTGCTTTTAACCCTTGGTGGACTCCAGATCCAAGAAAACAAGAAGCTTTTGAAAAAAAAGATTTAGATAAAAGAAATCAATTCTTACTTTTGAATCAAAGAGCTGATGATATGTATGATGCTTTAATTGATAAAGACGGGGAACCTGTTAGTGAATATAAAGAAATATTAAATTTAAGGCAAGAAGCATATGATAGTGTCTTAAATTATAACTCTAATGCAGGAGTAGATACATTAGATGTTATTCAATTAATGGTAGATGAAAAGAAGATTAAAGCAGAAGAAGTAAATATAAGTATGGATGAATTAAGTAAATCTGATAATATACAAAAATTAATTGATGACTTAGCAGAAACTGAATATCAAGCTAGGCAGACAAGAAGTCCATTGAATTATTTATCAATGGGAGCTAATCCTTATGTACCATCATCCTCTCCTGTAATTATGAATCCAATGTTGCAATCAGAACTTGCAGCTGATAATTCACTAAAGGCTGCTGCTGATTTAGATCCTAATTTATTTATGACACATTTAGGATTATATGATGCTGGTTGGGATAGAATAGGTGCAGAAAGTTCATTTTATGATGAAGCTTTAACAAACCCTCAAGAGGTTGTGGGAAGGTTAAAATCAGAAGGTATTAATCCTGAATTATTTGGATTTATGCCTGAAGATTATGAGTCTACATTAGATACAGGCGATGAATATTTTAAAGAATTGTTATTAGAAGCACAAAATCAAGCACAATAAGGAGTATTAAATGGGTCTTAAAGAAGATCTGCAGGTTTATCTAGAATCTCAAGAGAGACAGAAGACATCGTTTGGAGGATTATCTCAGGGTCAACAAGCTCAATATGCACCATTTGAAGAGTTTGAAGAGTCCTTTGGACCTGCACGTTCAGAAAGGAATGCATTAGTTGATGCTGTAGGTATGGGATTATGGTCATTTACGGATGAAGCATTATTTGGATTACCTGGCATTGCTGCTGAAAAGGCTTTTGGTGAAGATGTAACAGAGGAATATTTAACTCCTCAAACATTCCCAGGTAAAACTGGTGCTGCTGTAGGTGGTCTTGTTGGTTTCTTAAAGGGACCTATGGCTTTAGGTAATTTGGCTATCAAATCGGCATTTAGAGGCGGTAAAACACTAAAGAAGGCTGAAGCTAGCGTTAAAGGTTTAAAGTTAGGAGAAAAGGGTGGTAGAGAGCTTACAGAGAGCTTAGTTGATACTCAGATAGGTAGTAGATTAAGAGGATTACAGCAATCTGCTAAAATGAATGCTGATATTGCATTTGATAAAGGATTTAGAAAGAATGCATTCCAAAAAATTAATGATGGTGTATTTGATTTAGTTAATAAAGGTATAGTTACTGAAGCTGAAGGAATATCCATTGCTAAAATATATAAAAAACAATTCTTTAATAGACCTGTTGAAGATTTTATCGATCTAGTTACTAAGAGCATTCCAGGTCAAAAAGGGTTTGCCATTGGACGTATGGTCCATGATGCAACACTATTTGGAGCTATAGATGCTGTTCACGAAGGATTTTCAGCTTTAGGTAGAGGACATGAATACGATTGGACTGCTCCAATATGGGGAGTTGGTACTGGTGCAGCATTCGGAGCACTATCTTTTATGGCCCCTGCAGGTAAGGCTAGTGTAACTAAGCATGATTTCATTCAAGGTATAAAGGGTGTATTTAATCGTCCTATAAAAGGGGATAGTGGAAGCTTGATAAAAAGAGCTAAAATGCTAGGTGATGACTTAGAGCGTGAAGGACGACATATTTATACTTACAAAGATAGAGAAATAGATTTACGTAAAATAGAATCTTATGTTTCTGTAATGAGTAAAGAGGAAGGTGAAGTATATTTAAGAGGATTATTGACTGAAATTCGGAATAAAGAAGGTAAGTCAATGTTGAAGTGGGCTATCAAAAATGATTGGGCATCTTCAAAAGAGAATTGGAAACGTATGGTTGCTGGTACCGTAATAATGAATGCTCGTTCTATAAAGGAATGGGCTATGGACGGATATACTCCTCCACTTGAAGATATAATGCTAAACGTAATGATAGGTGCATTTATTAATAGACATGGAGCTCCTAGACGACCTGATATGGGTCAAGGGGAAATGAGTACTTTAAGAAGAAACTTAAGTATATTAGGTGTTAAAACTAAAAATAGTTATGACCTTGTTCCTGTTAATGATATCATAAAAGAAGCTCATCTTAATCCATTAAATAATGATCCTAAGTTAAAAGAAATTGTAGACGCTGCTGATAAGCTTGGAATTACTACTAATGCTTATGAATCTAGAAATGTAGATTTAAAATCAGGAACTATCAGTGCACAAACTACTTCTGAGAATATAACTTTATTTAAAAAATTCCATGAATATTTAGCTACTGCAGGTAACAAGAAATATGTTAAACCTTTAAGTTCTTTAACTGAGTATCAAGCTATGCAAATAGAAGGGAAGTTAAGAAATCTATTAGGTAAAAATGCATCTGAAAAAACTCTAAGGCAATATTTAAAAAATAATGTTGATTTAAGTATTAGAAGATTAGATAATGATGTAGCAGTAACTTCACATGAAATCGCAAAATTGCTTGAAATAAAAGGGTTACTTTCAGTTGGACATGAAAATATAGGTCCATTGCCTAAACATCTTAATATGGACCCTGCATTAGAAAATATGGCATTTGATGGCAAATTAAGATTCTTACGTAATGACGCAGGAGAGATATTAAAAGGTAAAGAAGCTGTAAGTTCATTATCAGAAGTATTAATGAAAGCTGAAAATATATTCGAAATGACTAGGTCCTCATTATTACGTGGAGGAGAGGCTAAAGGTAAAGACAATACTATTACAGTCAAACCTACTGAAATTGAAGCATTGCATGATATTATTGTTACAAGAGAAAAAGTTATAAATGAGATTGCACCTGGTGCTGCTGATACTTATAAATTTTCTTTTTTAAATACAGAAGTATTGTCAACTCAGATACAAAGATTAAAATTCAATAAAAAAGTAACTGAAATTAAAGAATTGTTAGATTATAAAAATAAAGAGTTTGTAGAGGATATATACCCTTTATTGATTGATGATACTGGAGTTGGGATTCTTCGTCCTAATTTAGAAGCTGAATCTTTATCTAAAAATGATATTATTTCCAATGCTTACAATATTACAATAACAGGAAAAGGATTTATTGACCCTGCTAGGTCTGCTTCTGCAAGAGAGTTTTTAAATACTATGGTTGAAATACTTGGTAATAGTGGTTCATTCCAGATCAATAAAGGATTACCTCCTAAAGAAGTAGATATACATGTAATAGAGCAATTAAGAGACCATATGAATATGCGTGGTATGTCTACAGATATTAGTGCATTAAGATTAATTAGTAGAGAATTAAATCGTAAGGTAATGTATGAGCATATCAATGACAGTAAATTGACTGGATATGATTCAAATATGATAAGTGGATTAATGAAATCAGAGCAAAAGTTAATACAATATCAAATAATTGGAGAAGGACGTCCTGTAGGATACTCTGTAGCAAAAATAGATTTAATTAGTAAAAATAAAGAATTAAATGATGCAGTAAAAGAATACAACACATATGTTGACCAACTTCTTGAAAGAGGAGAGATTAAAGATACAGGCCAAAATGTATTATCTATTGAATTAAAAAGAAAACAATTTAATGAAAATGATAACTCATTTATAAGATATTGGGAGATGGTTAAGAATGATGCAATGGAGGGTAATAAAACTGGTAAAGATCAGTTAAATGATTTAATAAGACTTGTAGAAGGCCCTGATAGATTACGAGATGCTCTTGCTATTGCAGCTAAAGAGAATCCTGAGAAGATTTATGAAATTCTTAATATGCTTGAGTCTGAGGGCATTGTAATGAGAAAAGTAAAAAAGAATGCACAGACAAAAGTAATCGAATCAGTTACTTTAGAGTTAACTGGAGATAGTAAAACTCGATTCCATGATAGTGATGTTCAGTCAAGAATATTCAAGGCTCTAGAAAAATATGGTATTAATAAAGAGAATATTGATCAAATATATGATACTATTGAAAAGTCTCAAGAACTTATGATTGATGAAAAGTTTGGAGCTGGAGATACAAAGATATTAAGTGAAGATTCATTCTTTAAAAAATGGTTTAAAACAAAAGAAAAAGATACAGATCTTAATTACGATGAAGCTGGAAAGGGAAGTAGAGATGATTTCTTAAATACTATAATGTATGAAAAAGAAATGGGTCCTAATTTCAAGTATCATGATAAGTTTAAAGGTGAACGAGCTATTGATGAATTGATAGATGAAATGAGAATACCTGATAGTCAGCGTTCTGAAGCTTATGATGATGCTGTACATATTATAGCTAATAGATTGACACAAATGCAAAGAGATGTTCTTTATTATTCTGATGGTAGTATCAAGACTAAGAATGTAAAAATGACTCATAGAAACAATAAATTATCCAACTTATTAGATAATGAAATAGAACTTAGATATGTTTATCTCGAAGGAATGACTACTGATTGGGTTGAAAATGAATATGGGCAGTTATCACATCGTTCATATAGTATATTCCAAAAAGATGCAAATATGCTACCAAAGAAAATTAAGCGTTCATATAGGAAAGCTTATGAAAACTTTGAAAATCTTTTAAAGGATTTCAATCAAAGTGAAGGTGAGTTAATGTCAACCCCTGGAATGGCTATACATGTCTTACCAGGAAGTAAATATGCTATAGGTATTCCAATGGAGTACCATGCTAAAATAACAAAATCTTTTGAAAAGCTTTATGATAAATATAAAGATACAATGACTGGTGAAGCAGAGAGAAAGTTAGCTAATACATTGAAATTATTGAAAAAAAGTTCTACTTGGGGTGATGTTCATAACGATGCTTTAAATGCATTAATATTTGAAAAGATGACGCATGGCTCTCAGTCCAATCAATTCTTAGATTACGTAGCTAAGGGCCCAGGTCATAAAGATGTGGTAAATCTAGCATCTAGAGTTAAATTGTTCTTTACTCCAAATTTCAATCCAATACGTAAAGACTTGCTTGATGGTATCAGCAAATCTACTAATTATACTTATAATAGAGTAACATCTGGTAAGAAAGATATTATAGGTAAATATTTAGATAAAGATGGATATACAATGGTTTCTTGGAATGATAATATATCTGGTGATATTAAAAGGAGAGTTGAAAAGCTTTTGCCTACTGGCCTGACTTGGGAAGGAATGCTTGGAAGCAGAGAATCTACCTCTGGATTTGATAGTATTTCTTTTATAAGCAAGGATTTTGCAGACTATCTATCTACTTACACAGGTAATACTATGGAGATGGGTGGAGATGGAGCTAAAATATTTAAGCCTGTAATTAACTCTAGTGGTGATGGATTATGGTTTTTTGGAAAGACCGTATTTGTACATAGTCCTTATATGCAAAGAGCATTCTTTTCGAAACATAAAAATGTAGATTTAATGACAACTGCAACTTCTGATAAATTAAAGTCTATGGAAGGAAAATACCTTGAAACTCCTATAGATAATATAGAAACAACAAGCTTTAAAGAAGTAAATAATGCTAGCTATAAACTTCCATTAGAATCTATAGGGATAAAAGATGTACCTAAAAGTGATGCTCCTGCTAGAATGTCTCAATCTTTAATACAATCTTATGCTGACGCTGGCGTAGAAACAGCAGAAATTTTCAATACTTACTTTGGTGAAAGATTGAATAAAGGAATGGATTTAATTAGAACTGCAACAAGAGACCCATTATATGAAGCTGCAATGATTAGGAAGTTAAAAGGATTAAGTGGCACTAATTATGAACAAATGGAGATGAGATCAGAAGCTGCTCAACATCAAGCTTTATTTTTAGATTACATTAATCATACTAAAGAAGCCTTGCCAGGTCCATTTGGTGAGAATATGGTTATGAATATTATGCAGTCAGAGTTCCTTACTCCTTCTATGGCTCCATTCTCTTATTTTGAGTATGGTAATAAAAAATATCATTATGGTGGAAAATCAGTGATGATACAAGATTTAAATCCTGCCTTTAGAGACTTAGCTCCAACTGCTGTAGATGCAAATGGTAATATTAAGCAGTATGGAGAAATGTTACTACCTAATCGTATTAGAACAATGCCTATTGAAATACCTGGTAAAGATATGCAAGTACAGGTAGTTAATAAGAAAACTAATAAATTAATGACTGCTAAAGAATGGTATACTGAGTTAATGAAAAAGGAGAAAGTATATACAGATAAAGAAATAGAATCTGGATGGGATACATTAATCGGATCTCCTGAACCATTTGGGTCATTGCATGACTTAATTCGTCAAGAAACTCCAGATATAGATCTTGCTATTGTAAATAGTAGATTCCCTAGGACTAGACCTAATGATTTAGCTATTTTAAGGTTAAGAGGATTCCTTGAAAAAGGATATGGAAATGCAGTTGTAGTTAATGATTTTGATGTTTTAAATATATTCGAAGGTGACTATGATTACGATAAAGCTGATTTCTTTTTTATGAATAATTCAAGAGTTATTAAGCATATTCAAGAAGCTAAAAGACATTGGGTGCATACAGTCGATGTTGATAATATTAGTCCATCTACTCCTCCTATTGAACTCTTAGGAATGAATCCACGGAATAATATGAAAGCTTGGAGTGAACATAGTGGTAATGGCATGGTTATGGGAGATTTTGCTAGAGGAATGGCTCAGGGTATTACAGCTCAAGTTAATCATGTTAGAAACTTAGCTCCTAAAGATAAAAAGGGAAATAGAGTACTAATGGAGCTTCCTAATGGTGATAGAGTGGTAGTAGATTGGGATAGTAGAGAATGGTTTATGAGACATGCATTTGAAGCGCAGCATATTCTTGACCATAAAATGGGTGTTGATAGCGAAATTATGAACAATCTGTATGAATATAGAAGTGACTATTTATTTCCTTTATTTTCGTCTGGAAAGTCAAGGTCTCGTAAGGATTTTGAAGGACCAAACGGAGAGTTATCTCAAACACAATTAAGAGATTTTATAGATAAGAAAGCTAAAAACATTAGTGAAGAACGAATCCGTATTTTTAGGAAGTTTGACAAAGCAGGTAATGAGAAAGACTTGTCTGAAATGGATGTTGATGTTATTAAAATATTAATGCGTTCCTATAATGATATGCTGAACTTAGCTCCTGGTAGAGAAACTAACTCATCAGAAGGTAGAAGACGTGCAACTTATGAAGATATTATTAATACTTCTCACGAATATTTTAACAATTATGCTAATTTGCCTAACTATATATTTACTGAATTAAGAAATATTAAAAGACAAAGAGCAGATGGTACGTATTCTAATCAATATAAATATAATAGGGGTGAAGGCAGCAATCTTGAGAATTATTTTAAAATGACAGAAAATACATACGCTAGTGCTAAAGCTAAAAAGAAAAAAGATCCAGATTATGTAATTTCTTCTGAAGAGAAATATTATTGGTTTACTGGAGAGCAAGCTGATTCTCCATTCCCTCGAGGTGTAATAGAGAATGCTGGTAAAAGATATAGTGGAGAAGAGGGTTCTTTGATTGAAAGGTCTTTAAATACTATTTGGAGAGAAAATCCATTGCAACCTGGTGATAAGATAGTTATGGCTGGAGATAGGTATGCATTGTTTGAGAATATGGAAAGACAATTATTAGGCAATGAAAGGTTTAAATTAGAAGAACTAGGAAGTTTAATCCCTACAATGATAAAAGATGTAAATAGTTCTAAAGCTGAGATATTGAAATTAAAATATACAGCTGCAAAAACTGCTAATAATACAAAACTATCTAAGACTAGAAAGGATTACATCTTAAAAGAGTTAAATAAAAAAATTGTAGACTATGAAAAGAAGTTACTACCATTCCTTACTGAGAAATATAAGAAGTATAGAAGAGCTAAAGATATTGGTGGTATTAAATTAGTTCAAATAGCACATGATAAGGATATTATTGAAGGTACTGTACAGAAGTTTGTTCTGCATGAAATGAGTGCTATTACAGGAGGTACTAGAGGAGAACAATACTGGTCTTCTATTGCTGAGGTTAGAAGTAAGATAGGGAAAGAGTACGGAGAATACTTTGATTTTGCTAGTTATAAGGACTTTAAAGAAAGAAGTATTATGAACTCAGAGGATAGGGCATTAAGAACTTCACGTCCTGATCCTAAAGAAATAGAAAGGTCTGTTGAGGAGTTAATAACTGAGTATGTAGGTAAGTATGGACAAAGATGGTTATATGACTTTGCTGCTCCTAAACAAAACCCTGCTGGTACTGTTGGTATATTTGGAGGAAGAGTAAGTCCAGTTGCTCTAAAGAAGAGTACTAATTATAAAAGAGCATTAATGTGGTTATTAAAGGTGCATAAAGGTCTTATTGAAGGAAGACAAACACATGAGGATAGAAGAGAAGCTGGTAAATTACTTCAAGTTTGGCAGAAGCTTCATTATATACATACTAATAGATTGCATGGTAATAGTAGAAATATTCCAATGAGTGACATAAAATGGTTTCATAGGCTAAGAGGTAATAATCACATAGATATGATGCCTAGTATGCCAGAATCGATTGAGAGTATGTATAGTGATTATACTAACTTTAAATTTGATAGGAAGATAGACCATACCTCTCCTTGGGGAATGGGATATGGCTATGATAATACAATGTCATTCTTTAGAACATTATTTGAAATAAGAGGCGAGCGTGAGGGATTTGAGGCATATAGCAAAGAATTGTCCTATATAGATCAATTATCTGTAGAGAATGCTTATATGCACCCTATGAAGTTCTTTTCCTTAATGAAGGGATTAGAGGGTCCTATCAACGAAATAGCACAAGATCTGTATAAAGGAACATTAAATGTTGCAAATGGAAGTGTAAGTAAGATTAACATGCAGAAGTTAGAAGAAAACCCTATGTATTGGATACTTGGTGGTACTAGATTCCAGGGAACTGAAGGCATCACTTTAAATCCAGCTAAAATGATGAGTGACTATAATAATGGATTAATACAAAGAATTATTAGGCAGACTGATAACTTAAGCTCAGGTCCTCGTAAAAATGAGTTTAATGATTTCTTTAGTAATAATAAAACAGAAGGAGTTAAGTGTTAATGGCAAACAAACCAATAAAATCAGTATGTAAATTTGGAATAGTTGCAGATATATTTTCAGACCATGGCAAATGGTTTAGTGAGCATTCGTCTGTAAAGAAAGCTGGTATTGTAGATCCAGGTAGATTATTGAAAATGAAATTTGAGCAATTATTTGATAGAGAGCTAGACCAATTTTCAATTCTTAATTTAACCAAAGTAGATGCTAAGAAATTTAGAGATGAATTAGGGTTTGTAATAAAGTCTATTGAAAGAGGAAAAGTAGATAATGTGTTAGGAGAATATCTATGGAGTACTCAAGAAAGAGCTCGTAATGCTCCTGTTTTAGCAGAGGTAATGAATGATTTTCTTAATATTAATCACAGACGTAAAGGTGCACAATTGCATACTGATCAATTATACTCAAGAATACTTGAAGGTTTAGGTGCAGAATCTACTCGCTTAGGTTACCATGAGAGTTCAGAGGTTATGGGTGAAAAAAGCTCATTTAAAAAATCAGTTAAAAAAGCTATGAAGTTAGAAGAAAAAATATCAGATGCTATGGCTGATGCAGGTAATAAACTGCCTGGTAGTCAAATTAAATTAGATAGAGCAATTTCAGAACAAAAGCAGTTTTTCTTAACTAATGAGGGTAGAGTATTCCATGATTTTGTTAATTTGATTGAAAAAGGATTACCTAAATTACAAGATAAGATTGATACTCAAAAAGCTGAGTTAATCGCAAAGGCTAAAAAGAAAGGTAAGAAGTTAAAGCAATCAGAAATTAGAGTAGAAAAGATATCTGATTTATTAACAGAGATTAGTGACTCTCCTTTTATGAGAAAAGCATTAGCTGAATATGTAGAGCTAACTGACTATACTTGGGATAGGTTAGACAATGGAATAAGCAAATATATTAAAACTATACAATATGGCATTCTTTCTAAAGGATACTCTTCAACAGGTGGTAAATATAAAACTATAGAAGAAATAGGAAAAGAATTAAGAGAATCTTTAATGCCTGATAAGAAATTAGGCTATTATCCTCAGTATAATTACAAACTAAATGTTGAATATTTAGATAACTTAATGCCTCATATGGACAAATTACTCTCATCTTCTAGAGAAAGTTTATCAAAAAATGAAGTTGATATTGATTCTGCTATTAAAGGAGTAAGAGGATATATATCTCAAAGAGCTAAACATAGAAAGAAAACTTCTGATAATGATTATTCTTTTAACTTTCCAGCAGTACTTAAAAAGTATACTGATGAAATTATTAGATTCAATTTTGTTAATAATAGTCAAGCAGCAACAAGAAAAGCTTTACTTGAATTAAAAAATATGTATAAAGATGGTAAAGTTATAGATGGGTATGGTACAGATTTAATAAAAGAAATATTAGATTTAAATGCTGCACAAACAGGTTCTGGTGAGATTAATCATCCTGAATTTAATAGCTTCATGAGAGCTGTTGGTAATCTTGAATATAGTTCAAAGATAGGAGCTTCATTTAGGACTCCTGCTAAAAACTTAACACAAAGATTAATTGAAGTTGTATATTTTGGACGTAAAGCTCAAACAGATGCTACTAAATTGTATGATAATAATCCTGAGTTATTACGTGAAGTAGATAGATTGATGGAAGAATCTGGTATTAAATTTACATCAACTACACCTGAATTGCTTGAAGTTGCTGGATCTAAAGGTGCTAATGTTAGATTAAAAATTTCTGGTATGGGAGAGGTAGAGTTCACAAAAGCCTCTAGAATCGAAAAATTTGCTGACCTTACTGGTAAGATAGCTGGATCTAAAATAATGTCTGGAATGATGCAATATACGGAGAATATGAATAGAAAGGGAACATTTAGAGTTGCTTTTGCTAAAACATACAACGAATTAATGACTTCACCAGGATTTGCAGAATTAATGGCTTTAGAAGGTATTAGAGGGGAAAAGTTAAATAAGAAAATTATTTCTATGGCTAGAAACGCTGCTATTAAGGCTACATCATTAGTGCATTTTGACTACGAATCTATTGCTAAATCTAAAATGTTACGATCCCCTGTTGGTAGAGTGATGTTTCAGTTTCAGCATTATTTACAAAAAATGACAGAGTTATCTAAAGACATAACTATGGATTTTGGTAGGTCTGTTCAAGCAGGAGAAGGATTTAAAGGAAAGTTTAATAGTGTAGAAGCTCAAAGAATGTATAGACTAGGATTAATCTATATGCTTTTACCAGGAATACTTAGTGGAGTTACTGGTGTTGATGTTGGTAATGTCATTGAATTTGCCCCTGCTCAAAAGCTAGATCAGATCGCTACTGTTTTTACAGGAGACGAAGATGAGATTAAGCAGAAACTCTTTGGAAGAGGAGCTATGGGAGCTGTTGGTTTTCCAGCTGCAGGAACTATACTTACTATAGGTGAATTAGCAGAACTATGGAGAATGGACCCAGGTAGTTGGGAATCTATGGCACTTGGATACAATGATTATGCTGATGCTACTAATGACCAAAAGTGGTATAAGTTGCTTCGTACTATAAATTCTCAAGCAGGAAGAGCTTATGGGCAAACAATCCCACTAATGCTTGGTGGAGATATAGGATTTGCTATTCAAGCTGAGCTAGGAGCTTATCCTATTAGTAAGAAGAAGAGGTTAGAGAAATTTAAAATATTAACTTCTACTTTAGACGAGTTTAGTCCAGGTGCAATGAACAATCTTGAGCAACTAGCACGAGAGATTGAGGAGGCTCATAAGTCTTCTACTCAGCCTACTTCATAATGTGTAATAATAATTGCACTAGTTGCGTATATCAAGATTCTAAAACTTGTATGTGGTTTGAAGAAAATAAATCAATACCATCTAAAGTTTATAAGGTAGGGTGCAAATTGTATATTAAAGACAATAAGCATCCTTTAATGAAGAATATTATTAAAATATTCAATGGTAGAATTATTCAGTAGCTTGTTTTTGCAAATCACCTTTAAGCTTTAATAATACATTAATTGTCTCTGTAAGCATTTCTATGTTAAGATGAATGTAAGCTGGATCTTCCTCTGCTTTAGCTTCCAAGGCTGTGATTGCTGCTTCCATTGCTTTTGCTACTTCTAGACTTGCTATTGCTGACTTGTACGGGTTCATTCTTTCCTCCTATTAATTTCATCCAATCATCAAATTGCATAATAGCATAGACTTTTGAACGATTTCTTTTAATTACAGTTACAGGAGTACATTTACTTGGACAATTTGTTTCTGCCTGTTCAATTGCACTCCATACGTTAAGTTTTTCCACATTCTTACATTCAAAGCTATAAGGTATAATTCTCTTGGCTGCTGGAGTTAAAATAATATCTTCTCCAGGCATACCCATTGTTTGAGACTTTATATCTTCTTCTTCCAATTTAGGGATTTTGGACCAAGCAGTAATAAATGCATATCTTAGTTTATCTCTAACCCAGTTCTGCAAACGTCTACCCTTAGCTTTACTTGTTCGTGGATTCATCTTCCCTCACTTTCTTTTCGATCTCCCCTCTCTCAGCTTCAACAAATGAAAGAAAATCTTTTTCATCACCTTTGAATTTTATATACTTCAATACAATAGTATGTATATAATCCATGTTATTATGTACTTGCATTAGTTTATTAAATGCTAAAGCAATGCGATCATTTAGCTCCTTATAAGTGACTTTAGTAGATTTGCTCATTCTATACCCATTCTACCTGTTAATTTATTTACTTTATCAAATAGGGCCTCCATATCTGAATCGATCATCCTTATTGAATTGGTTAGTATATCTAATTGGTCTAGTATGTTTACTAACATAGCATCATTAGATTCTTTTCTTGGTTCTTTTGGTTTAGTTGTTGTTTTAGTCGTCATTGTTACTCCTTTTGTTTAATTTATAAATAGCTTTTTCTCTGTCAGATAAGATTCTAACTAACCTATTATCAACAATCTCCTTGTCAATAACTTCTTTCTGTTCCTGACATTTTTTACATAGATTCATTTCATCTCTCCAATATAGTCAATGCACAGGCCCTACATACCTTTTGGGAGTTATGGCGATACATAGAGCCAATAGCACGTTCTTTACATTTACTACAATTTAATTTTCCAACAATGTACCTCTTTGCCATATTTTCCTTTCTTCATTATATCAGTCTTATCGAGTTTATTCTCAGTTGTTAAATCAGTCATTGCTCTTCGAACACTAGTAATTGGAGCATTAAGATCGTATAGATTTGACAATGCTTCCTGAATATCGAATGGTGTCATGTGGAAGTTAGGATTTCTTTTAAATAAATCCAAGATAATTTCTTCTTGAGTTTTCGCTCTTTCTTTACTTCTTTTTAATGTTTGACTTTCTTCCTTGTTTGTGTTGTAATACATTTTGTTTTCTCCAGTATATTTTACGAATAAAGGCTTTCTTTTCATTGTCAGTCTCACGGAACTCTCTTATCATCCATTGATCATTGACTTTATAAAAATCAAGCTCTTCCCATTGAATTGCATAATATGTTTGAGTAGGATAAGGCCTGGGATGTGTCATATTCCAGACCTCATCTACTATTGTTGTGAACGTACAGATTAAGTACGCATGAATAACGACTTCAAATATCACTTTTTCTTTCTTTTCTTGTATTTACGTTTTGACTTTGCTTTACAACAAGGCGTTTCTTTACTACCCCACCAATCACTAAACGATTTTAGTAATTTAAATGCTTTTTTCATCTTTCCTCCTTTGTATTTGATACTCATACCTTTGACGTTTATGAATCATTCTAATCGTAATATGAGTATATTCTTCTGGTTTTACATTCTTGCTTAAATGTACATCTTTTCTAGTAATGTAGTCAATAAATTCAGTTGCTCTCATTTATTCCCTGCCATTCCTTTTCATCTACATAAGCCCACAAGAGCTGTAAATACACTATAGCATCTTTAATTCTGCCATCCAATGTATCTCTTTGCTTCTCATGACCTTTTAGATAAGAACCTATACCTCTTATATGTTTATTTAAGAAGGTATAAATTACTATCTCTGGAGTAATTCCAGATAGTTTTGCTGTAGATTCAAAGTCAGCAAAGACATTCTCCTCTTCAGCATACTCTTTTTGCCCAGCATCACGCATCTTTTTAACTTCAGATGTCATGTACTCAGCAAACTCATCGTAGTGTTGTTTCTTCATAATCCTATCCTCACATTATCTACTTGTAGTTTAATATCTAAATGTTCTTTCTCTCTATTCTTATCAGATTTAATAGTTAGATATTCTATTAAGCCAGTTTGTTGATTCTTATATGGAGTAATAGATATCAATTTATTAGCATTATATGCTATACGAAATGAACCTCTAGATGAAGCTATATTCATTCCTTCATTAAATGCTGACTTAGATATCTCAGATACAGCAAATATTACAATACCATATTTAACTGCAACTTCCATTAAGCATTGAGATACTTCCTCTATCTTCATATTTAGATCTTTGTGTTTAGTTCTAAATAATCCCATATGGTCAACTACAACAAGTTCTGGTATTCTAGGTAACATAGCTATTCTCTTCTCTAGTTCACTAGCATAAGATGATGAATAGTCTACAGTTAACCATTTAAATTTATCTTCCATACCATTACGCATTTGTTTATAGTGACTCTTTAACTCTTCTTCTGTCCAACCATTCTCTATCATTACAAATCTAGACCATATTTGTCTTGGACTCATTTCCATCTCAATAAAGTAAGTTGGTTTCTTGAATGCAACCATCCAGTTTTGTAGTATCATAGTCTTCATACTAGCAGGTGGAGCTTGTATAACAACTACCTCACCAGGATATATTGGAAAATCTTGTCCATATAATGCTCCTAGATTGATAGGTTCTACATCACTCATATAGAAATCTATTAGTGCTTTCTCCATAGACTTAGCATCCATAGTATTGTCAGATTTCTTTTGCTTGTATAGTTTGCACATACTACTACAATTAGCATCCATAATAGTATCTTGACATCCATACCTATATCCAGAACCACCATGTCCTGAATAACAACTTTCAACTATAGAATCCATTTCTCTTTTAGTGAAAGGATTATCTTGCATATCAACTTGTAATCTCCAAGACTCCATTATTAGTTTGATTGTTGCTTCTGGGTATCTCCATCGTAAATGAGATGCAATCCTTAGTGCTGTGGCATGCCGATTGCCAGTTGATGCACCCTCTAACATTCGTTGAATGCAAGTATAGTTTATAGGATCGGGCAGACGCCCTGTTGCTACCTGTACTACTTCTTGTTTTGCGGATGAGGACTTTACTCTACTCAACACGTCAAAGACAGGATCGCATTCCATTACATTTGGTGTAAATTTAACAGGTTTCCATGCTATTTTCGCAATAGTTTCTTCAGTATGGTTATGAAATTCATTGGTATCTAACCATATTTTCCATAGTCCAGACTTGCCATTACGAGTATTGCATAATCTTATTAATCTAGTCTTATCTGTAACAGAAGGATCTGCATATTCAAAGATTCCATGCTTAGTAAGTGAATCCTTTACTTTTAAATGCAAATCAGATGCTGGTTTCCATCTAAATGCTTCTTGAGGTATATGGACATGAAATCCAGTACCACTAAAATAAACATTATAAGGAACACCTAAGTCATCAAGGAGTATAAGTAAACCTGTAGTTTTATCCTTACCTTCTTTAAAATCTTTACCATCTACATCTAATACAAATTCGTCAGGTATATATATAAGACCATCAAAACCAGATAGATTACCTTTAGTTTTAACAAATTCTTGTATATATTCATCATAATCGTATAAAGACACAAACGTATCTTTGTCTAATCCTTCCCAATCAGCCATTTTAGAGACTTCTTGGAAATGATGCCTATTAGATAGGCCAAAAGCAAATTCTTTTATCATGACATCCCCCCTGCATCAATTGGATCTAATGTAAATTCAGCATTCTCATTACAAGTATCACATTCACCTGCATACCAATTCTCTTTACCTGTCCATATGGGCCATATTTCTGGATTATTACCACATTTTAAACAATACATATGGTCAATCATTTCATCTTGTTTAGCATCCCATTCCATTTCTTCCATTTTATCTTCACTAGTAAAGTGTTTAGTGTTACTCATATTAAGCTCCTTTCATTAATTTTTCCATTCTTCTAGTCATAGTCGCAACTCCTCTCATTGTAGGTACCCATGTACCCCAATCAGTCTTAACTTTCTCACCTATATTATTTGATGCAGTCCTAATAAGCGACCTATATATGGCTACAATTTCTCTTTGGCTACGTATACTTCTATTCATAATTACTCCTTTATAATAACTGTTATTGTTGCATTTTGATTTTTAAAATCTATACTAGAAGCATATCCTTTTATTCGGCAATAAGGATATTTTCTTCTAATAAACGATTGGGTTTTTGTATTACATACTACTTTATCAACTTTGTAATTCTTTCGTCTCCAGTTTACTACTATTGATCCATCTTTGTTGAAGGCGAACCAAAATCTCCATTGTTTTCTTGGCATATTTACCTCCAAAAGTTAAAGGGGGACTCAAAGGATTAGTTGTTGCCCCCCTCTATTCTCAGCTATTAGAAAGGAGTATCAGCGTCAGTTGTAGTCGTTGATACGCTCTCTGTAGAAGAGACGAAAGCTCCTGCATTATCCCTGTTAGTATTATCTTTTACATAATTTTCAAAATAATTTACAGCTTTTGATTTCCAATAGATAATATCATTCTCACTGAACTCTTCTACTTCATTTTTGAATATTGTAGGTGCAAATTGCTTTAAACATCTACTATAATCTCCATCTTTGTAGAAATAGCCATTTAGCTTACATCCTACTAAAGCTTCAGCTGAATCATCTATTTTGATCATCATTGTCTTATCAGGACCTTCTAAAGCACCAGTGATACCAGCATTAGCAAATCTATATACTTGGCCAATAGCAAATTCTTCACCATTTTTACCATTCTTTGCATATACTCTAGCATTAAAGTTGTCAGGATAACCTTCAAACCATATATCTATACACTTAGTACCTTGATATTCATTGTATTTAGCTTTACTTATAGTTAGCTCATGCCAACCTGGTGAGTAAGCACCACCACCACCCTTTTTGATTGTTATTGTTCTAGCCATCGTTTTCTCCTTTATTAATTAAATTAGATGTGTTATTTTGATTTTTAGCAAGACTAGCTAAGCTATATGTCTTTCCACTTCCTGGTGAACCAATTATAAGGATTCTACAGTTCTCAAATCCTTTTGCTTGTGCTGCCTTTATAACTTCATCAAAGTCTTGTGGCATTTGGTCAGGCAGTAAATCAGTTCTATCTTTAGCATGATCATATTTTTCATCACGTTTAGTCATCCATACATACTTTCTATCTTTACCTTCTTTAATAGTAGCAGTATAGAATACGAAATCAAACCATTTAGATATATCTTCTTTAGTGGAACCATCAATGTATGGTAATATTTTATTGACACCATCATCCATAGTTTGAGTTTTAGCATGACAAGTTAGGACTACAACTCCAGGTATTCTTGAAATAAACTCTAGACAAGTATCTAACTTATTCTTAAGTTTACCCCATTCCTGAAGCTTCATTTTACCAGTTTTATCTGTTAAACTTCTCTGAAATTTCTTGCTTAATTCAGAAAATGTATCCAAGATTAAAGCATCTACTGGTGTACCATCTCTAGGAACTACTACAGTTTCATGTTCCTTTACTTCTATACTCCCTATTTTATTAGTTCTCTCAACCTTTTTAGTCGTATACACTTGACTAATTATTTGTTGAAATTCATCCCATGTGTAAGGGCTTAAAACAGGATATCCAAACATAGTTTGAATGTCTTTCTTTGAACCTAAGGTCTGGTGACCACGTTCCAAATCAAAGTATAATACTTTCATTATTTCTCCTTTGTTTTTAACAAGAATGTTGTGAAATACAACTCTATAATATAACGTTTTTTATCTTATTTACCTAGGAATAAAGTAGGGAAATTAAAGATTATTTTCTTATCATAAGGTTGTTTTGTCACATACTTTCTAATTGAATTTACTATGAAACTACCACTCATATTTGAGCAGTAACTTGTTGCTTTACTAGTACATGGTTCAGGACTACCTTCCTCATCACTATACCAAATTTGTTTATATTTAGCTTCAGTCGGCTTATCAATCATATATTGTTGAAATTGTTCAGCTCCCATCCTACCATCTATAATAAGTATAGGCTTTTGTTTATTCTTGCACATTATTTGTACTGCATCTAGTCTAACTGACATTGAATCGAATCCCAATATTGCAATATCATTATCACCAGTATAATAAAATTCATCAAATTCTTTATTCAATTTAATAACGTTTACATCTGGATTGATACTATGCAAGTGCTGATCAAGTGCATCAGTCTTATTTAGACCTATATCAGGTACAATATATTGAGAACATCCAACATTAACCTCTTCAACTGTATCCATATCATATAATACAAAGTTTTCACCACCCATTCTAACTAGTTGAGTGGCTGTGGAGCTGCCAATAGCCCCACAACCTAGTATATGATACGTATATTCATGAAGATTACTTACTATATCTCTGAATCTAGTTGTTATCATTACCAATATCTCCTATTTGCGCCATATGACCAATTATATGAATATGAATCTACTGCTTCAAGTAATAAATCATCATGAACATTTTGATATTTCTCATCTACTTCTATTAGTTCCCATGGCTGTAGAGTTAATAAGTCATCAAGTTTATTAATATCAGAATAGTTAATTCTCATACCTACTTTATGTCTTGATAAGTCCCCATTTGCTCCAGCCAATACTTTCTTTAGATTTTCAATAGTAATTTGACCTTTGCATGCTTCTGAGATCTTTTCATCCATCTCATCTACTAACTTTAACCATAGTTCCGTGAACTTCTCCTCTTTCTTACTTAGAGTCGGAGTTTTAGATTCTGTAGGAGTTGCTAATGTAAGTTGCTTATTGTCCTTAGAATAAGTCCATCCAACATATTTTCTAGTCTCACACTTATCATTAACCTCATCAAGTATCTTTTTAGGTACTGTAGTTGCTGTTTCCATAACATTTAAGTCCATATCTTGATGCATGCCTAGATTCCAAGCTGAAGCTCTTACTAGATAATCACCTTTAAGATTAACTACTAGAGCAAAACTTAAATCACCATCACTAAACTCATCAATAGCAGTTAGATCTGTACCTGACCAGAAAGATTGCATCATATGATGAGAGTGCCACCACAAGAATCGCCAATCTTTTTTCTTATATTTCTTATTAGCAGCAGTATTAACATAATATTTAGCAAGTTCTTCTTGATTTAATGAACAATTTGTCCCTGTAATTTCTTGCTTTAGTATTATTGGATTCTCGATTACCCATTCATTGTCATCACCTTTTACGCAAACAGCCATTCCACCAATTTCTGCTTTGTGTTCTTCATACGCTGCTTGAGCATAATGGACAATTTTATTAAGATTCTTCTTATTGATTGATACACTGATTTCATTCATTTCGTCTCCTTTATTATATATTTACATAGACATAATGTGCCTACTGTCTTGAGTATTATTGTTATCATTCCATCTGTCACATAAATTAGATCGAACATCTCCATAGTTTCTCCTTTGTTTAATAATAAGCCCTGTACCCTTTAGTAGCATAGTAGGGTGAAATAATCCGTTAAGTTTCCTCTTCAAAGTTAACTTCCAGGGCTTAAGTTATAGAATAAAGATTGATGATAGTCCATTACCTATAGAAATCTCAAATTCTTGTAGGGTTTACATAACTATCTTGAATTGCCTATTATACTTTCCGAGGGAACGATGGATTATAGCCCATCTAACACCAGCGTAGGAAAGTCACACGCCCTAGAATTTTCCAGCTCTAGGTCACTATCATGTTGGAGGTGTCTCTTGCTCATTATAATAGGCAAAGAACAAATTACTGCTTTTTAGATTCGTATGCAACAATACCTTCCATTATAAAAACTCTGGCTTGCATTGACACGCTTCTAGATTGTTCTTTAGCTATTTTCTTCAGTTTATCTGTCCATTCTTGTTCATTGTCTAAACCAACAAACATACCTCTGAATGAATAACCTGAGATTCTTGGCTTTTTCGTTTTCATCTTTACTCCTTTTTACTTAAAATGGCGTATCTTCATCAGCAATATCTGGATCAGTTTCAGCAGCTTCTCTGTTCTGCTCTATCTCTTCTTCAGACATTGGTGCTTCTTGAATAAGGTCTTGAGCATTCTCTTGTACCCATTGTTGTGTTCTCTCACCATCCCTATCTTCTACTTCACCTCCATCATTACTAACCATATCAGATTCTACTTGCATATCCGAAGACAATTGAGTCCTAGTATCTCTCCAAGTTCCATCTTCGTCTTGAGCCATCCAAGAAGGCCATGGGGATGATCGTTGATTTGCTTCTAGTCTATGAGTTTTAGGAGTTTTAATCTCGCTATTACCAAAAACTTTACTATAAACATGACAATTGTTTCGTAATTGACATCCAGATATAGTACAATAATTTATAGTTCTAGGACTTTCCTCCTCTTCATATTCATGTTCATATTCTAAGAAGTCAATAAGAGTATTAGCATATCCACATGTTTCTGGATCAAGACTACCTCCGATTATCATCATATCATCTTTACTAATATCTTTAGGCCAACCATAGAATGCTCTACTTATTTGATTAAATGGATGAGATTTATGTACTACAAATGTAGTAGCCCACCTATATAGTATATCAACAAACATAGTAAGATTAAGATTAAATAAATATTGAGATATATGCTCTTGTAGGTTACCCCAACAAACACCACCATATCCTCTATTAGTATGAGATATATATGGATGTAATATTGAACTTGTACCTTCTATCATTCTTTCTATATTACCATTCATGAAATTTCTATCATAATGTCCACCAGTAATACTGCCAATCCTAACAATATCTTTCTTGTTTTGTTGAGATATGACAAATTGATTAAACCATTTTATAAATGATATCTTTAAGTTTAGATTTATATGATAACCCATCATTATCTTACCTATATCTCTTGGAGAGTGCTGAGATTCATCCCATACAGATACATTCATATCAGTAGGAAAGATATCTACATATATACTAATTGACATATCAGTATAATTACCACAATTAAACTGCTCCAATTCTTTTTTATCTACTTTTATCTTTATATCCATTCTATCATCACTATATACAAAAGAAGATAGATTATTTAGAAATAGATTCAAGTATTCTTTGATTTCTTCAGGATTCTCTTGAAATGTCATACCATCTTTTCTATAATTAAATAATATATTATCTATAGCTTGTATTTGTGTTCCAATACTACGTTTACGATACGCATTATTATCTATTTTATTAAATAAAGTATACATACTATTACTTCTAGTGTCCCATCCTAGAAACTGTTTGTATAATAAAGCTTTCATTTTATCATAAATACCAGGAGACCATCTAAATGTTTTAGTAACAGATAGATTAGTATTCCATAATTCATTGAATCTATTAATTTTATCTAATACTTCTGCTTGTGGACCTATTAATAGTTTATCTTGAATATGTTTAAAGCTAATGTTTGCGTCTCCAAGTTCAGTCATATTTGCCATAGTTTTCTCCTTTTAAGTTCTTTCTGTCTACACACTAAGTCTCCTCACTGATGAATTAACATCCCTTAGCCCTACATCCGCGTCCAACTCCTCGACAGAATAATTATAGGTGGCTTGACCCTCGTTAGTATTGACCTGCCTGAGTATGTCAAGCATTGACTACAGGACTTACTTCTCTCGCCTGTCAATATCCACCTAATACTTTGCCCGACGATAATTATAACCTTAAGTCTAGTTATCTTTTCGACGAGTACACCATACCCTGGTATACTTATTTATCATCAGGCAAATCTTTAATTGTTACTATCAAATTTGCTACTGTATGTCCAGGGAATTGTAGTTTATTTAATAAATTAACCCTAGCTTCTGTTTTAGATCTTGCATTTGCATTTATAATAAATGATACTTCTGCTGTATATTCTTCAAACTTATCATTATAAACATCATTACTTTTAGGATCTGATGTACGTTCCATGTTATTTCTCCTTATTTATACAATATGGGTTACTAACCACTGCCAGCTTTCACCCATATTACCTATGGATTACTTGCTTTTACCACCAGTCTTATCAGATTCTACGGAAGCAATCATATCTCCTGTTTGTAAGATATAAGTACCATCACGCTGAACAGCACTGGATTCACCTGCACCTCTAACTGTAACTACAGCTCTAGATGAGATATCCATATGTGTTCTGAATTGATCTAGCGTATTTACTACATCTCTATTTAGTTCAAGAGGGACAAACTGTGCACCTCTTAGTACTTCTACGGTATAAGCATTATCTTGACTAGCCATGTGCTTTCTCCTTTATTGTTATTGATTTAACATTATTTACATTTATTATTGGTATACCACACTTTTTCATATCTTCAATAGCAATCCACTTAGCATATCTATTAAGTAGATTATTGTTAATATGTTTAAATATATCCATGGGTTATCTCCTATTATTTACCTTTCTTAGTTGTCTTACCTGATACAAAAATTCCCTTTTCATTATCCCATTTACCACCTGTCAATTTCTTAATACCACCTTTAGTATTTTTAATCACACCATTCTTAGCTTTAGATATCTTAGCAGCTATTGGAGCTTTAAATTGTTTGACCACACCATCTATAGTAGTTATAAACCCACGCTTACGACTCTTAGATATCTGTCTTTCAGTAGTATTCATAGCTTTAGCAAGTTCCTTATTTGTCTTCATTTGTTACTCCTTATTATTAGCGCCCCAGCTTTTCACTCACTATGGAGAGTTACTTACGCCAGGCTTTCGTTAGTCATTCCCATGATTTTTACTGTTCAATTTGGGTAACCATAGATTTCTTCGAAGTTTATTACCATTTAATACTGATAGTAGGTAAACTAATGTTTTGTAATCTGTTTGATAGCTTAACATACCACTTAGACTTAAGTAGTTCATTATCTTCTTTAAGTGTATCATATTTAATCTTGAGAGCAGAATACTTTACAGCAAATTCATCATTAATATTTAGTTTTTCTTGAGCACTCTCTAGTTCATCAATAAGACACATGTTCTCATTATATAGTCTTATAATAGCTTTATCATAGATAGCAGTCTCTTCATTAAACATATGATACTCTGATCTTAAATCTGAGTCAAAAGGTATTTTAAATTTAGCTAATACATCTGTAATATACTGGCCTATAGTATCCATTGTCTAGTCCTCCTTAGCAAAGTGATAGTGACCATTCCTGTCTTTGTATTGCTTACGCTTAAGAGACTTAAACATAGTATTATAAGGTATTAATCGGTTACCTTTAGTATCATATTTCTTCTTCATTTGTTACCTCCATAGGTTAAAATATTGCAACACTATCAATGTCCCCAATTGCTGAAGAGGGATAAATAAGACCTACAGCCCAGGCTCTCACTTAGTATACCTGCAAGTATATACCATCAGTGTAACCATTGACAATGTTAAGTATAAGTTTATATATATATTACCGTATAAAGAGCCTGTGTGGGTAAGTGTGTGCTTTCAATAGGAGTACAAGCCCTTTTATACAGTAGGAAAGGATACTAAGTAGTGAAACTAAGGGATTAACCCCCTAGTCTCTCTCTAACTTCATCCACTAAGTTACCTTCATCAGGTCTTAGCTTATCTAAGTTATCTTGTGATAGTAGAGTGACACCAAATACAGCTAGGTTCTCACATACATCTTTGATTGCATTATACTTAGCTTTACGATAGTCACGTTGGCTAGTAGTATATCCACCAGTCCACTTATCATAGCCAGACTTAACGGGTGCATTCTCTATCTTCTTATCAAACAGAGCTTGTATAGCTACTATCTTTACCATACCTGCTTCGATCATCTTGTCAGTATCTAACATTGTTATCTCCTTTATTTATTATTATTACATTACTAAATAATTCCAATTAATTTATAACGAATTTCGATATTCGAAATCCCACCGATAGGTGGGTACATATATCTAAAAGGCCGCACACTAAAATCCTACTATTTTTAAAAGTGACCCTTGGATTGGTGACTAAGAATATTTTCCGTACGTCTGAAATGATATAAACATCTAGTTTCCTAGGAGAAATTAGTGTATATTTTGTTTGGTAATTACAAAGAAGTTTTATTAATTTATTGATTGGTATTATTTGAAGTTTAAAACTTACATATTAACGATTAAGTACAATACTGAAGAAGATAAGCCTGAGTATATCAAAGAGGAGCTTATTACAGAGGAGAACGACGTCGTTATAATAGAGTTAGATGATTTAGATGATATTGATGTAGATATTTTTGAAGATATCGAGGATATAGCTCAAGCATGAGATACTATAAGGTTAATAAAATAGAACATAGAGTATATGATCCTAGTGATTCCATTCCAGAAGAATTGGAAATTAACGACGCCTGGCAAACAGGGCAGATTGGTCAATGGGTGAAGACAGACGATGACTGCGTCATACAGATCCTAAGACGTGGTAGTATGTTGAAACCTAAAGGTAAATCTAGAGTAATAGAGTATGTAGGTACTTGCACGGGAACATTCGTCGTATCTAAGAAGACTAAGATGGATACCTCAAGACGGGTAAATATATACTCGTTTGGAGGCGACAAGTCTTCGGAAGATGTATTGCTCGACAGGGAGTGTCTCACAAAGGGAGAAATATTGTTTGTGATGTATGTATCTGGGGGTATGGGACCTAGAGACGCATATATGAAAGCATTTCCTACTAAGAACTTAGGTTATGCAGAACAGCGTTCATCACAACTTATAAAAACAAAAAGGGTACAAACTGCTATGAAAGAAGAGTTAAAGCCAGTATTAGAAGAATTAGGTATAGATGAGAAGGCTGTACTGAATGAAATTAATAGTATTGCATTAGGTTCGGAGAAAGACGAAACTAGATTAAAGGCATTATTTAAGTTGTCTGATATTATGGATTTAGAAGATAAGACTAAGACTAGTGTACAGCAGATCACAGGTGTTCAATTTAAAGGGTTTACTAATCAAGACGTAGAAACTCTCCCTGAAAGACCAAAGGAATTGGAATAGTGGGATATCCTCGTTCAACAGTAAATACCTTACCTTCTGCTGATGAAATATTTGATATGCTTGAGGAAGGGCATCTGAATCTAATGGAAGAGAATGAAGCTCGAATGACTGAAGAGTATAAAGATGAGTTAGTCCCTGGCTCTGCAAGAGCTGCTGCTAAGACTAAAGGCAAAAGATTCGGGTCTACTGTTGATTTAGTAGGAACTGAGGATATTCATAATTTATTAATGGTAGCTGGATTTGTGCCTATAGCTGGAATAGGAGCAGATCTACTAGATAGTATTATTTATGGAGTAGAAGGTCAATTTGGAATGGCTGGTATATCTATTATAGCATCAGTTCCAGGATTTGATTGGGCCAGCCCTATGGGTAAAAGTATGATTCAAAATGTCAAGAATACAGTGAATAATTCAAATTATGCTGCTATTGTTAAAAGTTCAGGTGATAAAAGTAAGAATATAAGTACTGCAGAGGTGATGGGGCAGAAAGGTATTGATGACTGGGCGGACTTAGAAAATGCTTATCAAGGTCGTTGGTATATGAATCCTAAGGCTAAGAAAACAGCGAAAACTAAACCTTCTTTTGGAGGTTATAGAATAAAGGAAACTTGGACTAATGATATAACTGGCGAATCAGTAACAGCTTCTGTTATGTGGAAGATTCCAGAATTTGGGAATTGGAAAAAGGCTAAAGATTTTGTTAGAAAGAGTTATGTATCTAGGGAAGGATTTGATCGCTGGAAAGAAATTTATAAATTTGACGAGATATTTGAAGGTAAGATGATTGATGATTGGCAATTACCGAAATCAGCTGGAGGGAATAAAGCTTTTAATATGCAAACTGGAGAAAAAGTAGCTTGGTCTCCTAAGTTATTTGATGATCAATTATATGAAATTTATAAAAAAGAGATAGGTACTAATTTGGATAATGCTCAGGGTTATATAGAATTTATTCCAAAGTATTTACGAAATCATAAAGATTATAACTATCTAGGAGTATTTCGAGGTAATCCAGACCGTAAAGTAGTGGCAAAGGACCCTCAAACAGGCAAGTGGGCTCAAACTGATACATCTCCTGTTATTATAAGAGGAGATAAATATTATAGTCCAAGTAAAATCAGAGAAGAGGCTAAACGAATTTATTCTCATAGGAAGATGGAGGGGGCGAGCAAAATGGAAAGTTTATGGAATGCTGTAAATCCTAGAGCACATTTTGGAAGTGTCTCCAAAAGGCCTAAAGGTAAAACTAGCATTCTATGGTCGGGGTCTAAAATAAATAGATATTCTACTGCGGTGCATGAATTTACTCATGCTGCTCAAATGAACCTTTCAGCTGGTAATAATATAATGGTTAGAATTGCAGATGGGTTAGAAGAAAGTTTAGGTGCTGATTCAGCTAATTTATTTAAAACACATATGACAGAAAAATTAGCTTTAAGTGAATTTTTTCGATATTTACCGATGGAAGAGTTAGATAAAATAAGGAATCCACTTTATAAGAGTGCAAAGAATGAATACGCTTTTAATGCAGCTCTTAAAACTTCTACTGAATCTGCTACATCAAGTGCTGGAGTTTCACCGTTTAAAAAACTTTCTTCTGTTGAATTATTTGATATAGGTATGCCTCATCGATACCCTACTGATGTCGCAGAAAAGTTTGATTTAGATTATCTTTTAAATAAGGTAGGTATAGAGAATATTTCAGAAAAACTAGCATTAAAGTTATCAGGTAGTATTCATCAGTGGAAATATATTAAAAAATTAAGACCAGGAGTTGCTGAAACAATAGTTAAGAATACTTCTAAAGGTGAACATCAAAGATATGTAAATTGGTGGTGGGAAAGTGAAGCAAGAGTAGCTGAGATACGTAGTTCTATAGATCTTGGAATAGATTATACGCAGACTAAAGCTTATAAAGGTCTGCATGAATTGTATACCCCCGCAACTATAGAAGGCATGATAAAGGAGTCATGGTAATGACTGATCAACTGGACAACCAGGCATTTGACTTAATAGAAGGTGGTGAAAAGATTGATTTGTTTCATACAGTAGATGCAACTAGCACTTCAGTAGACATACCTGGTACATTCCATACACCTGAAACTTCAGCTACAAATTCAGAAATAGTACATAATACATTATTGGCTGCAGGTATGACTCCAGGTTATGGAGTGGTAGCAGATGTAGCGGATGCAATATTATATGGATTTGAAGGAGAATTTGCAAATGCTGCCCTATCGATAGGCAGTGCTCTTCCTATAGTAGGACAATATGTATCAGCTCAAAGAGCATTGTATAAGGCTGAGAAAGCTGGAGAAAAGATTTATACATTTTATCGGGGAGTAGATAGTTGGAAGCAGGGAGAAATGGTTAAAGATGGAGTATTTGTCGGAGGAGGAAAACAGGTAGGTCCACATTTTTTTAAAGGAGCAGCTTCAAAAGAAGCTAAAAATTTAAAGGTTAATGAATTATTTTATACAGGTTATGGTCCAGAGTTAGCTGCAAAATATTCAAAATTTGGCAAAGGAGATGGAATACTACTTGAATTTAAAGTCCCTGAATCATATTTAAAGAAACATGGATTTGACATGCATGGGCAAAATATGTTTTCTGACGCTTTTCATTTGAGCGATCATGGTGAGGCGGTTGTTTTTGGCAAAGGGCTGCCTAAGGAATATTTAACTAAGGTGCATAAACATGGCGATGTTTTAGAATGGAAATCATACAAAATGAAGTTAGATGTAGATAATCCTAAATTTGAACACTGGTTTGATTTTGACAGAAAGTTTGGAAAATAGATGAGTAATATAAA
>TARA_R110002012_G_scaffold206357_4_pt1 | contig 33700 bp, 26 predicted proteins | sample TARA_R110002012 | Tara Oceans TARA_R110002012 (sample SAMEA4396515) | marine metagenome | biome: Westerlies Biome; feature: [DCM] deep chlorophyll maximum layer (ENVO:01000326); material: water (ENVO:00002006), including particulate matter (ENVO:01000060) such as... | depth 40 m
GTTATCACCTCCTAACCATTCTGCGTTTTCAAACGTTTCAGAAATGTTAGAATTAATAGAACAAATAGCCGAAGCTACGGGTTTACCAGTCGGTATTAAAGCTGCCATTGGAAAATTAGACCAATGGGAAGAGTTAGCCGATTTAATGGTAAAAACTGGCAAAGGCCCAGATTTTATTACTGTTGATGGTGGCGAAGGCGGAACAGGTGCTGCACCTCCTAGTTTTGCAGATCACGTGTCCTTACCATGGGTGTATGGTTTTAGTGATTTGTACAAGGTTTTCAAAAACAGAAATCTAACTGAACGTATTGTTTTTATTGGAAGTGGAAAGTTAGGTTTTCCTGCAAAAGCTGCTATGGCATTTGCCATGGGAGCCGACTGTATTAATGTAGCACGTGAAGCCATGATGAGTATTGGCTGTATTCAAGCACAAATTTGCCATACCAATCGCTGCCCAAGTGGTGTAGCAACGCAAAGTAAGTGGCTGCAAAATGGCATTGATCCAACATTGAAATCTGCCAGATTAGCGCAATATTTTAAAACCTTTAGAAAAGAATTTATTGAAATAACACATGCAGCTGGCTACGAACATCCATGTCAGTTTAAAATGAATGATATTGCTGTAAATGTGGACGACCATAATTTATCCAAAGAATTAGACAGAACCTATCTGTATAATAAAACAGCTGTTCCTTTTAACGGTATGCAAGAATTAAAAGATTGTATATATTTGGGTGGTCAGATAAATACATTAGAAAACTAACAACCAAAATACCTACTAACTATGGAAATTGAAAAATTATTTGAACTTTTTTTATACGCTGTTCCAACCATTATAACCGGAATGATTGCTTATTATTTTTTTAAAGAACACACCAAAAATGAAGATGGCAGACGTAGGTTTTTACTTCATAAAGATATGCAAGCCAACACCATGCCTATCCGTTTACAAGCTTATGAGCGTATGGCGCTTTTTCTGGAACGCATTACGCCTTCAAAATTACTCATTCGTGTCGCACCACTTTCCCCTAATAAGGAAGATTACGAATCGTTATTAATACAAAGTATTGAGCAGGAATTTGAGCACAACTTATCGCAACAAATTTACTTAACGGACGATTGCTGGAATATTATTACGGCTGCCAAAAATGCCACGATGCAACTGATAAGAAAAGCTGCTTTGCTAGAAAAAACAGATACTGCTAACAAACTCCGTGAAGTAGTCCTTACAGAAATGATGGAAAAACGCGCTCCTAGTGATGCCGCTTTATCATTTATTAAACAAGAGGTTGGTGAGATGTGGTAGATGTTTTATTATATTAGTTGTAGCACGTTAAGAATTGAGGTAGTTTAAAATATATCCTCATTAATATTTGTGCGTCATTAAAAGAACTAAATTGATAGAATATGATTGATATACTAATGAATGCCAAAAAAATAAAATATTCTTCAAATCGGAATGTTGATAGTTTAAAACATAAAATAGAGGAACGCTTTGATCAAAGTCCATCAACATTTGTGGGGAGTTTTATAAATCAAAATGAGTTTGCTGCCTATGATAAATGGTCCGTTATTGCTTGGTATGTGCCAAATTTTAAAAGGAAATCGGCTTATTTAAAAGGCGAAATTTTAAAATCAGAAAAAGGGACTTTATTAAATTTAAGCATGAAACCCAATACCATGTTATCCGTTAGCCCTATTCTTTCTGTATTATTTGGAATAATTCTCATAATTGCAACAAATGAGAATACAGACAATTCACGTTTCTTATTTATAGGGTTATTCTTTATTTTAATAGGAGTTTTGTATTACGCTTTTGGAATTTATTCAAGAAATAGATTACAAAACAATTTTGATAAAAATTTGGATTTACAAAAAGTTTAAATAAAAAATGAAAGCAACATTTTTTAAATTACCAGAATACTACCTAATTATGTTAGCTGTTTTAGCTGGTTACTCACCTCCATTTAATTTAAATCTTATTTCTATTGGATTAGTTGGAATCTTTATTCTTCAAATTATTTTTAAAAACAGAATTTCAGGAATAGCACTTGGAACTCTTTTCTTTTTGGCAAACCTATATTTTCTTGGGGCTTTGCTCTCAGAATTTAATGAATTCACGGAATTTAATAATCAAGCAAAACAATTACTGACTTTCGGTTTAACTATTTGGATTGTAAATATCTTAATATCATTGACTATGATTTATAAATATGCAAGCAATAACTTTAAAACCGATTCTCAAATAGAATTAGACAATCAAGCTATTTAATCAAAAACCAGGATGGTGTTACAAATCGTCTAGCATTAACACCTCATCTTTTTTACGTATTATTTGTATGCCGCTTTTGTGCATTATCATACCCTTGCTGCCACCACTTTGTCATGAGTCGCTTGCTGAATATTAAAGAATTCTCGGTTAAACTAGATGGTGTGTAGTATAAATTGAGTTTTACACCCCTGTTTTTTGCCGCCAATTTGCCAATCAATATATCATTACGCTCTACTTGATTTAGTAAATGTCCAAACAAATTAATCATAAGAGAAAACGGGTTTTTACCCAACACTTTTTGGTGTTCAATATTTTCTGCTTCCAAAATTATAGCATCCACTTCTGTGGCTCCTCTATTTATAGCTTCCCGAATAGGCACTACACAACCTAAACCACCGTCTGCGTATTCAAAACCGTTAACTTTTGCTATAGACATAAATGGAATATAGTTACAGGAAATCCAAATCCAATTGCAAAACTCATCGTATGTACAATCTTTAATCGACTTATATTCCACCGAATTTTTAGAGAGGTTTGAAACCGTAGCAACTACATCCTTTTTATCTGCTCGAATTTTCAAATATTCCTGTTCCGTAAAATTGCGTTTAATATGGCGTCTTAACGCTTTGCTTTCTCCAAAAGTCCGTTTTCTACGAATAAATTGCCAAATGGAATTAACAAAATCAATAGATACATATTCACGATCTCCTTTTTTACGTTGCACAAAGGGACTCACGCTAAAAATATCATGTTGTTGCACGTTGGTATACATATCATAAAGTTTCGGAATATCACCAACGGCTAAATGCGGAATTAATAAACTACCTGTAGATGTCCCTAAAAACATATCATACGTTTTACCCTTTTCCTCCATTAAATATTGTGCTACGCCTCCTGCATAAGCACCTTTACTTCCGCCTCCTGATATCACTAATGCTTTCATTATTCTGGTATGGTTTCGGTTTCTGTTTCTATTTCTAACTGGCTTGTTTCTTGATTTTTATATTTGGCAAAATCGAAACCACTTTGCCACCACTTGGTCATTTTTTCCTTATCAAAAACTAACGAATTAGTTGTTAAAACCGTTGGTGTATAATAAAAATTAATAATAGCATTTTGATTATTAGCCACAAATTTACCAATTCTGATATTCTGACTTTCTATTCTATCCAACATAAACGCAAACATATTGGTTAATAACGAAAAAGCGTTTAATGATGGCATTCTGTTAAATTGCGTCACTTCAGTTTGCAAAATAATGGCATCTACCGTTGTTGCACCGCGCTTTATAGCTTCCTCAATAGGCACCATAGAACCCAATCCACCATCTGCATATTCGCAACCATCCTTCTTAACTAGCGTCATAAAAGGCGCGTAATTACAGGAAATCCAAATCCATTCACAATACTCCTCGTAGCTAAAATCGTTAATAGATTTATATTCTACTTGATTTAAGGATAAATTTGAAACTGTAACCACAATATCCGTTTTAGAAGCTTTTAAAACATCAAATTCACTCTCTGAAAGCGTATTCTGAATGAGCTTCTTTAAATTATGACTTTCGCCAAATGTTTTACTACCACGCAATAAATTCCGAAGTACATTAAAGTGATTAATACCAATGGTTTCTACACCTTTTCTCTTTTTAATAGTAAAAGGACGACGATTAAAAATAGCATGCTGATTGACATTGGTATAAACACCTTTAATTTTATCAACATTCTTCAAACCCAAATGTGATACGAGCAAACTCCCTGTTGATGTACCGATCAGTAAATCATATTCATGTTTTTTTTCCTCAATTAAATATTGCGCTACACCACCTGCAAAAGCACCTTTACTTCCTCCTCCTGAAATGACTAAAGCACGCATATTTATTGATTTTTATTAGTTAAACGTTGAATAATAACTTCATATTTTTCGCTATTTGACAATTGATCTAGTAAATTTTTAGCAAACGATTTAAATTGCCAACTATGATGATTGGTTGCAACAATCAAATTAGCAATTGCTGTTTCTGTAAACACATTTAAAGCATTTAAATACGAAAACGCGCCTTGCCGGACTTCAAAACTATAATCTGCGGACGTATAAGACACCAATTCATCAAAATACAGTTCCTTGTTTGCTGCTTCGTATTCTGGTGTAGAAAGCGCTAAAACCAACCACAACAATCGTACGTTTTTATCTGGCAACCCACTAATTGCTTTAGTCTGATTTAGATAATCAACCTGTTTTTCGGGAAAATTAACCCATAAATTATATAATGCAGATTCTATGGTAATGTAAGACTTATCAGTTAATAGGGACTCATAATCTGACTTTAATGCCAGAGGAATTTTTGTGAGATTTTTTGCAATAGCCTGACGTACTTTTAAACCATCATCAAAAACATCAGCTGTTATCCGTTCTGGAACTTGGGCTATAATTTTAGCTTTAGCCTCATCTGAAATTGGTGATGACAAATAATAATCGCATTTCGCATTTTTAGCTTCACAATCTGCCATTAGATATTCTTGAATGTACTGCGATTTCTCTAAACTTACCAAAGCTTCATTATAGGGAAATGTTTGAGAATCTAACCAAGTTGCAACAAAATTATCAAGTTTTAAACCACTTGCTTTTTCAGCTTCAGTAATAAAATTAAATGTTTCTACATTTCTAAACTGATAGATTTCTAAATACCTTTTTAAAGTGGTTTTAAAAGCGTCATCGCCAATTTTTTCTCGTAAAGCGTGTAAAACCCAAGCGCCTTTTTTATAAAAGGTGACACTACTCGATTTCGAGTCTAACAAAGACGTTCCTTCTTTTCTGCTATCTTGCTCTAGTAATTCTTGCGCATATTCATACAAACGCATGTAGTAATAATTTTTACCAAAAACGTCCCTTTCAGCTAAAAGCGCATAATACGTAGCAAACCCTTCTTGTAGCCAATGGTGTGCTCCAGACGTTTCTGTAACTAAATTTCCAAACCATTGATGTGCTAACTCATGTGCATTGACATTTACATAATTCCGATCATTAAAACCAATAGAATCAACCACAAATGTATCTGTAAAAATAGTAGTTCCCGTGTTTTCCATTCCGGAATACAGAAAATCATGAACAGGAATTTGCTTGTAATTTTGCCATGGATACGGAAAACCAATTTCGGTTTCTAGAAAATTAAACATTTGAGTCGTATACCTATATGTTGGTTCTACTTTTATAGAATCTTTCGGGTAATAATACATGTGTAACGGAGTTCCACTTGCAGAAACGTCTTCAATTTTATCATATTTACCGACCGCTAAAGCCACTAGATAGCTTGCCATGGGTTGTTTCATATCGTAATTCCAGATAGTATTATTTCCTAAAACCTGAGTGTCAATTAATTTTCCATTGGAAATAACCTGATATTTTGAATCAAATTCAATGGTTAAATCAAATTCAATCTTATCATTCATATCATCAATACTCGGCAACCAATTACTAGTGTATTTCCCTTGTCCTTGTGTCCAGATCTGATTTGGCGCTTCATTATCCCAACCCACAAAATACAGCGCTTTTTTAGGTGTGGCAGTGTATTGAAACGTTATTTGATTTTCTTGTGAAGCTTTAAATGAATGGAAAAGAATCAATTTTTCACCATCATTTTTGTGTAAAATTTCTTCGCCATTCATCAAAACGTTAGAAAACATCATATTCTGTGAGTCCAAAAAAATGGAATCCGTAGGTTTTAAAATTTCAAAAACAACCTGAATATCTCCAGAAATACGTTTTGTTGAAATATCAGGCTCAACATAGGCTTGAATTCTCTTAAAATCCACATAATCTGCCTGTTGCGAAACTGCAATATGGCAAAAAAACAATCCAATGGAGACTAAAATATATTTCATAGTGTGATGTAAACAAATACTGCTCCAAAATACAAAAAATTGCATTTTATGAATTGATTGAAATGACTTAAATTCGCTTTTATGAATACCCATTTACAAACTCCCATTGATTACCTAAAAGGCGTTGGTCCCAATCGAGCCGATTTACTTCGGAAGGAACTCGGTATTCATACCTATCAAGATTTGATAAATTTATTCCCGAATCGCTATTTAGATAGAACCAAGTATTTTAAAATAAACGAGCTACAGCAAAACAATGCAGAAGTTCAAGTAATTGGAAAACTAGTAAAGTTTGAAGAAATTGCCAAAAAACGTGGCAAACGATTAGTCGCTACATTTCAAGATGACACTGGAACTATGGAGTTGGTTTGGTTTCGTGGACAAAAATGGATTCGCGATAGCTTAAAACTTCAAACACCTTATGTCATTTTTGGGAAAACTAATTTTTATAGTGGTAAATTCAGCATGCCTCATCCAGAAATGGAACTTTTAGCCGAACATGAATCTAGCCTGCGTTCTGCTATGCAACCCATTTATCCATCCACCGAAAAATTGAATAATAAGGGAATTACAAATCGTGTGGTGAACAAAATTATGCAACAATTGTTTGTTGAAACCAAAGGCAGATTTGTTGAAACCTTATCACCAGAACTTTTAGAAAGTCAGAAATTAATCTCTAAAAGTGAGGCTCTTTTTAATATTCATTTTCCAAAAAATCAAGACCTTTTAGCACGTGCTCAATACCGATTAAAATTTGAAGAATTATTCTATATTCAACTGCAATTAATTTTAAAAAATCTCATTCACAAATCGAAAATAAAAGGACTACCTTTTGAAAAAGTTGGAAGCTATTTTAATTCGTTTTATAATACACATTTACCCTTTGAATTAACCAATGCTCAAAAGCGCGTTTTAAAAGAAATAAGACAAGATTTAGGGAGCCATGCGCAAATGAATCGGCTTTTACAAGGCGATGTTGGTTCAGGAAAGACCATTGTTGCCTTCATGTCAATGCTCATGGCTATTGACAATGGTTTTCAAGCCTGCTTAATGGCGCCTACTGAAATTTTGTCAGTACAGCACTACAATGGACTACTTGAATGGTGTAACAAATTAAATATCAGCATAAAAATGCTTACTGGATCAAGCAAAACTTCAAGTAGACGTGAAATTCACAAATCTCTTGAAAATGGCGAATTACAAATCCTAATCGGTACACATGCCCTTCTTGAAGATAAGGTGAAATTTCAAAATTTAGGACTCGCAATTATCGATGAGCAACACCGTTTTGGTGTAGAACAACGCAGCAAATTATGGCATAAAGGACCACGTAAAATTGGCGATGAAAATTCAACTAAAACAGCTATTATTCCACCACACATTTTGGTCATGACAGCTACACCAATTCCGCGTACTTTGGCTATGTCTATTTATGGAGATTTAGACATTTCTGTTATTGATGAATTACCACCCGGAAGACAAGCCATAAAAACAGTTCACAGGTATGATAAAAACAGATTGGACGTCTTCCGATTTATTCGTGACGAAATAGAAATAGGTCGTCAAGTCTATATTGTTTATCCGCTTATTCAAGAAAGCGAAAAAATGGATTATAAAGATTTAATGGATGGTTATGAAAGTATTTCGCGCGATTTTCCCCAGCCCAAATATCAAATCTCCATTGTTCATGGCCAAATGAAAGCAGCTGATAAAGATTTTGAAATGCAACGCTTTATTAAAGGCGAAACACAAATTATGGTAGCAACAACCGTTATTGAGGTTGGCGTTAACGTACCAAATGCCTCTGTAATGATTATTGAAAGCGCAGAGCGTTTTGGGCTCTCGCAACTACACCAATTACGTGGTCGTGTTGGTCGCGGAGCGGAACAAAGTTACTGCATCCTCATGACGAGCCATAAATTAAGTAGCGACAGTAAAACCCGTTTAGAAACCATGACCAGAACTAACGATGGTTTTGATATCGCAGAAGTAGACTTAAAACTTCGTGGCCCTGGAGATATTATGGGAAAACAACAAAGCGGTGTTCTTAATTTAAGAATAGCAGATATTATCAAAGATGGTGATATTCTAAAAACAGCTCGCTATTATGCTAAACAAGTTTTAAATTCAGACCGAAACTTATCCAAACCCAACAATAAAGCCATTTTATTTACCTATCAGCAAATGAGCAAGTACAAGAACATCTGGAATTACATTTCTTAATTCCTATCTAAAACGTTGAGAAAGCGTATTTTTCACACCAATACAAACCAACATTTAAAAGAAAAAAAATGCCACTAAACATTGTACTTATAGAACCCGAAATCCCTAATAACACTGGAACCATTGGGAGATTAGCTTTAGCATCTGGATCAAATCTTCATTTAGTAAAACCATTTGGTTTTGAAATTAGTGATACACGTTTAAAACGCGCTGGTTTAGATTATTGGCAACATTTAAATCTTCACTACTACGAAAATATCGAAGAATTCTTTAGCAAAAACAAAAACGCCAAGATGGTATTTTTATCTAGTCATGGCGAAAAAAATCATTGGGATATTTCTTTCCAGGATCATTTGTTTTTAGTTTTTGGCAAGGAATCGGTTGGTTTGCCAAAATTACTTTTAGAAAAACATAAAGACAGCCTCTTTAAAATACCCATTTCAGGTAATCATGTAAGAAGTCTAAATTTAGCTAACGCAGTAAGCATAGTAGTTTACGAAGGTGTTAGGCAGATTTCAAAATGATTGTAATTTATTGTTTTTAAGACATCATATTTCTACATGCTTTGTTTGAATGCTAGTGCCAATATTTTATCTTTGCAAACTTAATTAATGCATGATTCATGAAGATTTCTTATAACTGGCTTAAACAATTCATTAAAACGGATTGGAATCCAGAACAAACTAGTGAGCTTTTAACCGATTTAGGACTAGAAGTTGAAGGTCTTACCGCCTATCAATCTATAAAAGGCGGACTGGAAGGCATTGTTGTTGGCGAAGTGTTAACGTGCGAACAACATCCAAATGCTGACAGACTAAAAGTGACCACGGTTTCTATTGGTACAGATACACCTTTACAAATTGTTTGTGGCGCACCAAACGTAGCCACAGGACAAAAAGTACCAGTAGCAACTATTGGTACAACTCTATATAGTGAAGAAGGCGAAGCATGGACAATTAAAAAAGGGAAAATTCGCGGTGAAGAAAGCTACGGAATGATTTGCGCCGAAGATGAACTTGGTTTAGGAAAAGGTCATGACGGAATCATGGTTCTAGATGCTAAACTAAAGGTTGGAACTTTAGCTTCCGAGATATTTAATATAGAAAATGACATAGTATTCGAAATTGGCCTAACGCCAAATCGTGCAGACGCTATGAGTCACTATGGTGTAGCTCGCGATTTACGTGCTGGTTTCATCCAAAAAGAAATTAATACCGAATTAATTACACCTTCGGTTAGTGCATTTCATGTGGATAATCGTTCATTACGTATTGATGTGGATGTTGAAAACAAAAATTTAGCACCACGCTATTGCGGTTTAACTATCTCAAACATCAAGGTAGCAGATTCTCCAGCATGGTTACAAAACAGACTAAAAGCAATTGGTTTATCACCTATAAACAACGTTGTAGATGCCACAAATTATGTGCTTCATGAATTAGGGCAACCGCTACATGCTTTTGATGCTAACAAAATAACAGGCAACAAAATAGCTGTAAAAACACTACCTACTGGCACTAAATTCACAACTCTAGATGGTGTAGAACGTGAACTTCACAAAGAAGATTTAATGATCTGTAATGCCGAAAAACCTATGTGTATAGCTGGTGTTTTTGGCGGAATGGATTCGGGTGTTACAGAAAGTACGACCAGTATATTTTTAGAAAGTGCTTACTTCAATCCAGTAAGTATAAGAAAAACAGCTAAACGCCATGCTTTAAACACAGATGCGTCTTTCCGTTTTGAACGTGGTATAGATCCAAATATTACGGAATACGCTTTAAAACGTGCTGCACTTTTAATTGAAGAGCTTACTGATGGCGTTGTAACTAGTGATTTAATTGATTTTTACCCAAATAAAATTGAAGATTTTCAAGTACGTTTAAGTTTTGACAATGCTAAAAACCTAATTGGAGAAGAAATTCCTAAAGATATCATTAAACGCATTTTAATGTCTTTAGATATTAGAATTAATAATGTAACCGAAACCGGATTAGGCTTAACCGTTCCCGCATACAGAAATGATGTACAACGTGAAGCGGATATTATAGAAGAAGTTCTTCGAGTTTATGGCTATAATAACATTAAAACAACTGAAAAATTAAATGCTTCCATTTCAAATACATCAAAATTTGAAGATTACAAGTTGCAGAATATTATTGGGAACCAATTAGTGGCTCAAGGCTTTTTTGAAACCCTAACCAATTCCTTAACTACTCCAGACTACATTAAACTAAACACAGATTTAAATCCTGATCATAATGTAGAAATGCTAAACCCGTTAAGCACGGATTTAAGCGTTTTAAGACAGTCTATGTTATTTTCCGGACTAGAAACCATTCGTCATAACGTAAATCGTCGTCGCGAAGATTTAAAGTTGTTTGAGTTTGGAAAAACATATCACAGTTACCAAGATACACGGAAAGAATTTAAACACCTTTCCCTTTTAATTACAGGAGATCGTCATGACAATCGTTGGAACACAGACAACAAACCTAGCGATTTTTATTACATGAAAGGAACCGTTGAAAGCATTTTAGCACGTTTAGGTATTACCAAACTAAAAGCATCTCCAATACAATCGGATGTTTTTAGCGAAGGTTTAGTCTTATCATTTGGTAAAACTAAATTAGTTGAATTTGGGGTTGTTAAGAAATCTGTTTTAAAACATTTTGGAATTTCACAAACCGTTTTATTTGCGGATTTTAATTGGGATGATATTATTGAAACCGCTAAATACAATCGGATTTCATTTACTAGTATTTCTAAATACCCAGAAGTTCGTCGTGATTTTGCTTTATTAATTGACAAGTCAGTAACATTTGAAAGCATTTACACGCTTGCTAAACAAACTGAAAAACAACTACTTAAATCTGTAAATTTATTTGATGTTTATGAAGGAAAGAATTTGCCAGCTGGCAAGAAGAGTTATGCTGTGAGTTTCACTATTCAAGACGAAAGCAAAACGCTTACCGACAAACAAATAGATAAAATCATGAATAAGCTACAAGCTAATTTTGAAAAACAGCTTGGAGCAGAATTGCGATAAAAACGCTAACAATAATACTATTTAGGCATAAAAAAGCCTCGAATTAAATTCGAGGCTTTTTTTTGGTTCAATACGTTAAATATAAATTATATTACTTTAACATTTACTGCATTAAGTCCTTTTCTTCCTTCTTCTAAATCGAATTCTACTGCATCACCTTCACGAATTTCATCGATTAATCCAGAAATGTGAACAAAATGTTCTTTGTTTGTGTCATCTTCTACGATAAATCCAAATCCTTTAGAATCGTTGAAGAATTTTACTGTTCCTTTACTCATTGTAATAGTTTAAAAATTTTAATAATAAAACAAATATAATTATATATAATGATGTTCTGAACTTTTTGAAGCATTTTTTTATATTCCAAAACACTCAATTGAAGAAAATAGCTACTTTTTCAAAGTTAATTATAGGCATTAGTAAAGTAATTTTGTATATTTAGGAGTATTAATTAAGATCTTGATATTATGGATTCTGACTTTAAAAAAATTTACACAGGTAGTTTTATTATTGCCCAATTAATTGTTGATAAATTAGATGCCATTGGGATTTCGGCAATCGTTAAAGACGAAAGCGAATCTGGTAGACTAGCTGGCTTTGGCGCTTCTATTTCTGGCTCGCAAGATATTTATGTGAATACCGAAGAGTTATCTGAAGCTATTCCAATTGTAGAAAGTATAACATCTGAACTTGAAGCAGATTAGATGTTTTTATATTTATAAAAAAATCAAAAAAAAAAAATCTCTAGCTAAATACTAGAGATTTTTTTTTAAAATACTGATATTTTAAGTTGTAACCGCATACATTTTTTGACGCATTTCCTTAATTTTTGGATCTTGCATATAATCATCAAATGTAGAATATCTATCAATAACACCATTAGGTGTTAATTCCACCACACGATTGGCTACGGTTTGAGCAAATTCATGATCATGGGTTGAAAACAATACGGTTCCTTTAAAGTTTTTAAGCGAATTATTAAATGCTGTAATACTCTCTAAATCCAAGTGGTTTGTTGGCTCGTCTAATTGCAAAACATTCGCACGCATCATCATCATGCGACTTAACATACAACGTACTTTTTCACCTCCAGATAATACATTGGATTTCTTTAACGCTTCTTCACCACTAAAAATCATTTTCCCAAGGAAACCACGAATATGAACTTCCTCGCGCTCTTCCTCTGTTTTAGCCCATTGACGAAGCCAATCAACTAGAGATAAATTGTTTTCAAAAAACTCACTATTATCAAGTGGCAAATATGATTGTGTTGTTGTTATTCCCCAATCAAATTTTCCAGCATCTGCTTGTTCCTTTCCATTTAAAATTTGATAAAATGCCGTTGTAGCTCTGGAATCTTTTGAGTACAATACGACTTTATCACCTTTATTTAAATTCAAATCTATATTACTAAACAGAACATCACCATCAATAGATGCTGAGAGTCCTTGAACATTCAAAATTTGATCACCAGCTTCACGCTCACGCTCAAAAATAATGGCAGGATAACGACGACTCGTTCTTCTAATTTCAGATATATCTAGTTTATCAATCATTTTCTTTCTACTGGTAGCTTGTTTACTTTTAGCTACGTTAGCAGAAAAACGACGAATAAACTCTTCTAATTCTTTCTTTTTCTCTTCGGCTTTTTTGTTTTGTTGCGCATGTTGTCTAGCTGCTAATTGAGACGACTCATACCAAAACGTATAATTTCCAGAAAAGTGATTAATTTTACCAAAATCAATATCAGAAATGTGGGTACAAACAGCATCTAAAAAGTGTCTATCGTGAGATACAACAATAACACAATTTTCATAATTTGCTAAAAAGTTTTCTAGCCAAGAAATGGTTTCGTAATCCAGATCATTGGTAGGCTCATCCATAATAAGTACATCTGGATTTCCAAATAATGCCTGCGCTAATAACACACGTACTTTTTGTTTTCCATCCAAATCCTTCATTAAGGTGTAATGATTTTCTTCTGAAATCCCTAGATTAGATAGCATAGCAGCAGCATCACTATCTGCATTCCAACCGTTCATTTCTTCAAACAAGACTTGGAGTTCACCTATTTTTTCTGCATTCTCATCTGTATAGTCTGCATAAAGCGCATCAATTTCAGTTTTTAATTTAGATAATGGTTTATTACCTTTTATTACGGTTTCTAAAACCGTGTCTTCATCGTGTAAGTTGTGATCCTGTTCTAAAACAGACATACGTTTCCCAGGCTCTAAATGCACATGTCCTGAAGTAGGATCTTGCTTTCCAGAAATAATTTTTAAAAACGTAGACTTTCCGGCTCCATTGGCACCAATAATTCCGTAGCAATTACCATTATTGAATGTGGTACTTACTTCGTCAAAAAGAACGCGCTTGCCAAATTGAACAGATAAATTTGAAACTGATAACATGTATTGTTTTTTATTTTTTGCAAAAGTAAAAAAAAGCATTCATTGGGCGAAACAAATCCAACTATATTAATATTTAACAACGTATTAACAACATGTAACACGTACAACTTTTACATTTGTGATAACAAGTCCACAATCTATTCGATTACACAACTATGAGGGAATTAAAACTTTTTTGTGCTTTAATTGTATCTACTTTTGTTTTAGTGTCATGTAAAAATGATTCTAAAGTTGAAGATGGGGCAGCTTATTTTGGTGGCGAAGTTGTTAACCCTAAAAACAATTTTGTAATCCTTTCAAAGTCTGAAACCGTATTGGACACCATTCGTTTGGATGAAAATAATCGGTTTTTATACAAAGTTAAGAATGTAGAAAAAGGACTTTACACCTTTCGTTTATGGGCTTCTGAAGGTTTAGAATATCAAATGGTACTTTTAGAGCCTAATGATAGTTTACTTTTTCGTTTAAACACATTAGAATTTGATGAATCTTTAGTTTATACAGGAAATGGTGCTAAAAAAAACAATTACTTAATAAATCTTTTTCTAGATGGTGAAGCTGAAGACAAAACCATATTAGGTTTCAGTCAGTTTCCTCCAGTAGAATTTGAGCGTCGTTTGGATTCTATTAGAAATCATAAATTAAATAGGTTAAAGCAGTTTAATGCTAAATACCCTTCATCTGAAACTTTTATGGAATTGGTAAAAGGAAATATTAATTATGATTATTATTTAAGCAAAGAAGTCTATCCGTTTGTCAATTATAGTAATTCGGAACGCAAAAACTTTAATGCGCTTCCAGATGACTTTTATGATTACAGAAAGGATATTAATTATAATTACTGTGAGTTAATGGACTATTTCCCCTACTACTCATTTCTAAAACATCATTTTGAAAACATTGCTTTATCAGAACATTTTAAAAACTCCGACGACAGTTTATTTAATGTTAAATCACTGAATTACAACCTTATTAAACTAAATTTAATTGATAGTTTAATGGTAAACGATTCTATTCGAAATTCATTACTGGTACAAACTGCCGTAGAATTTATAAGTAATAGTAAAAATACCGATGATTATGATGCTGTTTTACAATCTTATAGCTCCAAAAACACGAATAAAAGCAACAATCTGTATGTAACCAACATGGTTAACTCTTTAAAAGGCTTGAAAGCTGGAGAACGGCTACCTGAAATTACCATTAGGAATTATAATGGAAATGAGTTTTCTTTAGAGAAAATTATAAAAAAACCAACAGTTTTGTTCTTTTGGTCGTCCGCTTACCGCTCACATAATGATAGCCATAGGAAAGCTATGGAATTAAAAGTGAAATATCCTGAAGTTGATTTTATAGCTATTAATGCTGGAGCCAGTAATCAAGTTAATTGGAAAAAACTGCTTTCACAATATAACTATTCTAAAAATGATGAATTTATCTTTAAAGAGCCTGAAATAGCTAAACATAAATTAGCCATTTCACCTATAAATAAGGTCATGATTATTGATAAGAATGGTAAAATTATTAATGCACATACCAATATGTTTTCAGTTAAGTTTGAAGAAGAATTACTAGGATTGCTAAATCAATAAACAAACTATAAAATACTTCACAAAAAAGCCTTAACAATCAAGTTAAGGCTTTTTTATTTTACAATAATTATCTTATTTTTTTGTCTTAATTTCCCTTTTTAAAATCTTCTAAAAATTTAGCTAAACCAATATCTGTTAATGGATGTTTTAGTAAACCTTCAATAGCGCTTAAAGGACCTGTCATAACGTCGGCTCCTAATTTCGCACAATCAATTACATGCATGGTATGACGAACGGATGCGGCTAAAATTTCAGTTTCAAAAGCATAGTTGTCATAAATATGGCGAATTTCAGAAATCAGGTTTAAACCATCAGTAGAAATATCATCTAAACGGCCAATAAAAGGTGAAACATACGTTGCTCCAGCTTTAGCAGCTAATAACGCTTGACCCGCTGAAAACACTAAAGTCACATTAGTTTTAATCCCTTTATCAGAAAAATACTTACAGGCTTTAATTCCGTCTTTTATCATCGGTAACTTAACCACAATTTGCTCATGTAATTCGGCTAATGCTTCTCCTTCACGAACCATACCTTCAAAATCTGTTGCAATAACTTCAGCACTTACATCACCATCAACGATGTTACAAATATCCACATAATGCTTCATAATATTATCGTGTCCCGTAATACCTTCTTTAGCCATTAATGACGGATTGGTAGTAACACCATCCAAAACGCCTAAATCTTGGGCTTCGCGAATTTGATCTAAATTAGCTGTGTCAATAAAAAATTTCATAAGCAATAGTTTGTCTATTCTGCTCTAGCAGACATATTAATATAATGTTGTGTGTATTCCCATTATTTGGGATTGCAAAATTACAAATTATAATGATTCATAAGGAGTTTTTCATAAACTTTATCAGGCAAAATTCGCTTTAAAACAATCGAAAATTTCTGCATAAACTCCCCTACTTTATAATGCACTTTAGGATTTGATGTATTTATAATTTTATGAATCGCTTTAGCCATTTCTAACGGATTTTTTCCAGCATCCACATGAGAATCCATTAACTTTAACGTATTCCCATAGGGACCTCTATAAGGAGAGCCATCCAAAACTGGTGCATGGTAACGTCCAGATGCTATATTGGTAGCGAAATCTCCTGGTGCAACATTCGTTATATGAATATTAAACGCTTTCACCTCCATACGGAAGGCTTCAGTTACCAATTCCAAAGCACCTTTACTTGCTGAATAAATACCACGATATGGCAATCCCATATAGCCAGCAATAGATGTTACGTTAATAATTAAACCCGACTGTTGCTTCCGCATTTGTGGCAAAACAGCTTTTATAACATTTATTGGTCCAAAAAAATTAGTTTCGAAATTATTCTTAATCTCTTCTTCAGGAATTTCTTCAATAGGACCTGTTATACCAACGCCTGCATTGTTTATAACCACATCTAACCTTCCTGCTTTTTCAATAACACTAGTTACGGCCTCTATAATCGTTCCCGGTTTTGTAACATCCAATCCTACAATAGGAAAATTACTTGACGTGTGCTTTTCTGGTGATCGACTCGTACCAAAAACAGTATATCCATTTAGTGTTAAATAATCGCCAACCGATTTTCCAATTCCCGATGAACCTCCTGTAATTAAAACAACTTTAGACATACGTTAATAGAATAAAATTTATAAAACGCAAAATTAAGAATGTATTATGTAAAAAGTATACAAAAAGAAAAAGATTTGTAAACTAACAGTCTACAAATCTTATTTATAAAAAAATCCTTTCGTTTTGTTGAAAGGAAAAGTAAAGGCATAAAAAAAGGCAAGCTACCTACATCACACCGCTACGACCATCTACCTTTGCTGCGTTCCCGCCCTGGAGGATTCAACAGGAGCTGGTTGTGTAGGACTTGCCCGAGGCAAATATACAATCTTTTAAATTTTTCACAATGATTTTTTAAACTGAATTTTAATAAATATCTTGCTGCAAATAATTAACAACTCATGACACTCTATAAGTCTCTTACTTTCATAATTTTATGCCTTGCAATTGTATCGTGTGGCACTAATATTAATGAAGCAAAAAAGGATATTTCTTTAAAAACCAATGTATCTAATGATGCTTTTACGCTTGGTGATAACCTAAAGCTTTCTATTTCCAATCCTAAAAACCATGAAATAGGCTCTATAAACTTTACCTTGGATGGCAAAAGCATTAATACTTCGGAAACGCTTAATAACATGAAATTAGGTATTCATGAATTAGTAGCCTCTTTTAGTTTGAATGGTGAAAACACAAGCATCTCTAAAAACATCACCATTTTAAATAATCAATCACCCAAAATTTACACGTACACGATTATCAACGAATATCCACACGACCAAACGTCCTATACTCAAGGTTTGGAATTTCATAATAGCGAATTATACGAAGGAACTGGACAATATGGAGGCTCCAAGCTTCGAAAAGTAGATTATAAAACTGGGGAAGTTTTAAAAAGCATCGATTTATCAAACGAATATTTTGGTGAGGGTATTACCATACTTAATGATAAAATTTATCAATTAACTTGGAAAAAAGGAACTGGATTCGTTTATGATGTGAATACTTTTGAGAAAACGGGCAGTTTTAAATATGGAAAAAGTTTAGAAGGTTGGGGAATTTGCAACGACGGCTCCAAATTATATAAAAGTGATGGTACCGAAAAAATCTGGACGGTAAATCCTGAAACACTAACCGAAGAGGGCTACATTCAAGCTTACCACAGTAAAGGGAAAGTGGTAGAATTAAATGAGTTAGAATGGGTTAACGGTAAAATATATGCGAATCGTTGGAACAAAAATGGTGTAGCTATTATAAACCCTGAAAATGGGGCTGTAGAAGGTGTAATTGATTTTACACCACTCCATAACATGGTAACCAAACACCCTAAATTAGATGTATTAAACGGAATAGCTTACAATCCGGACACCAAAACTATTTTTGTAACTGGTAAATATTGGGATAAACTTTTTGAGGTTGAAATAACTGAAAAGTAGGTTTCATAATCTCAATTAAAACCTTTCCTTATTCCTTTATTGCTAGTCACTTTTTTTATTTTATGCAAATATTTGAAACCAAAATCCAAGTCACTCAAGACGATATCGACAACCTAAATCATGTAAATAATGTCCGATATGTGCAATGGGTCGAGGATGTTGCCAAACTTCACTGGTTTACAAATGCTCCCAAATCCATAACAGACAGTTATTTATGGATTATGCTGTCACACCATATTAGCTATAAAAAACCAGCTTTTTTACATGATGAAATCACACTAAAAACCTACGTTCCAAATGCTGAAGGCGTGACCTGCACACGAGTTGTAGAAATTTTAAATGGTGAAACCTTATTAGCAAAATCTGAAACCAATTGGTGTTTTATGGATAGCAACCGTATGAGACCAACGAGAATAACCGAAGACATAAAAAATATATTTCTCTAATTTTTATAACTTTCATACGAAATCATCAATTCAAAAGTTATATTTTTGAACAGATGGATATCATCGTTATAAAACGAGCATGCTTAAAGCGTTATCACCTACAAGAATGATTAATAGCAAACAGCTTGTGACAATTAAACAATAAAATAAGCACATGAAACGTATTATTTACTTTCTTTTTTGCATTGGCTTTTTAATGCTTTGGAGTTCTTGCCGTAAGGATTTAGAATTTTCTAGAAGTTCTGGAAATCTAGAATTTTCAAAAGACACTATTTATTTGGATACCGTTTTTACAAATATTGGCTCCAGTACATATAATTTAAAAGTCTATAACCGTAGTAATGATGATATCAGTATTCCAAGCATTACTTTGGCTTCTGGAGTAAATTCTGAATACCGCCTTAATGTAGATGGCATGTCTGGAAATTCATTTGAGAATGTGGAAATTCTGGCCAAAGACAGCATGTTTGTCTTTATTGAAACCACCATAGACATTAACAACTTACCAAATACAGGGGAGTTTTTATATACCGATAAAATTATATTCGATTCTGGTACCAATATGCAGGATGTGGACTTGGTAACCTTAGTAAAAGATGCCGTATTTATTTATCCAAACCGCGATAATAGCACGGGAATTATTGAAACGCTTACCCTTAATATTGGAGGCGAACAGCTAGAAACCAACATTCAAGGACGTTATTTAATGCCTGACGAGTTTACATTTACCAACCAAAGACCTTATGTAATTTATGGTTATGCAGCCGTACCAAATGGCGAAACCTTAACTATAAATGCTGGAGCACGTGTTCATTTTCATGCTAATTCCGGATTGCTCGTTGCTGATGGAGCCTCGCTAAATGTGAATGGTGCTTTTAGTGCAGATCAAGATCTTTTGGAAAATGAAGTTATTTTTGAAGGTGATCGTTTAGAACCAGCCTTTAGTGATGTTCCTGGACAATGGGGCTCCATATGGCTATTTCAAGGCAGTGTTAATAATACGATTAACTATGCAACGATTAAAAATGCAAGTGTTGGTCTTTTAACAGATAGTAATGCTGATGAAGCAAATGCGAAATTAACCATTACCAATTCGCAAATTTATAACAGTAGTAATTTTGGGATTTTAGGAAGAAACACCTCTATTGTAGCCGAAAATGTCGTGATTAATAATTCAGGGCAATCGTCATTTGCAGGAACCGAAGGCGGTAAATACAATTTCACACATTGTACGATTGCGAATTATTGGAATAATAGTTTCAGACAATTCCCTGCCCTTCTCCTTAATAATTTTCGAGAAACGGAAGACTCCATTTTCTTATTCGATTTAACCGAAGCAAATTTTAACAACTGTATTATTTATGGAAATGATAATCCTGAATTCATTTTAGACGAACTTTCTGACGCCTCTACAATGAGTGATTTCAATTTTAAATTCACCAATTCATTAGTGCGTTTTCAAGATCCAAACAACAATTTTTCAGGTGATAATTATGATTTTGATGATATGCTACATTATGAAAACATGCGTTTTAATGATAATCCAGATTTCAAAAACCCGAATAATAACGAGATGATTATTGGTGAAAATTCTGGAGCAATAAATATTGGCGTGAATCCATTTTCAAATAATGTTCCACAAGATATTTTAAATGTAAATAGAACGGCAGAACCTGATGCAGGTGCTTATCAGCATACGGAGTTTTAATACGGAAATCAAACAAAACATGTATTCCTAAACATTCAAGTTTGAGGAGGAATTTATAATAGAAAACTAAACTAATATTAGATTATTCACTGCATTCTGAATGACAAAAAATTTGATAAAAAAAAACCTGCTTGAATTAACAAGCAGGTTTTTTTATTTTATAAAAATATCAACTTACACAAACAACGGCAAATGGCTCATCATAGCATTTACTTTTTCGCTAATAGCTTCTAGTTTTGCTTCGTCTTCATAATTCATAATTACGTCATCAATTAAAGCTACAATAGCATCCATATCTTTCTCTTTAAGACCACGTGTAGTTATAGCTGGAGTTCCAACGCGGATTCCAGAGGTTACAAAAGGACTTTTATCATCAAAAGGCACCATATTTTTATTTACAGTAATATCCGCTTTTACAAGCGCTTGTTCAGCGTCTTTTCCAGTAATATTTTTATTACGCAAATCAATTAACATCATGTGGTTATCGGTTCCTCCAGAAATAATATGGTAATCTCTGTCAACGAATGCTTTTGCCATAGCTGCTGCATTTTTCTTCACTTGCAACATGTAGTGCATAAATTCATCTGTTAGCGCTTCACCAAATGCAATAGCTTTAGCAGCTATAATATGTTCTAATGGACCACCTTGATTTCCTGGAAACACGCCAGAATCTAATAAGGATGACATTTTACGTAAGCTGCCATTTTTTAAGGTTAAACCAAAAGGATTATCAAAATCTTGACCCATCATAATCATACCACCACGAGGACCTCGTAAGGTTTTGTGTGTTGTTGTAGTTACAATATGACAATGTGGTAGCGGATCGTTTAAAATACCTTTTGCAATTAAACCCGCTGGATGCGAAATATCTCCTAATAATAAAGCTCCAACGCTATCTGCAATTTTTCGGAAACGTTTAAAATCCATATCACGAGAGTAAGCTGATGCACCACAAATAATCATTTTTGGTTTTTCGCGTTCAGCAACTTCTGCAACATGATCATAATCAATTAAACCAGTTTCTTTGTTTACACCGTAAAAAACAGGATTGTATAATTTTCCTGAAAAATTAACAGGCGATCCATGTGTTAAATGACCTCCATGAGATAAATCGAAACCCAATATAGTATCACCAGGCTTCAAACACGCAGCAAAAACAGCTGTATTTGCTTGACTTCCCGAGTGTGGCTGTACGTTTACATAAGCAGCACCAAATAATGTTTTGGCACGATCTATTGCTAGTTGTTCTACTTCATCTACCACTTCACAGCCTCCATAATAACGCTTACCAGGATAACCTTCAGCATATTTATTAGTTAAAACAGAACCAGCAGCTTCCATGACCTGGTCACTTACAAAGTTTTCTGATGCAATGAGTTCTATACCATGAAGCTGTCTTTGTTTTTCGGCTTCTATTAATTCAAAAATCTGTTCGTCGCGTTGCATAAATTTTGGTTATTGTTAAATAGAATTCAAAAATAAGAAATACATTAGTTTAATTCATCAAAAAACATATATTTACTTAACATATATAATTTTTTTAATAGGTTAAAGTATTCCTATATTTTACAACTTAAATTAGTATAAAAACGAAAAGTTATGTAGGTTTGAGTAGAATTTTTACAAACAAAAAACCACAACTAGTTATGCCACTTACAGCTAACAATCCAGACAGAAAATCCTGGTTACACGTAGATAAAAACTCCGATTTCCCGATACAAAACATCCCTTTTGGTGTGTTTTTAACGCGTGATGACATTATTACTATCGGTACACGAATTGGAGATACAGCAATTGATTTAGGTGCCTTGCACCAATTAGGTTATTTTGAAGGGATTCCATTAACAGACGATATTTTTCTTCAAGACTCCTTAAACGATTTTATTGCAGACGGTAGAAAAACATGGCGTGCGGTTAGAAACCGAATAGCTAAAATATTTGATGCGGATAACAACGAATTAAAAGATAATAAAAAAAATAAAGAAACAGTTTTATTTCGTTTGGATGAAATTGAAATGCAGTTACCTGTTCAAATTGGCGATTATACCGATTTCTATTCAAGCATAGAACACGCAACAAATGTGGGAACCATGTTTCGCGATCCTGAAAATGCATTAATGCCAAACTGGCTGCATATTCCAGTAGGTTACCATGGTAGAAGTTCGTCTATTATTCCTTCAGGAATTCCTGTTCATAGACCACAAGGACAAACCTTACCTGCTGGTAGCGACACACCTGTTTTTGGCCCAAGTAAATTAGTGGATTTTGAATTAGAAATGGCTTTCATTACAACAGATGCCAACGATTTAGGAGAACCAATTCCTATTGATGAAGCTGAAGAATACATATTCGGACTTGTTTTATTTAATGATTGGTCTGCTCGTGATATTCAAAAATGGGAATATGTTCCATTAGGCCCATTTTTAGCTAAAAGTTTCGCGTCGTCCATTTCGCCTTGGATTGTGACTTTAGATGCTTTAGAGCCCTTCCGTGTGGAAAGTCCGAAGCCATTAAAACCACAATTACCATACTTACAATATAAAGGTAAAAAGAGTTACGATATTAAATTAGAAGTTGCTATTAAGCCTAAATCGGCTAAAGAAACGGTTGTTAGTAAATCCAATTTCAAATATATGTATTGGAATATGTCGCAACAATTAGCACACCATACGGTTAACGGTTGTCCTGTAAACTCTGGTGACATGATGGGAAGCGGTACTATTTCGGGTCCAACTCCAGATTCATACGGGTCTATGTTAGAGTTGAGCTGGAGAGGAGAAAAACCTATCAAATTAAAAGATGGAAGTGAGCGTAAATTTATAAATGACAATGATACCGTAATTATGCGTGGTCACTGCGAAAAAGACGGTACACGTATTGGTTTTGGTGAAGTTTCAACCGAGCTGTTACCTGTTTATGTTCCAAAAAGCAGTAAATAAACTCATAACATAAATAGAATTAGCTTAACTAGATATCTAAATTAAAAACCCAAATTTCAAAATGAACAGAATTCTTACTGTTGCTCTTTTGTTCTTTACCTTAATTTCTTTTGGTCAAAAAAATTTAGAGAAGAAAGTCAATTCCCTTATAGCAAGTGATAATTTTCAAACGTTAAGAATTGAAAAATTCTTTCTTCACACCAATAAATCGATATATTTTTCTGGGGAAAGTATTTGGTTTAAAGCTTACATTGTTAACAATGATTCAAACTTACCTTCTTTAGAAACCACGAACTTATACATTAATGTTTACGACCCTGAATTTAACCTAATTTCTTCAGAATTGTTTTTTGCTGAAAACGGAATGACCAATGGAAACATAGAATTACCCAACACGCTAAAATCTGGGATGTATTATTTACAATTGGAGACACAATGGAATAGAAATTTTAAAGAGGGAACCATTTTTAATATTAGCGTAGAAAATTTAAGTAACACTGATAATTCTGAATTTGATACTAAAAATGGCGTACCTAGCATTAACGAAGCTGAACCTAATGTTAGTCCAGAGAAACCATTAATCACGTTTTTTCCTGAAAGTCAAACACTTCTTGACGGCATTCAAAACATGATTATTTTTTCAACAAAGAAAAATATAAAAGGTGTTATTATTGACGATAATACGGGAAAACCTATAGCATCTATAAGAAGTAATGATCTAGGAATTGGCGCTTTTAAAGTGTTACAAAATTCCTCTTTCACAGCTATATTAAATGTTGATAATAAGGAAATTGAAATAAAATTACCCAAAGCTGTAAAAAAAGGTTTTGTTATTCATAAAATCAGTGGAAACTACGATTCTGATACAGTTAATTTTGAGTTGAACACAAACGAGGAAACGCTTGAAGAATTTGCAGGCACTCATACATTTGCTGTTTTGCACCGAAACGGTTCTATAAAATCTGTAGCACCTATAGAAATAAATAAAAGCACGAAGGAATATAAAATTAGTTTTTTTAAACAAGATATTTTTAATGGCATGAACACCATTACACTTTTCAATGAAGATAATCAACCTATTACAGAGCGTCATTTTTATTGGAAAACAGAAAACTTTGCTGATATTCAAGTAACGAAATCTACACAAGAAAACGACTCTTTAAGTTTAAACCTACTACTTACAAATAAATCGATACCTATCAATATTAGTATGTCGGTATTACCAAAAAACACCAAGGTTTTTAATGAAGATTATTCTATTTTATCATCCTTTTTAGTATCACCGTATTTGGATAAACATAATTCGATAGCTAATCTAGACACCATTGCTAATAGTGAATTAGATTTCTACATTCAGGCTCATATAACGTCCAACCCTTTTCCTTATAAAAATATTAATAAAGAAAATTTAACGTTTAAAAATGAAAATGGTATTACTTTAAAGGGCTCCCTTAACACCAAAGAAGAGGATTTAAGTGGGTATAAAATCATGCTGACATCTAGAGAGAATAATCTGCTATTAGTACAACCATTAAATAACGACAAGACTTTTGAGTTTAATGCGTTATTATTGACACACCCTAGCAAATATCAGCTATCTATATTAAATAAAAAAGGAGAGATAAAAAAAGCAAACTTCTTTGTATATAATTCGTACACATCCTACAAAGCGAATCCAAAATTAAACATGTCTATTAGACAAAAGAAAGATATTGCTGAAACAGAAGTGAAACACTCTAATTTAGAAAATTTTGATTTAACCTTACCTGAATATGATAATCTTGAAGAATTAGATGAAATTGTTATTAAAGCAGATAGAGTTAAAGAAGACCAAGAAAAACAAAAAAAACTTCGTAATTCAGGTGTTCAGGGTGTCGCTTTTTCTAGAATATATGAACCTTCCAAATCACCTTATGCCAAAGGAGATATTTTACAATACTTTAGAACAATACCAGGAATAACGGTAAAGTACACTCCAGATAATACACCATATTTAAATAATGAACGTTTTATAAAAACGTTAAATAATTTAGGTGATGCACCCTTTAACATTTTATTAGACGGCACGCCTCTTGGAACTGACTTAAGCGTCATTAATTTTAGACAAGCATCAGAATTTGAATACATTCTTGTTAATTTTAGAGGAGCTGGCTTTGGCGCCTTGTACCCACAAGGTGTTATAAACATGGTAACTTTAAAAGGACCAAATGGCGAAAAACTAGCACCTACAAATCCAAATATTCAGATTAATGAAACACAGTTTGGATTTAATCTTGCTGAAGAAAGATATGAAAAACCCGTTTTTACTTTCCCTACTTATAGTGCTAAAGAAAACTTTAGAACTTTAGATTGGATTCCTAATTACCAAGTAGAACCAAAAATATACAATACAGTAAAAATTAATGTGGAAGACGCAAATGGAATAAAATTAATTATTAATGGATTAAGTGCATCTGGTGATTTAATTTATCAGGTTATAGATATGGATTAAATTAGGTTTCAAAAATACTGAACAAGAAATTATTTACCTTATATTTCAAAACAATTAATAATACAAAAAAGCCCACGAAAATTTATTTTGTGGGCTTTTTTGTACAATTTATTAACTTCCTTCTTACTTCGGAAAATTACTCATATCCATTAAAGACATCGTTTTATCAGAATGGTAACGTGCTAATTTTAGAATTCTACTGTCTGGTGAATAGTGCATTAATTGATTTACAAATACACCATAATCACTTAATGTAGAATAGCCAAAAAGCTGTCTACCATATTCGTCGTCTAAATCATTTAATTGACTTGGTTTATATAGACCATAATACCAACCAGTATTGATATAAAAGTCGCCTTGTACGTTAATAATACCTAATGAATTAGATATTTCTGGCAACATACCAACACTTGTTTTAAGGGTTGTAGCATTGATTACTTTTCCTGCCATATCGGTTTGTAATACATAACCAACACCATATTTAATTAAATCTTGTTCAAAGGTCGCTGAACTTCCAGCAAACATAGGTTTATTAACCGTTCCTGCTTTATACATGGTTTCTAGAATAAGATTAATGCTATTATCTGCAATAATAAGTTCGGAGATTTTTACATTAGTAATTTCTGAAGGCGAAAAACCTGTTAAACTTTTATACTGTGTCAACGCTTCAATTTTGTTATCATTCAACACTTTTTCATCTGTAATACTATACATTAATAAACGGTTAAATTTACCAACCTGAACACCAAACGATTTGTCTTCATAAAAAGCCATGAAATAGTCCTGACTTCCTATTGAAAATACTTTCGGCTCAAATAAAGCTGTTTTTTCTGGAAAATCTAATTGCCTTGTTTCTGTTGCTGTTACTTCAATAATCTGATTTGTTTCCGCTTTAAAACCTTTCTCAATTCGTACCCAAAGTATATTACCAGAATTTGTAACTGCTACATGTTTTTCATTGGTGTCGTTAAAAACAACATCTTTTTTCCAAATTTCATTACCACTAGCTGAATTGAAAACCATAATCATGCTCTTATTTGGTTCTTTACGCTTGGAGTAAGGTGTATAAACTAAAGCCGCAAATTGACCATTTTCTGAAACGCGAAAAGCAATATCTCCTGATTTGGAGTTGGATTCAATAGGATGTGTAAAAATTAAGCGTTCAGAGAAAGAACTGGTTGTTTTGTTGAAAATAATTTCATGAACTTCCATTTTATCCATTTTGCCGGTATAATCATGTGTGTATGCTACCACTTCATTTTCATTACGCTGATACATACCTAAAAAGTTATATAAGGTACTTGCTCCCATGCCTGGAAATTCAAAACTAAACGTATCCACTAGTGCATTTTTTTGATCGAATTTTCGCAGAATTACTTCATGCTGACTTTGCATACCATGATCATTTACGTGACTAAACAAATAGGTATTATAATTATCAGCTAACACAAATTGAGCATCTTTTTCAGATTCTGGGTTAAATGGAAATTTATCTCCATAATTATTATTTTGTGCTAGTAAAACTGAAGAAAAAACTAGGAAAAAAATTAGTGTTGAATATTTCATAAGTTTAATTATTGTAGATTTCTTGTTCTAAACGCTCTAATGTTTTTTCGTCATCGTAGGATAATTTGATATTTACCAAATTTTCTTGTAAGTCGTTTAAATACTGCTCTGCTGCTTCTTTTCTGTTTAATGCCACATGCAGTTTTATGAGGTTGAAATAAATATATTGCGCAATTTTTGCGTTGTAGTCAGCTTTAGAGTCTTTATAATCGACCAAAGTCAACGCATTATTCCATATATCAATCCCTTTTTGCATATTTTCCATCGCTGAAATTGTCATACGTGAATTTGGATCTTCTTGAATCTTTTTTAAATTCGTCAAAACATAAATATGTGCTTTTTCTAACTCATCATAGGTGTTTTTTCGGTTTTTAACCACTTCCAAATACATGGACTTTCTTTGATTAATATAACCATAACGCTCATTAAGCAATTGGTTAATGTGCTTCATTACTTTTTCTAAATAATTCTTCTCTTCCCTATTCTTATTGATATTATTGGTAGGATAATTAGAAATCATTTCGAATTCCGTAAATAATTCTGTTTTAAAATCTTCTTTACCATTTAGCGTAACCATAATTTTTGTTGGTTGGTTGGCAAAAGATTGTCCAGCATTATCTTGAAAATTTACTTTATCAATTTCCACTTGAACATTCAATATGTTTTGACCACGCTCCAAACCGTTAATTACAATTTGGCTACCCAAAATAGTGTTATCAACAATTACGTAATCATTTAAATTTGGATCTAGATAAACAGGTTCGGCTGGCTTGTAATACGTTGGTCTATTTGGCAAAACCAAAGCTGGCTTTTTTCCTTGATCGGTTAAAGCTAATCTTTCTAAAAGGGATAATTCATTGAATTCTTTCGACTCTAATTCAAATTTTTCTTTTGCTAAAGCAATATCTGTTTCGTGTTGCGCTAACTTTACTTTGTATTCCGCTTCACTATCAATAACTTTTTGATCGTAACTTTCTAACTCATTTTGAAAATCTACTTTAGATTGCGCAATAACATCTTCAGTTGTAATATTATAAGGCGAATTAACGGTTACTGTATAAAATTGTTGATCGGCTGGAATAGAAACTTCCGGTAATTGTGATACATTGAATTCCACTTTTTCACCTGTAATTCCTTGAGCTAAAACAACTTGGAAACTCACAAAAAACAGAATTGCTAATACATAATATTTTGTCATCTTTTTTCTTTTTAAATCGTGTGCAAAAATAAGGGTTTTTAATGATATAAATTGAATGATGTAACCTAAATCAAAAAGATCGTAATAAAAAAAGCTCTCAAATTAATGAGAGCTTAAAAATACTTTAGAAACTATTATGCGTAGCGTTCCAATTCCAAACTATTTATACCACCATGACTAGCATGCGCAACAGTAACACCGTTTCTAATAATTAATAATTGCGGAGACTCATGAAGCACTTGAAACATGTAACCCGTTTCCTGACTAACATCTCGATAGTTTAATAAATCTAAATAATACAAATCGGCATTTATATCTACATTATATGCCTCTACAAACTGATTCATGACCATCCTACTTATTCCACAACGTGTGGAATGTTTGAAGATAATCTGGGTTTTTACGTTAGATTTTTTAGCTATCTCACCCAATTGCGAAACAGCTGTTAAATTTTTCCAAGGCAGTAGTTTTTCTTCTTTTGGTTCTGTTGAACCTCCAAATAATTTATTTATAATACTCATACTAATTATCGGCTTTTTTATTTACAAAGAGGTAGTCGGAGGAAGTTAAATAATCTTACAAACTGACGAAAAGTCACGCTAACACTGTAAAAAACAGACATTTTGTCAACAAAAACATACTGGTAAGATTGTTGACTTATACATCTCGAACACAACAACTAGTAATAACATTTCAAAAAAAACATTCTGTTAAACGGAATATACAATACTATGAATTTAAATAATTATACCATAAAATCACAGGAAGCCATTCAGCAAGCGCAACAACTTGCACAAGGCTTCGGGCATCAACAAATAGAAAACGAACATATTTTTAAAGCGCTTTTTAATGTTGATGAAAATGTACTACCATTCATTTTAAAAAAATTGAATGTAAACATATCGTTATTAGAACAGACATTGGATAAGCAATTAGAAAGTTTTGCCAAAGTATCAGGTGGCGAAATTATGTTATCACGTGAGGCTGGAAAAACCTTAAATGAAGCATCCATAATTGCTAAAAAAATGACTGATGATTACGTGTCAATCGAGCACTTAATTTTGGCTATTTTTAAATCTAATAGCAAAATTTCACAAATGTTAAAAGATCAAGGTGTTTCAGAAAAACATTTAAAAGCAGCTATTGACGAATTACGTCAAGGTGATCGCGTAACATCTCAAAGTCAAGAAGAAACCTATAATTCATTAAATAAATACGCTAAAAACCTGAACCAATTAGCAAAAGACGGAAAATTGGATCCTGTTATTGGTCGTGATGAAGAAATACGACGCATTCTTCAAATTTTATCGCGTAGAACCAAAAACAACCCGATTTTAGTGGGTGAACCTGGTACGGGAAAAACCGCTATTGCCGAAGGATTAGCACATAGAATTGTAGATGGTGATGTACCTGAAAATTTAGTGGATAAACAAATTTTCGCTTTAGACATGGGAGCACTTATTGCAGGCGCCAAATATAAAGGTGAATTTGAAGAACGCCTTAAAGCCGTTATTAAAGAAGTCACCACTAGCGAAGGCGATATTGTCCTTTTTATTGATGAAATTCATACGCTTGTTGGCGCAGGTGGTGGCCAAGGCGCCATGGATGCCGCTAACATTTTAAAACCAGCATTAGCAAGAGGCGAATTACGTGCTATTGGAGCAACAACTTTAGATGAGTATCAAAAATACTTCGAAAAAGACAAGGCTTTAGAACGTCGTTTTCAGAAAGTAATGGTCGATGAACCAGATACAGAAAGCGCTATTTCTATCCTTCGTGGTATTAAAGAAAAGTATGAAACGCATCATAAAGTTCGTATAAAAGATGAAGCTATTATTGGTGCTGTGGAATTATCGGAACGCTATATAACCAATCGTTTTTTACCAGACAAAGCCATTGACTTAATGGATGAGGCTGCTGCTAAATTACGTATGGAAATCAACTCCAAACCAGAAGAATTAGATGTTTTGGATAGAAAAGTCATGCAGTTGGAAATTGAAATTGAAGCTATAAAGCGCGAGAAAGACGAAACGAAATTAAAATCATTACGTGCAGATTTAGCTAATTTAAAAGAAGAACGCAATGAGCTTAATGCGAAATGGAAAAGCGAAAAAGAAGTCGTTGATAATATCCAAACCGCAAAATCCGATATTGAAGAGTTTAAGCTAGAAGCTGAACGTGCTGAACGGGATGGCGACTACGGGAAAGTCGCGGAAATACGTTATGGAAAAATAAAAGACGCACAAGAACGCTTGGAAAAACTTCAAATAGAATTGCAAGCAAATCAAAGTGAAAGTTCATTAATTAAAGAAGAAGTCACTTATGATGATATTGCCGAAGTTGTAGCCAAATGGACAGGAATACCAGTCTCTAAAATGCTACAAAGCGATCGTGAAAAGCTTTTAAAGCTAGAATCCGAATTACACAAACGTGTTGTTGGACAAGAAGAAGCTATTGTAGCAGTAAGTGATGCTGTTAGACGATCAAGAGCTGGTTTACAAAACCCACAAAAACCCATTGGAACCTTCCTGTTTTTAGGTACTACTGGTGTTGGAAAAACGGAATTAGCAAAAGCACTAGCTGAATATTTATTTGATGATGAAGCTGCAATGACTAGAATTGACATGAGTGAATATCAAGAACGTCATGCAGTAAGTAGATTGGTTGGTGCACCTCCAGGATACGTAGGTTATGATGAAGGCGGACAATTAACAGAAGCAGTAAGACGCAAGCCATATTCAGTCGTTTTATTAGATGAAATTGAAAAAGCGCATCCTGATACCTTCAACATTTTATTGCAAGTATTGGATGAGGGACATTTAACGGATAATAAAGGACGACTTGCAGATTTTAAAAACACGATTATTATTATGACTTCCAATATGGGAAGTCAAATAATTCAAGAGAAATTTGAAGCCACAAAAGATGTGGACGCAGCTATGGAACTTGCAAAAATAGAAGTGCTTGGCTTATTAAAGCAAACGGTAAGACCTGAATTTTTAAATCGTATAGATGATACGATTATGTTTACGCCTTTAACACAGGAAAATATTACAGAAATTGTAGGATTACAATTAAAAGGCATCACTAAAATAATAGGAAAACAAGGTATTACTTTTGACGCAACACCAGAAGCTATTGCGTATTTAGCTAAAAAAGGATACGATCCAGAATATGGTGCAAGACCTGTAAAACGTGTTATTCAGAAAGAAGTCTTAAATGAATTGAGTAAAGAAATTTTATCTGGAACCGTTTCAACAGATAGTATTATTCTACTGGATGCTTTTGATGACAAATTAGTTTTTAGAAATCAAGGTGATTTAGTATCTGAAGAATATTAAGAAGACTATTAAAGTTTCGTTAAAACGAAAATAAAAAGTCCGAAGGGACGTTTTAGTTAATAAGTTGGTTAGTTAGTTTGAAAAAGCAACGTAAATCTATAAAAAGAGGCACGTTGCTTTTTGCATTAAACTAATTTCTACTTGTTATTTAACAATTAAGCGTTTGGTTTCATTTTTTTTGCCATCTACATATAATGTATAATAATAAATAGCTGACTGTAATTGCGCTTTTTGAATACTTAAAGATCCTGCTTTACCAAATTGTGTAATGGCAGCAGATGAAATAACCTGACCTAAAGACGAGGTTAATACTATTTTAGCACTTCTGTATTTAGAAGGAATAAAATACGAGATTTCCGATTGTGTATTAAACGGATTAGGAACATTCTGTCCCAATTGAATACTGTTTTCATTTGTTTCTACCTCGGGAACATGCAAAGTACCTCCACAGGCACATTGTTCTAATGCTGTCATTCGTGCCAACAAATCATCTATTTGAGCCTGTTGTGCTGAATTTTCCGCCTGTAATGTTGATAAAATTGGTGCTAAATCCACATCCACAGAAGTTCCATTTTCTATTGCAACCGTTAGTGTTGTTCCTAAAAGTGTTGCTGATGCCATGTTCTGATTATCGCTTCCTGGCTCAACCCACGCTGCCCCATCCCAAGTATAGGTTGCATTATCTTCAGTGTCATAAACCATCATCCCTGCAACTGCACCACCTGATAATGTGGTTCGTTCAGCATTTGTTAAACGGTTTAAAATTAACCCTTTATTTGTAGCACCTAAATCTAAAGATGCATTACCATTTGGTGATGCATTATTAACACCTAAAGCACCAGTTGCAGCAATAAATACCACATCATTTGGTGCACCTGGCTTTATTTTAAATGGCAAATTACTTCCACCTGTTACATCTCTAATAAAAAAATTGGTTTCATTTCCAGCCACATCCCACGTTTGTGAAGTCCATCCAGAAGCGCCATTTTGCTCTAAACGTAAAGTAGGAGAATCGCCATCGGTAATATGCAGTTCTACCACAGGAGCATTGGTACCTAATCCAACATTTCCACCCGACCCACTGACATACAAAGCATTATTACCAGCACCAGCCATAATTTTAAAAGGACTTGTGTTAGCTGTTACATCTGTTACACCAAAGAAATTAGTCCCTCCATTAGCTGTATCATTAATGGTTATTTCCCAATCATTTGCAGGAAAAGTACCAGAAGCACTAGTATCATCAAAAGCAATACGTAGGTTATTTTCCATTAAACGAATGGTATGAAAACCAAAAACAGGTGCATCTGGACAATCAATTCCAATGCATCCACTTCCTTTTACCATAAGGTCTTCGTTTAAAATAAGTTGATTTACAGGAAAATCTGTGTCCGAAATTTGAGCTTGAATGTTAACACTTAAAAGCAGTGCAGCAAGCACATAATAAAATTTTAATAGTTTCATAAATTTATAGTATTGATTAATAGCTAGTTAAATTTACAACTAATTAATTTAAACAATTCAAAATGAGGCTTTAAATTCAAAGCTAGATTCATGTAATAAACGCAACTTCTGTGTTAAACAAAAGT
>TARA_R110002012_G_C11676920_1_pt1 | contig 33654 bp, 28 predicted proteins | sample TARA_R110002012 | Tara Oceans TARA_R110002012 (sample SAMEA4396515) | marine metagenome | biome: Westerlies Biome; feature: [DCM] deep chlorophyll maximum layer (ENVO:01000326); material: water (ENVO:00002006), including particulate matter (ENVO:01000060) such as... | depth 40 m
ATTAATATTAAAATTAAGTATCGCATATTTTTTAAATGACACACAACATGTTTATAAACGAACCCCCTATTGCGTTTATATCGCACATGTGCGAACGTCAATGAGGTTCTTTTTTCCCAAATGTAACCGTTTCATACAAAGAATCCAAAGGGCTCTTTAAAGTTTTATTGTTAATACCCAAAACACGGGTATACACCTCGGTCGTTTTGGTGCTGGCATGGCCCAGTGCGCTCTGTATATACCTTATGTTGGTTCCCCGCTCCATCAAATGGGTGGCAAAGCTGTGCCGAAGGGTGTGCGGCGTGCTCCAAGGGTTGCTGTTTGTAGCCTTTACCGCAGCTCGGTAAATTTGCTGTATGCTCTTGGCACTGTACTGCCCGCCGTCCTGTCCTTCAAAAAGCCAATAGCTGGGCCGGTGCTGCCGGTAATAGTTACGCAACAGGTCCAACAGCAGCGGGCTAAGCACTGTATGCCGGTCGCGCTTTCCCTTGCTGTCCTTAATAAATATATAGCCGTCATCACTGCGGATGTCCTTTACCCGCAACCGCCTCACCTCGCCCACGCGCAGGCCCCCACCATAGATTATATGGAGGATGGCACGGTGCTTTATGTTAGTGGGCTGGTTTATTATTTGCCTTACTTCCTCAGTACTCAAAACATTGGGCAGGTCCTTGCTCTTCTTTGGGCGGGTGATGTTATAGTACTCACGGGGCATTTCCAACGTATGCTCATAATAGCACTTAATGGCATTGATGACCATATTCTGTTGTTGGTCGCCTATTTTATATTTATTGATCAAAAAAAACACATAGCCCTCAATTTGGGTCTTGGTGATGGTTCTTAAATCCGCAGTTTCGAAATACTTAAAAAACTGAAGTAAGCAGCTTTGATAGCTACGTATGGTACTGTTGCTAAAACCTTTTAAAACCATTTTTTGTTGATTGCGGTCCAGTTCCTTTTGAATTTTTTCGGAAGGACTGAATTGTGGTATCTTGGCGGGGGACACCTCATTTTCAATCACCAGTTTGCTGCCAAAAAGGTGTCGAACCTTTTTTAGGTTTTCTTCGGTGTTTACGATACTCCACAGTTTTTGATTGTAATGGTAAAACGTGCCGTCCAGTTTTTTAAAGGCTTCCCGTTCCGCTTTTAGCTCGTAGGGAATTTTTACCTTTACGCGCCCAGCATTGGCGCGCGGGGCAAATAGAATAATTGTATTCCTTTTTGTCGTATCCATTTCGCTATTTTTCTGGTTTCTACCAAAATTAGTGAAAATAATGCCCCACTATGTAGGATAAAACGTCCATAAGTGTGTTTAACCGTTAGGAACGGATACCTATATTTGCAGTAATAACAATGACCGCATGGACAGGAAATGCAAAATATGCGAAAAACCACTAAAAGGGCGAACCGATAAAATCTTCTGCTCTACCTATTGCAAAAACCAGTACCACAAACACCTTCGCTATGCTTCCAAACAGGCAGCCATAGAAATAAACGGCTACTTAAAGCGAAACTATTCCATCTTATCTGAATTGCTTGGGAAAAATAAAACACAAATCAAAGTATATAGAAACGTACTTGAAAAGAAGAAATTCCGCTTCATGTACCATACCCATTTCCATATTAACTCCCACAACAAAATGTTTAACTATATCTACGACTTGGCCTGGATGGAATTTTCAGACGATGAAATCCTCATCGTCAAAAAACGCAAGTGATGCTAACCCAAAACCAACAACTAAAAAACCCCCAAAATCTCAATCCCAACAGCATCCTGCCCCAAACATTCATACTCCTCTTTCCCAAGTAACTCCAAATACCGCAGCCCAAGTACGGGAATAAAATGCATCCCCTCTTTTTTCTTGACGTTTCTCGCTAGTGGCATCACCAGCACTTCCGCTTTCCCCTGTTTTGATCTTCGAATGGGTACCGCTTCATAAGTAGTAAATAAATTTATATCGGGATCATATGCCAATACTAAATATATGAGCTCAAAATCCGTCGCTCCCTTCGGAAATCGGGCCGAAGAAGGATCAAATCCGCGCCAGGTCAGTGTGAAATCCGCTTCATCTATGTCCGGATTCCCAAAATGCTGCCTTATGCCCGCTTTGGGCGTAAAGACAAATTCCCTTAGTAACATTTTACCCTTGAGCGTCTTCAGGCCCCCTCCCATGGAGCGGCTACCCTTTTCCGAAGTGGGATCCAATAATTTTACTTTGGAGCATAAACTCATCAGCCGCTGGTGGAGCATGCCAACCTTTTTAAACTTTAACAGAGGCAGTAAGGCTATCTTAAATTCTTTGACAAATAAACTGCACAACCCAAATTCATCAGAAATTTTGTAAATTCTTGGGTTTTTTTTATTATTTTCGTAAGTGAATCCTCCCATGGCTAAGCTTGTTGGCTTCTAAAGTAAAAATAGAAACTTTTCGCTAAAAATACAAGTAGTACATGCCGACTGTAAGCCGACTACATGCCGTCCGTAAGCCGACCGCAAGCCGACTCCATGCCGACCACACTACATAACAACTTCCTAGATACTTCCTAAATACTACATAGAAACCTTCTAAATACTATATTTTATAAACCAAAAGGCAGTAAGGAGCACAATGGTTTAAATTCTTAACCGAATTTACCTTCCATTTAACTTGCCTTTACATTTTAGTCGCATGAGGCAACTTATAATACACTATTAAATAGAATTCCCCTCTGTTTACAATAGCAAATTCTTATTTTTCTTTGGAATATAAGCATAAATAATCTGCGAAATGCCCATGTGAATTAAGAGGAATAGCCGACTATAACTTTTTATTTCAACCTTTCCAAAACGCCCTTGCGCTTCACTATATTTTTATAATCCCACTGTATATCCCTGGATTTTTCAAGCCAACGTTTTAACTCCTCGATATTTATTTCCGCTACAGATAGGTAAAACCTTGAGGCATCCTTAAACTTTTTGCCCCTAGCCGCCAAGCCTTCCTCCTCAAAATCGGCTCCGCTCCAGAACATCAACCGTAATCCCTTTTTCTCCTTACTGTAGCCTACAATGGGGTTGCCTTCCAAAAACCAAACGGGATGGCCGTGCCAAATCTTGTTTTCGGCCTCGGGCAGATGCGTACTGATTTCTCTTGAAAGCACTTCGCAAATAGCTTTATCTGCTTCTGTTTGCGAATGGTTGTAGGCTGAAATGTCTTTTGAAATGACTGTCATAAGCTTAGGGTTTAGATGAATTTTTCGCCTCAATCCACCTGCTCAAATATTTTGTGCTCTGCATACTGTGGTGCTGCAATAGCTGCCCAATAAAGTTGTGTTGCCGATGCTTCGCTAGGTTAATTATAAGGCCGTGAATTTGTTTTTGGAAAGCGGAAGAATGTAGGCTTGTCTGAAAACGTTTATCAATGATTTCAAAACCGTTTTGTTTTGCTTGGTTCCAAAGGTTTTCCTCGGAATATAATTTTACGGCAGCACTTATAAAATCTTCATTTGAAGATGCAATAATACCACCAAAAGAATGTTCGCCGTGCATCCCTTCCGCTCCTATTGCTGTAGTTATCGATGGCAGTCCAAAGCGCATCGCATCCAAAAGTTTTCCCTTTAATCCCGCACCAAAATGCAAGGGGGCCAATTGCACCCGATAATTTTTCATCACGCCTTCCACATCCGGTGCCCAGCCTTTTACAATAAAACCTTCGTTTACATTGTGCAGTTGAAGGATTTGCTGGGGAGCATAAGCTCCATAGATATGGAGCTCCGCTTGGGGAAGCTGTTTTTTTATTGCGGGCCAGAGCTTTTTCAATTGCAATACGGAATCTACATTAGGCGCGTGCAGCAAATTGCCAATGGCAAGGAAGTTTTGGCGTACTTTAAAAGCAGGGGTGTTTTGACAAACTTCTTCCACTAGAAAGGGCAGGTAAAATAGTACGTCTGGAGTAATTTTAAATGTGTTCTGTAACAGCTCCATCTCATATTCTGAAATGATAAGCGACACATCGCAGCGTAAAATACTCGCCAATTCACGTTTTGCGGTTTCCGAAAAAAGATCGGCCTCAGAAACAGGTTTTCCATTTTTTACAGCTTCTTCCCTAGCCTTTCGAAGAAAATGTAAGTCTTCGGTATCAAGCACCCTTAAAGCATTGGGGCAATTTTCAGCAACCCGCCACCCAAACTGCTCCTCGGTGATGTAGCGGTCAAAAAGTACAACTTCAGGATTCAATTCTTTTATAAAGGCATCAAAAGAAGCATCGTTCAGTTTTATATTTTTTGCGGAAATATTTTGTGCCCGGAGATTTGCAGTTCGTTCTGAAACTGCTGCCGTACTCGCAAAGGTAATTTGGTAGTTTTCTTCCCGGAACAATCCAATCAACTGCATCATCCTGCTCCCCGCCGCAGTGGTACTGGGTTCGGGAAAAGTGTGACCGATGATTAAAAGTTTTTTCAAGTTTCAGGTTTCAGAAATCAAATTTATTTGAATTATCCCACCTAGCAACAAATTACACCACCTCAGCGTATAAATCAAAATCTTCTGCGGCGGTAATCTTTACATGGAAAAATTCGCCAGTTCGAAGATATCCTTCTTCGGCATTGATCAAAACTTCGTTATCTACATCGGGGCTGTCAAATTCGGTGCGTCCTACAAAATAGCCACCCTCTTTTCTATCAATCACCACGCGGAACTCCTTGCCAATCTTTTCTTGGTTCAACTCCCACGAAATCTGCGACTGTATTTCCATAATCTGGTTGGCGCGGTCCATCTTTACCTCTTCGGGTACATCGTCTTCCAAATTATAAGCGTGGGTATTTTCTTCATGACTGTAGGTAAAACAGCCCAAACGCTCAAAACGCATATCCTTCACCCATTGTTTTAGTGTTTGGAAATCCTCCTCAGTTTCACCGGGATAGCCCACAATTAGCGTAGTTCTGATTGCCATTCCGGGAACAGCTGCACGAAACTCCTCTAAAAGTTTTGTAGTCTTTGCTTTGGTTGTTCCACGGCGCATGGATTTTAAAATGGGGTCTGCAATGTGCTGCAGCGGAATATCGATATAATTACAAATTTTAGGTTCGTTGCGCATTACTTCCAAAACGTCCATCGGGAAACCGGTGGGGAAGGCATAATGCAAACGGATCCACTCAATTCCTTCAACCTTTACAAGCTTTTGAAGTAACTCGGCAAGGTTTCTTTTTTTGTATAAATCAAGGCCGTAATAGGTTAAATCCTGTGCGATAAGGATAAGTTCTTTCACACCTTTTGCAGCAAGCTTTTCAGCTTCAGTAACCAAATCTTCCATAGGTGTGCTTCGGTGCTTTCCGCGCATAATAGGTATTGCACAAAAAGAACACGGGCGGTCACAACCTTCGGCAATTTTGAAATAGGCGTAATTTTTTGGGGTAGTCGTAATTCGTTCGCCAATCAATTCGTGTTTATAATCTGCACCCAACGCTTTTAAAAGCCCAGGGAGTTCCGTGGTTCCAAAATATTCATCCACATTCGGAATTTCCTTTTGAAGATCCGGCTTGTACCTTTCAGAAAGACATCCCGTAACAAATACTTTATCTACCGCGCCTTCTTCCTTCTTTTGAACGTACTCAAGGATTGTATTAATGCTTTCTTCCTTCGCATTGGCAATAAAACCGCAGGTATTTATTACCACTATGTTGCCCTCCTCTTCGTGCACCACTTCCTTGTTGCTGGCACGCAACTGCCCCATCAGCACCTCACTATCATACACATTTTTGGAGCAACCAAGGGTTACCACGTTTATCTTATTCTTCTTTATGGATTTGGTACGCATACTTCAGTTGTAATTTTTATTCAGAACTTCTTGTTTTACTATAAAGTCCTGAATTTTTAAAAGTGTGCAAAGATACCACGAAAAATCTGAAACAAATGCCAAATTCCAATTACTGCTAACTGAGACTGAACACTGCGACTTTTTAAGTAACTTTACGCATCTAAAAAATACTTTTAAAATGAAAAAAATCATCTACTTACTGGCCTTTCTTTGCGCCGGAATTGTGTTTGCCCAAAAAACAATGACACCTGAACTTTTGTGGCAGGTTAAAAAAGTTAGTCCTATCGGGATTTCCGCTGACGGAAAAGAACTTTTTTACAAAGTATCAACTCCAAATATGGCTGAAAACAGTTTTGATTCCAAATTTTACAAAATGCCCGTTACCGGCGGAAATTTTACTGAAATTTCCAAAGAAGAAGCCAAGGTAACCGACAAGAACCTTTCACCAAACGGACAGTTTCTCTTAATAGACAAACCAGTACAGGTAAAAGATGTTACCGGAAAGGAGATTTACAACGACCTTCCCAAAAGTGATGCCTACGTATATACTTCCTTAGATTATAGACACTGGGATACTTGGAACGATGGTACCTACAATCACGTTTTTTATAAAGATGTAAACACTGGCGCCGAAACCGATATCACGCCAGGTCAGCCATATTATACGCCCCAAAAACCTTTTGGTGGCGACGAGGATTACATTTGGGGGCCAAAGGGCGAAAACATTTATTATGTAAGCAAAAAGAAGGCAGGAACCGATTATGCCGTTAGTACCAATACCGATATCTATAAATACAATCTAGCTACCAAACAGACAGAAAATATTACTGAGGAAAACAAAGGTTATGATACCCAACCTGCTTTTTCAAAAGATGGAAATTTGGCATGGCTGCAAATGGTAACCGAAGGTTACGAAGCTGATAAAAATGATATTGTTGTGCTGCAAGGTGGCGTAAAACAGAATCTTACCAACCAGTGGGACGGTACTGTAAATGGATTTATTTGGGGCAACAATGGCAAGGATATTTATTTCACCGCTCCAGTTGATGGAACCGTACAACTTTTTAAAGTAGACCATCCTGGGAAAACCCGAAAAATGCCGGTAGTTGAGCAACTTTCAAAGGGACAATTTGATGTGACGGGCATTGTTGCAGAAAATAATGGGCAACTCATCGTTACGCGTACCGATATGAACCACGCTACTGAAATTTTTTCTTTTGATTTAAACAGCAAAACTTTTAAACAACTTACCCAAGTAAATACGGAATTCTACGGAAAATTGGATTTGCCCACTGTTGAAAAAAGAATGGTTACCACTAAAGACGGTAAGCAAATGTTGGTTTGGGTTATTCTTCCGCCAAATTTCGACAAAAATAAAAAATATCCAACGCTACTTTACGCCCAGGGCGGGCCGCAATCGGCACTTTCACAGTTTTACTCTACCCGTTGGAATTTTCAATTAATGGCTTCCCAGGGCTATATCATTGTAGCGCCAAACCGTCGCGGTATGCCCGGGCACGGTGTGGAATGGAACGAAGCCATTAGTGGCGATTGGGGCGGTGGCGCAATGCAGGATTACCTTGATGCCATTGATGATGTAGCAAAAGAACCCTATGTAGATAAAAACCGTTTAGGGGCTATCGGTGCAAGCTTTGGCGGTTATTCCGTGTTTTGGTTGGCAGGAAATCACAATGGCCGTTTTAAAACATTTATTGCCCACGATGGTGTTTTTGATACCCGCGCTATGTACGGAACTACCGAGGAATTGTTCTTCGTAAATCACGATATGGGTGGGGCTTATTGGGAAAAAGATAATGCGAAAGCACAAAAGTCATTCAATGAATTCAATCCCATAACCTATGTTGACAAATGGGACACTCCCATTATGATCGTACAAGGTGGAAAAGATTACCGCGTTCCTATTGAACAAGGCTTAGGTGCTTTTCAGGCAGCACAATTAAAGGGAATAAAGAGCAAATTGGTCTATTTTCCTGAAGAAAACCACTGGGTGCTTCAACCGCAAAATGCACTGGTTTGGCAACGTGAGTTTTTTAATTGGTTGAAGGAAACGCTTTAAATACACATTAGACAAAAGATTAAAAATAGCCACGAATTCAGGAATATTTTAAAGATATATTCTCGAGTTCGTGGTTTTATTTATCCACCATATGGATTAAAACTGTCAAACAGATTGAGAAGGCTGGTTTGTGATAAATGAAAAATCAGAATGAGAATGACATAAAAGATAATGTGCCCTTTTTTAAAATATTCCCTCTTAATAAATAAGAGCCCTACAAAAAGTAAAAACAAAAGAGGTGGAATAAAAGACAAATAAGGAAACGCAATATATTTATACAAATCCAAAGGCATCAAGGGGTTTGGAACAGGTTTAATATAATACTGAAGTATCTTAACAGCGTGATAACCCGTAAGTATGCCAATGTAGCCTGTTAAAACCCACATTATATATTTAAAGAGCTTACTATTTTTGGAAGGGGTTTCTATTTTCATCTATTTAAAAAAAGAATCAACAAACTCAAACTTATTGAATACCTGAAGATCTTCCATCCCCTCGCCTACGCCAATATACTTCACAGGAATCTGGAATTGGTCACTGATTCCAATTACCACACCGCCTTTTGCAGTTCCATCAAGTTTTGTAACCGCAAGGGAAGTAACTTCAGTTGCCGCAGTAAATTGCTTGGCTTGTTCAAAAGCGTTCTGTCCAGTAGAGCCATCCAATACCAAAAGTACATCGTGCGGCGCATCGGGAACTACCTTTTGCATTACTCGTTTCACCTTGGTGAGCTCGTTCATCAAGTTTACCTTATTGTGTAATCGTCCTGCTGTATCAATGATAACAACATCGGCATTTTGGGTTACAGCGCTTTGTAACGTATCAAACGCGACACTTGCAGGATCGCTACCCATGCTTTGTTTTACGATCTCAACATCAGTTCTGTCTGCCCAAATCTGTAATTGGTCTATAGCCGCTGCACGAAAAGTATCCGCAGCACCTAAGACTACTTTTTTTCCTGCTTTTTTAAATTGATATGCGAGTTTTCCAATAGTAGTTGTTTTACCAACGCCATTTACACCCACAACCATAATTACATATGGTATTTTGTTTGCGGGAATTTCAAAATCTGTGGCGTTTCCTGAATCTATTTCGCTTAAAAGACCTGCTATTTCCTCACGGAGAATTTTATTCAACTCATCTGTTCCCACATATTTATCCTTGGCAACACGAGCTTCAATTCTATCAATTACCTTAAGGGTAGTGTTTACACCAACGTCACTGGAAACAAGAACTTCTTCCAAATTGTCCAAAACATCATCGTCCACTTTGCTCTTGCCCGCAACGGCTTTGCTCAGTTTGTCAAAAAAGGATGTCTTTGTCTTTTCAAGCCCTTTATCGAGGGTTTCCTTTTTTTCTTTTGAAAATATTTTTTTGAATAAACTCATATTTCAGTTGTAGGTTGTTAGCTAGTGAAAAATTTAATATTGCAATTTTTCAAAAAGGCAAAAATACGAAAAGCCACCTTCGCAAAAAAGTGGCTTTTTCTTAATATTTTAAGCTGGTTATTTTTTGTTCAACCAGTCGTTTACAAATTCTGGAGCCATGATAGCTTCAGTAAATGTATATGCTCCTGTTTTTGGCGATTTAACCATTTTTATTGCTTTGGTTAAACGCTTTGAACCTGTTTGTAACGATGCTACTGATTTCTTTGCCATGACTTATATTATTTAATCTCTTTATGAACCGTCATTTTCTTCAGGATTGGGTTGAATTTTTTCAACTCCATTCTGTCCGGTGTATTCTTTTTGTTTTTGGTAGTGATATAACGTGAAGTTCCTGGTTGTCCAGACTCCTTGTGCTCTGTGCACTCCAAAATCACTTGTACTCTATTTCCTTTTTTAGCCATTGTAACAGACTTTATTGATTATTGCAATTATTTAGTTAAAAAGCCTTTTTCGCGGGCTTCTTTCATAACCGCAGAAATACCTTTTTTATTGATGTCCTTTATAGCAGAAGCTGAAACACGAAGGGTAACCCATTTGTCTTCCTCTGGAATATAAAAACGCTTTTTGAGCAAGTTTACATCAAACTTACGTTTGGTTTTATTCATTGCGTGCGATACGTTATTTCCAACCATCGCTTTCTTTCCGGTAAGTTCACAAACTCTTGACATTCCTTAACCTTTTTAAGTTATTTTTAAAACAGGGTGCAAATTTAAGTAATTCTTTTGTGATGTACAACAAAAGAAAATTAGTTTTTTGAAATTTCTTTTAGAAGCATTTCAAAGACCTTATTTGTGGTTTTTCTAATCACACGAAAACGGTCATTTCCAAAATTGAATTTTCCGGACACAATCCCGATAGGGGTAGCAATAGCAATACATACCGTGCCCACTTCATCTATGCCATCACCTTTTGTTGGTCCCGCGATTCCTGTTGTTGCAATGGCATAATCTGTGTTGAAAAGTTTGTTGCAATTACTCGCCATACTTTCAGCAACTTCTATACTAACAACAGAATATTCTTCTATAATAGAAGATGGAACGCCGAGTATTTTGGTTTTTAATTCAGTTTTATATGGGACTATACTTCCCAGAAAAAAGGAAGAAGCGCCCGCCTCGGCTGTTATATTTTCTGCAATTGCCCCACCGGTACAGCTTTCTGCCAAACTTAATGTTTGGTTCTTTTGAGTTAAAATATGTGCAATCCTACCAATTATACTGGTTTCATCTTCATATCCAATTGCAATATCCGACAGCATTTCATTCAAGATTTCCATTCTTGAGTCAATGCTTTCCTTTAGTACTCTTTCGTCATTTCCCGTTGAAGATAAGCGAAGACGCACTTTTCCCAAAGAGGGTAAATAGGCAAGTTTTACTTCCTCCGGCAAGGCGTTTTCCCAATCGGCAATGCGTTCGGCAATGGCGCTTTCGCCCAAACCATAGGTTAAAAGCGTTTTATGATAAATATGCGGCCTATTGAAACGCTTAATTACTCGTGGTAAAACTTCCTCTTGCAATAAATGCTTCATTTCATAGGGCACACCGGGAAGTGATACAAAAACAATTTCATCTTTTTCCATCCACATTCCTGGAGCGGTACCGTACTTATTCATCAAGATAGTAGCCTTGGAAGGGACCATTGCCTGACGAAAGTTTGCGGGCAAAGGTTTATTGAGCTGATATTTTTCAAAAAGATGCGCTACGTTTTCAATCACACTTTGGTCCTCAACCAACGTATCATTAAAAAAATCGCAAAAAGTCTGTTTGGTAATATCATCTTTGGTAGGGCCTAAACCCCCAGTGATAATAATTAAATCGGCATGTTCTTTTGCATCCTTAAACGCTTGTAGAATATGTTCTCGCTCATCCTGCACAGAAGTAATCTGATAGACCTTTACCCCAATTTTGTTCAATTCTTTTGAAATGTAAGCCGAATTGGTATCAACGATCTGGCCTATGAGAATCTCATCGCCTATGGTAATAATTTCTGCGAGCATATTATAATTGGAAGTCTTCTCTCAGTTCGTCAAACACATGGTTTAATGTGCCAAGCACATTTTCCAAGTGCGGAAGAACTGTAGCTTTGCTTTTGGATGTCTTTGACCACGCCTCGATACTTGTAATATCCTTCAGCGCATCTATACCGAACATTTCAATGTTTGGCTTCATTTTATGGGCAAACTGATATGCCAATTCTCTGTTTTCATTCTCAATGGCTTCTTCCATGGAATGCAAATCAGGGGGGATTTCATCTAAAAATGTTTGTGCCAGAATCTTTAAGAAATCTTGATCTCCATCAGCAATTTCGCTAAGATTCTCTTTTGCATAATATTTAGTCATCTTACTTAACTTTAATGGAAAACATTTCTGTTTTCCCTATATATCCCGTTAACACATCGTCAGCTTTAACACTACCAACCCCTGCGGGAGTTCCTGTAAAGATAACATCCCCAATTTTCAAGGTAAAATATTTTGAAATATATTCGATTAAAGCATCGATTTTCCACATCATCAGCATAGAATTACCATTTTGAACGGTTTTTCCATTCTTTTTTAAGCTAAATTCTATGTTGTTTATATCTGTAAATTGCTCTTTATCAATGAAATTTCCAATAACTGCAGAACCATCAAACGCTTTTGCCTTTTCCCAGGGCAATCCGTTTTCTTTCAATTCTTTTTGCAAATCACGAGCCGTAAAATCGATTCCCAAACCGATTTCATCGTAATATTTATATGCGAATTTTTTATCAATGTGCTTGCCTATTCTGTTTATGCGAACTAGCAATTCTACTTCGTGATGCACATCACTTGAAAACTCTGGAATAAAAAACGGTTGCTTCTTTAATAATATTGCAGTGTCTGGCTTTAAAAAAATAACTGGGTCGGTTGGCTTTGCATTATCCAGTTCTTTAACGTGGTCTGCATAATTTCGACCAATACAGATAATCTTCATCTTAAAATTAAAGTTTGGTGTTTAACTTCTGAAGTCGGATTCTGGTCAATACTTTTTTGGTGTATAACGGAAAGTCTGCATTCAGCAACCAGCCAAAGTAGCCAGAATCCTTTTCCATAATTTCGGTTACCAAATTTCCTTTGTATTTTCCGAAGGAAAAAACCTCAACGCCGTCTTCGTTATAACTTATAAAGCCTGCAAAATCTGCATGATCTCGGTGCGAACTGAAATCTGCAAGAAAATTCACATCGTTCTCCAATTCCGCGTATTTGTCCAGTTGGGCTTTTAAAACTTCGTAGGTGGCATTGGTATCAGCAGCAGCACTGTGTGCATCCGTTAAATCTTTATTGCAGTAAAATTTATAGGCCGCTTCCAAAGTACGCTTTTCCATTTTATGAAAAATAGTCTGAACATCTACCGAAAGTGCTTTTTTCATATCAAAATCCACTTCGGCACGAAGCAATTCTTCTGCCAGTAATGGAATGTCAAAACGGTTTGAGTTGAATCCTCCTAGATCGCTATCCTTTATTAAGGCATATACTTTGGGAGCCAATTCTTTAAAAGTTGGTTCGTTGGCAACCATTTCATCAGTAATTCCGTGAATTGCGGAAGACTCTTCCGGAATTGGCATTTCAGGGTTTACGCGCCATGTATAACTTTCTTTATTTCCATTTGGGAATACTTTCAATATAGCTATTTCTACAATTCTATCCGTTGCAACATTAATTCCGGTGGTTTCAAGGTCGAAGAAACAGATTGGTTTTTTTAAATTGAGTTCCATTGTTTTATTTTGTTGTGCAAAGATACTTTTAATTGAAGTTTTGAAGGGGTATAAAAAACGAAAAGGGAGATTTTGAATTCAAAATCTCCCTTTTTTCAAAATATAACTAAATTAAATTTCTCTATTAACGTCCCAAGCTTCCAAATAATCGGCAACTCGCTTAACAAATTGTCCGCCCAAAGCACCGTTCACAACTCTGTGGTCGTAACTGTGCGAAAGGAACATTTTATGGCGAATTCCAATAAAGTCACCCTCTGGGGTCTCAATAACTGCAGGTACTTTACGGATAGCTCCCAAAGCCAAAATACCAACTTGTGGTTGGTTGATTATAGGCGTACCCATAATACTGCCAAAGGTTCCCACATTTGTAACCGTATAGGTTCCTCCCTGTATCTCGTCTGGTTTTAATTTGTTTTCGCGTGCACGGTTTGCAAGGTCGTTTACAGCTTTACTCATTCCAACCAAATTTAATCTATCGGCGTTTTTAATTACTGGGACAATTAGATTTCCGTCGGGCAGAGCCGCAGCCATTCCCAAGTTTATATTTTTACGCTTAATAATATTATTCCCGTCAACGGAAATATTCATCATAGGGAAGTCTTTCAAAGCCTTTGCAACGGCTTCCATAAATATTGGGGTGAAAGTAAGATTCTCACCTTCACGTTTCGCAAAGGTGTTCTTTACTTTATTTCTCCAGTTCCAAACATTGGTAACATCACATTCAACAAAAGACTGCACATGTGCGGATGTTTGTGTACTTTCAACCATGTGGTGGGCAATGAGTTTGCCCATTCTGGTCATTTCAACAATTTCATCCTCACCGCTAACTGAAACTGGAGCTTTTGGTTTTGCGGGATCAGCAGTTTGGGCTTTTGCTGTTTCTGGATTTTTGGCCTCCACTACTGTTTGTGGCTGGGGAGTTGTTGTTTTTGCTGAAGAACGATTTTCAACATATTCCAAAATATCGTTTTTGGTTACGCGTCCGTCTTTTCCGGTACCGGAAATTCCGTCAAGTTCTGCTTGTGATATATTTTCTGTAGCAGCAATATTTTTAACTAATGGAGAATAAAAACGGTCCCCGCTATTTTCAATTGGAGCTTGGGTAGCTTCTTTGGCGGTTTCCACTTGCTTTTCAACTTCCTTCACAACTTCCGGCGAAGGAACGCTTTCAGCAGTGGTCTTCTCTGTTCCGTTATCTCCAGAAGTTTCAATTATAGCAATGGTCTGCCCTACTTGCACTACATCATCAACGTTGAAAAGTTTTTCAATCAAAACACCATCTACCTCGCTGGGTACTTCGCTATCTACCTTATCAGTAGCGATTTCAAGCACAGCCTCATCAGCCTCGATGGTATCGCCCACTTCCTTTAGCCAGTTAGTCAAGGTTGCCTCTGCAACACTCTCACCCATTTTGGGCAGTTTCAATTCAAATTTTGCCATAATACTTTTTCAATGTCGAATTTGGTAAGCACAAATGTGCTTGTTTTAAAAACCTTGCAAAATTAGTTAAAATTTGTTCGTTCTGGGTTTCAAATTTCTTAAAAAACAACCACGCCACCCTTTTCGTCACTTTGGTCGCTCCCTATTATAAAGTTGCAGCCCGCAGGACGTATGCGGAAAAGATTGTTTTTGTTTTTCAATTGTTTCATCAATTTGAAAATTTCCGCATAGGAAATATACTCAGCATCAAAAACTAGCAGACTGTTTTCTAAAGAAATTAAGGGATGCATATTTTTTGAAACCATTTGGAAAATAGTGGCTGTACTCTCTGAAAGTTTTTCCAGTAATTCAATATTTTCGGTGAAGAAGTAGTTTCGATCCAAAGTAGGAAGTGGTTCCACTTTTTTATCGAAAGAAATTTTATGCGCAGCTTTGGCCAAGGCAACTCCGGCAGACACGGAACTTCCCAATAGAAAATTTTTATTGAAATGCTTTTGGTAAAAAATCTGCATTGCGCCGTAAAAACGCTCAAAATAAGCATCATCCTTTTTGGTGCTTTCGCCTTTATAATGAAGTACGGTCGTGCCCCCAAAATAATGATTTTGATACCCTGCCTTTGTTATTTTATATGAAAAATCTATGTCTTCGCCATACATAAAATAGTCTTCGTCAAATCCGCCCACTTGCTTGTAAATATCTCTTTTTAAAAGCATAAAGGCTCCCACGAGTACCTCAACCAAACCATTTTCATTATCAATTATATGATTTGCATAATATTTCTGTGTAAAACCGGTGAGTTTCATTAATGAAACCTTTGGGGTAGGAAGGTTTCTTTTGCTTTCTGGGAGGAAGTTTCCTGTTCCATCCATCAAATAAACACCGAGCGCACCTATGTTTTGAATACTTTCATAATATTCAATCGTTTTTCTGAAGGTATCTTCAGAAACGGCAGTATCTGGATTCAGAATACAAACATACTCACCCTTTGCAACTGCAACGGCTTGATTATTTGCTTTGCTGAAGCCAACGTTTTCCTTGTTTTCAATTAAAACGATAGTTGGAAAGAGGGTTTTCACCATTTGGCAACTGTCATCCTTTGAGTCATTATCAATAACAATGATTTCAGCATCCCAATACTGGGTAGCCTTTTGAACCGAACGAATGCATTGTTCCAAAAAATAACGCACATTATAATTAAGTATAACGACAGATAGTTTCAAAACTTAGGTGTTTTTTAATGAAGATTCAAAAGGAATGCGATGTAAAATACTTCGGCCAAGGGTGACCTCGTCTGCATACTCGAGTTCATCGCCTACCGAAATTCCACGGGCAATGGTAGTTGTGGTTATATTATAGGGTTCAATTTGCTTATATATGTAAAAATTTGTGGTATCGCCTTCCATAGTTGAACTGAGTGCAAAAATAAGCTCGCGGACATTTCCAGTCTTTACTTTTTCGACTAAGGAAGGAATGGTCAAATCGCCAGGGCCAATCCCATCCATCGGAGAAATTTTTCCACCTAAAACGTGATAGTGGCCACGATATTGACTTGTGTTTTCTATGGCCATTACATCGCGAATGTCCTCAACAACGCAAACCAATTGTTCATCGCGACGCGGATTTGCACAAATTTCACAGAGTTTTGTATCACTAATGTTGTGGCAATTTGCACAGAAGTTTATTTCCTCGCGCATTTTTACCAATCCAGTTGCTAACTTTTGAGATTGTTCTTTGGGCTGTTTAAGTAAATGAAGCACTAAACGAAGCGCGGTACGCTTACCAATTCCGGGGAGTTGGGACATTTCATTCACTGCATTTTCAAGAAGTTTTGAAGAAAATTCCATAGCCTAATTCATGCTGGCAATATAAAAAAAATGCTTCAGAAAAAGAGGCTTTTCCTGAAGCATTCCTGTTATAAAAAAAGACTCTTAATTTATAAGAAGTTTTTTGGTTGCAGTTCCTTCTTCACTATTAATGCGAACAAAGTATGTGCCGCTGGAAAGTGAGGAAACATCAACAGAATGTTTGTTTGAAATTAATTCTTTTGCCTCCTTAATTAGAAGCTTTCCGGAGATATCAAAAATCCTGATTTCAGCTTTCATCGCTTTTGGCAAGGCAATGGTAAATTGAGAGTTTGCAGGGTTTGGATATAAAGAAACGTTATTTTCAGAAATTCTATCTTCAACTCCTGCAACACCCGTAACCAATGGAGATGCCCAAAGGCCTCTTCCGTAGGTTCCCGCATACAGCATGCCATCAACTTTGTTAATTTCCAACTCATTTACATATACATTTGGCAACAGGTTGCTGTAAGGCTGCCAATCTGTGTAAGTATTATCTATATAATAAATTCCGTAATCCATACCCAAATACAATCCATCTTGACCGTTATCATCCCACACTAACGCAAAAGCACTGAAATTAGGTAAATTCTTTTTATAGTTAATCCAAGTTGCGCCTCCATCATTAGAAACCATTACACGGTTAGCCGAAGTCACAGCAACGGCAATTTTGTTTGGATCTGTGGGATGTATTGCTATAGAATTAATTCCTCCGCCAGCGCTTGCAGTTTGCACCCAATTAGTTGCTCCTCCATCAGTAGTTTTGAATAAAAATGCAGATCTGGAAGCATACATAATTTGGTTATTGGAAGGTGCTATTTTTAAGTTATCAAGATTTGAACCTAAATTTTGTGAAATTGCTGTCCAACTACCTCCCGAGTTTATAGACTTGTAAACAACATTATAGCCTACATATATTACGTTACTCGTAATTGGGTCTTGTTCAAAAGGAGTAACCCAATTTCCAGAACCATTTCCAGGTTCATTAAGGCCACTATAAGAACTTCCTCCATTAATGGAACGATATAATTGACCTTGTTGGGTAGTGCCATAAAATGTATTATTGTTGGTTTTGTCTATAAAAGATTCCATACCATCTGCTCCTAACCAATCTCTCCAGCCTGTTGCTGCTTTATAAAATGAGGTACCATTATCTTGAGCACCTCCAGAAACAATAACGTCAGCTGTTTGAGAAACACCTATTTTATAAAATTGTCGAATGCCTAGACCATCTGTTAAATCTTCATAATAATTGGCACTAACTGTTCCTGTATTTGCAGCTTTAAATATACCACCATCAGTAATTGCAAATAAAGTCGTTCCATAAAACTGAAGATCATCCACATCTGCGTGGCAATAGCCAATATTTTGTGAAGCTGCGTTTCCTGGAATCCAATCTGAAGTACAAGAGAAATTTACACCTCCGTTTGTAGAGCGCCAAGTAAGAATTCCGGCAATATGCACTTCGTTTACATCGGTTGGGTTAACTGCAATCCCCATATCACGAGGAGCTTGACCGCTATTGTCATTTCCGCTAGTGCTATAGCCAAAAAAGTTAAGACCTCCGTGATTTAATTTTGTGAAGGAACTACCGCTATCACTGGAAGTATAAAACCCACCAAATCTACCACCATTTGCTTCCAAAACATATACAACGTTTGCATCATCCGCAGAAACGCCTATCATTTTTGCCCCCGAGGTAAAACCGCCGATTGTTGTAAATGTGGCTCCGCCGTCTGTAGATTTATGAAAACCGCTACCCGAAGCATATACTACTGAAAGATCGCCCGGTTTAAACTCAACATCAAAACCGCTATTGTCTCCTGAAACTACTTTAACCCAAGTGGCACCGCCATCTGTGGTTCTATAAATTCCAGAATTTTCAGATGTAGCAAATATCATATCCGTATTAGATGGGTTAATCACTATCTTGTTTACTCTACTACTTCCAACAGTTCCCAAAACATTCCAAGTGGCACCAGCATCGGTTGATTTGAAAATCTTTCCACTATTTGAACCAAAAAAATAAGTATCAGAATCTGTAGGATCTATGGCAACTGAATAAACTGATAAATTAGAGAAATAATCACTTAAAGGCGTCCAAGTCTGAGCCCCGTCGGTTGTTCTCCAAACACCACCTGTATTCGCGCCAACAATCATATGGTTTGCATCACCCTCGTCAATTGCAAGACCCGTGATTCTACCCACACCTGGGTTCCACCCTGATGTAGCATTCCAAGAAGTTGGACCTAATTCTTGCCAGTTATCCGGTAGCACTTGACGGTTAGACGCTGTTTCATTTAAATAAGCATTCCATCTTTGAAGTTCATTTAAACGCTCCTCAGTTGTAGGAAGATATCCATCCTCTTTTACTCTTCTGAGGGCATTGTACTCCCATCTTTTAAATTGTTTGTACCCACTACCGCGGCCTTTGTCTTTATCGGCGAAGTAGGCTTCGGCACTGTCAATAATATCTTGTACCTTATAGGTACCTGCATCAATCATTTGGAGGTAATCCTGTGCCTGAACGACAAAAGAACCCAAAAATAATGTAAAAAGTAGAAGTAATTTAAAACGCATCTTTTTAGTTTTAAGGAAGTTATATAATTATTTATTCAAAGTTTTCAAATGTATTAAAAATTAAAATGTTGAAGGACGCATTCTTTGTATTTTTACCAAAAAAATTGCCCTAAACCATTGAAGTCTTAAATTTTATGCAATCCTTACACATACTGTTACTTATTCTTGGTTATTTTTTGGTTTTAATTCTAATTTCCTATTTCACCAATAAAGGCGGCAGTAATGCAGATTTTTTTAAGGCAGGGAAACAGTCTCCCTGGTATCTTGTAGCTTTTGGAATGATTGGAGCTTCGTTGAGCGGTGTAACTTTTATTTCGGTTCCGGGCTGGGTAGAAGCTTCAAGGTTCAGTTACTTTCAAGTGGTATTAGGCTATACTGTAGGTTATGCAGTTATCGGTACTGTCCTGCTCCCACTTTATTATCGTTTAAATCTGACTTCTATTTACACTTATTTGGAGGGGCGATTTGGAAATGCTTCATATAAAACTGGCGCTTCGTTTTTCTTACTTTCAAGAGTGGTGGGCGCAAGCTTTCGGCTTTATTTGGTTGCTGTAGTACTCCAAAGTTTGATTTTTGACGCAATGAATATTCCCTTTTGGGTAACCGTTACCATCACTATTTTGTTGATTTGGCTTTACACTTTTAAAAGCGGAATAAAAACAATTGTATGGACCGATACACTCCAAACACTGTTCATGCTAATAGCCGTAGGTGTTTCCGTTTATTATGTGTCTACAGATTTAGGCCTTTCGGGAAGTCAACTTTTCACTTTTATTGCCGATAGCGATATGAGCCAGATTTTCTTTTTTGATGATTGGAAATCGGCCGATCATTTTGTGAAGCAATTCATAAGCGGAGCATTTATTGCTATTGTAATGACAGGACTGGACCAAGATATGATGCAGAAAAACTTGACCTGCCGTAACTTAAAAGATGCTCAGAAAAACATGTTTTGGTTTACCATAGTTTTGACTATAGTAAACTTTGTTTTCTTGGTACTTGGTTTATTGCTGACCGTTTATGCAGCGCAAAATGGAATTGACGCACACAAGGATCAATTATATCCCACACTTGCAATGCAAAATGAATTTGGTATAGGAGTGGCCGTACTCTTCATCTTAGGATTGATTGCAGCTGCATATAGTAGTGCTGATAGCGCTTTAACAGCATTGACCACTTCCTTCAGTATCGATATTCTTGAAATTGAAAAAAAATATGACGAGGCAAAGCAAGTACGCGTACGTAAGCTAATTCACATTCTCGTTTCATTGGTGCTGATAGCTGTGATCATCATTTTTAAATATGTAATTGCTGATGATTCCGTGATTGCAAAATTGTTTGTTTTTGCTGGATATACCTATGGACCCCTTTTGGGGCTGTATGCTTATGGACTATTCACGAAATGGCAAGTGAAAGATAAACTGGTTCCTATAGTTGCAGTTTTAACGCCATTTTTGGGATATGCGATAAGTGCATTGAGCGCCACATATTTAAATTTCGAATTTGGTTTCTTTATACTTATATTAAACGGAGCGCTTACATTTTTCGGCTTAATATTGATTCGTTCCCAAAAGAACTAAGGTACAGGCAATCTCACTTTCTATATTGTTTTTTTTTAGTATTTCATAAAACTCAGGATTTTCTGTTCCTGGATTGAAAATAACGCGTTCCGGCTTTAAGGAAAGAATATAATCGTAATATTCCTCTTGGCGTTTGGGGTTTAGATAAAGTGTTACGGTATCTATATTTTCAAATTGTTTTTTTTCCGTAGAAATTTCAACCCCGGCAACTATACCCTTTTTTAAACCCACAGCTTCCACAGTGTGTCCATAACTTACCAATCGGTTTATTGCAAGGTTAGAATAACGTCCAGGATTTAAGCTAGCGCCAAGTACTAAGGTTTTCTTCATTTTGATTGTTTTGTTATGAAAATACAATACTCTTTCGCAAGAATTCATAAATGTTCGTTAAAATGGCAAACAGCTTGAAACATTCTTTAAATAAGAGCGTCTATATAGTAGTTGGAATTTCATTCTTTACTGCAGCAATTTTTACGTTGATGGTTAGTGTTAATAATTGCAGTAAAGATTCAAACCCGGGGCACTTGCTTCGGGTTTGTTTTTTTAAAAATTCTTCACTTTAGATGTAACAGAAAAAAAAATATTTCGTCTTGTATGTAGAATCACAACAGTATTTGCATATTTAGTATGTTATACAAGGTAATATACAATACAATATTATTCGTGTTATTAAATTCATCAATCATTAACTTCAATCAATCACAAAATGAAAAACATTTTATTGTTAATCGCTTTCATCACATTTGGCACACTACAAGCTTCAGTTGATCCTAAAGAAAAACCGGGCAATATTTATGGTAGTGTTATGGACAAAATTTTAAATGAGCCCCTTCCTTACGTAACTGTAGTAGTAAAAAACTTAAACGGAGAAATCATCACAGGTGCAGTAACTGACGATGCCGGTAAATTTGAAATCCACAAAATACCGGAAGGCAAGAGTAATGTAAGCATCCAGTATATTGGGTACAAAATCTTTACGACTGAAATTAATATTACTAAGGGAAATGAAGATGTTTATTTAGGCCAAATATTGCTTGAAGAAGATATAGCTTCTCTTGACGAGGTAAATATTGTGGCCGAAAGATCAACCATTGAACAACGTTTGGACAAAAAGGTAATAAATGTGGGCAAAGATTTAGCTACCGCTGGCCCTACCGCCTCAGATATTATGAATAACCTACCTACGGTAAGCATAGACCAACAAACTGGTGAACTCTCCATGCGCGGTAATCAAAATGTCCGCGTAATGGTAGATGGCAAGCTTTCAAACATTCCAGTAGCGCAATTGCTGAAGCAAATTCCATCTTCATCTATTAAACAAATTGAACTTATTACTAACCCTTCGGCAAAGTACAATCCCGAGGGTATGAGCGGCATAATAAATATTATTCTTCATAAAAACGTAAATGTGGGGTTCAATGGCAACGTGTCCGTAGGGCTTACTTATAAGGAAAACGCAAAATTTAATGCAGGTTTGGATATGAATTACAGAAACGGAAAATTTAACTTCTATACCAATCTTAGCAACAATGTATCCAAAAACGAGAACGATGGGCTCATTTCTCGTTCACTAAACAATTCCAGGGAAGTAATCCATTTTTTGGATGACAGCAAATCCAATCTTTTCAAAGTGGGATTGGATTTTTATTTAAATGATAAAAACACCCTATCCTTCTTCACCAACCAAAATTTATATGACGGACTGGGCGTGGGAAGTTCTTCGATATTTTATTTAGACCAACCCTCCCTCAATCAGCAACAGTTATTCTATTTTGACAATGAAAATATTTCTTCCCAATATAATTTTGATTATAAGGTGAATTTTGAAAAGACCGATCACACGATTGAACTTGAGGCTGACTACAATATATTTTCAAATGAAACCATGGGAAAATATGTGTTCAGCGGTGCGTCTCCTTTAGAAAACTTTGCAGATAATGACGAGACAGACCGTAATCAACTTACCGTAAATCTGGATTATGTGAACCCCCTATCTGAAAGTGTAAAAATTGAAGCCGGTGCGGAGGCGAGACTATTTGAAACTAATATCGATTATGCGTCCAACGGCAAAAGTTATAATGCCAATGGCGAATTGGTACCAACGCCCTCAACCCGTTTTGAATACGTACGCGATATTTATTCACTATATGCCACATTTGGAAAAAATTACGAAAAGTGGTCTTATCAGCTAGGAGCACGCGTAGAAAACGTTAGCGTAAAAGCTGACACCAACAAGATACGTGCTTTCACCAACGATTATTTTCAGGTATACCCCAGCGCTTTTGTTACCTATTCTCCCAATGAAAAAAACCAATACCAGCTTAGTTATAGCCGTAGAGTGGATCGTCCCGGACTCGACCAGGTGAATCCAATTCGCGAATTCAGCACGCCTTTAATTTCTTCATTCGGAAACATTAATCTGGAACCACAGTTTACCAATTCAATAGAGGTCAACTATACTCGAAATTTAGAAAAGGGAAGTATCACGGGAGGAATATTTTACCGATTGGTAGATAATGAAATAAACCGCGCCATACTTATTGATCGAACCAACTTGGACAGATCCATTCTTACCTTTCAAAATTTTAGCAGCACGGATTTATACGGAATTGAACTTTCGTCAAATTACAAACCCACGAAATGGTGGAGTTTCAATACAAGTTTTGAGCTTTACAAACGAACCCAAAAGGGAATTACCGAAGCATTTGAAAATCCAACCGGAACTCCAACAGTGGATGACATAATAACACAAGTGACGGAAGTTGACAACATAGCTTGGAATGTAAGAATGTCGAATAATTTTACGATTACCAAAGATCTTACGTTTTCGGCCTTTGGACTTTATCGCGCAAAAAACAAGGGTATCCAGTTTGAATCCGAACCCCTCTATTTTGTCAATTTGGGAGCGCGTTATACTTTATGGGAAGGCCGCGGGACCTTTAGTGTAAACTACAATGATGTATTGGATTCCATGAAATTTGCCTTCAGCGGCAACACGCCCTATCCTCAGAGTGGTGAGTTTAAAAACGAGAGTAATACTATTTACGTTGGCTTATCCTATAGGTTTGGAGGAAGTAATTACCGTGCAAAAAGCCGAAAAAACAGAGACGACAACACATCATCTGGAGGCGGAGGAATTTTCTAGAGCGTTATTCTTTTGTTAAAAAGGAATATTACGTGAAACTATTTGTGATTTCCACTCGTCTATTTTAATACAGTACCTAAAAGTTCATTTTATAATTTATTTGAATTAGCCTTTAACGAATTATACCATTTTTGGGTAAAAAAAAGCCTTTCATTTTTTTGAAAGGCTTTCTTACTTTATAAGTTCTTTGAATTTACTATAACTCGCGTTTCATCTTATTTTTATAATATCTATTTATAATCAAAATAATCAAGAAGAGAAATACAAAAACAAATCTGGAAAATATAGGAAAAGCAAATGCCAATATTCCTGAAATCACCCAAATTAATATACCATTTATCGCTCGTGCTTTGTGCCATTTCGCCAATACTCCTGTAAGCCCAGTTTCTCCATGCTCCTTTTTAACAACGTATCTAATCATCAAATAATTAAACAAACCAATCACGGCTAAATTAAAGCAGTAAAAAACGTAAGGTCCCGTCAAGAAGAAACTCCCGACATAAAATGCGGTTGAGAAAGGCAGCAGTACTACAAAAAGCAATAAAAAAATATTTAGCCAAAGTAGTTTACTGTCAACATCAGTAACGTATTTCATTAATCTTAAATGAGCTACCCAATAGATTGCCGTAACAAGAAAACTCACAACAAGACCAATAAAACTAGGTATTCTCGCCTCAAGAATTTTCCAAGTTCCGTATTCATTAACAGATTCGCCATTCGGTACTGCTATTTCCAAAATAAGCAACGTCATTGCTATTGAAAAAATAGCATCGCTAAAACCTATTATTCTACTTTTATCAAAGGCGATATCATCCATAAGTTATCTCTGTGCAATTGCCTACCATCTAATGATCACGCTTCCCCAAGTGAAACCGCTGCCAAACGCTGCTAAAACAACCAAATCACCTTCTTTAATCCTTTCTTCTTCCCATGCTTCTGTTAGTGCAATTGGGATAGAAGCTGCAGTAGTATTTCCGTATTTTTGAATATTATTAAAAACTTGATCGTCGGTCAACTTCAATTTGTGCTGAATAAATTGTGAAATACGAAGATTTGCTTGATGCGGAATCAACATATCAATATCTTCAACCTTCAAATTATTAGCTTCCAATCCTTCTTGAATAACCTCAGCAAAACGAACAATGGCGTGCTTAAAAACAAACTGCCCGTTCATCACCGGATAGTAAGGTATATTTTCCTGCGGGTTTTCAGCTATAATCTCTGGCACCCAATGGCCAGTGCTCGGGCCCTGCAATGAAAGTTCATTTTTATGTTGTCCTTCACTATGCAAATGTGTGGAAAGAATACCACCCTTTCCAGTTTCATTTCTGGAAACTACCGCCGCCCCTGCTCCATCGCCAAAAATGACCGACACATTTCTGCCGCGCGTGGTCATATCCAGCCCGCCGCTGTGATTTTCACTGCCAATTACCAAAACGTTTTTGTACATTCCTGTTTTCACAAATTGATCCGCAACCGAAATTGCATAAACAAAACCACTGCACTGGTTGCGAACGTCCAAAGCTGGAATGGTGCGCATTCCCATCATTTCCTGTACTTCCACCCCACCGCCCGGAAAATACATATCGGGACTCAGCGTGGCAAAAACAATCATATCAATATCAGTGGGCTTAAGTTTGGCGCGTTCCAACGCAATGGTTGAGGCCTTAACCGCCATCACTGAGGTAGAATTGCCATCGCCTTTTTTAATATGTCGTCGTTCTTTAATACCCGTACGCTCTTGAATCCACGCATCATTGGTGTCCATTAACTTTGAAAGGTCGTCATTGGTAACCACATTTTCGGGCACATAATATCCTAAACCGGTAATTTTTGATGTGTACATTTAATTCAATTTAAAATAGTTCGGAAAGATAACCATATACCGCTTTTAACGGAAAGAAAACTAAGTTTATATAGTATGCGTGCATAGTAAATACGTTCTCTTTATTTTGAATATCTTTAGAACTTAAACTTTACAATTATGAAAAAACTTATCGCCATTGTTACCATTCTCCTACTATCGGGAAATTTTATTGCACAGGAAAAACTCACCTATCAAAAACCTCCAAAGGAAATTCTGGAACTTGTGGACGCACCTTTGGCGCCTTCCGTTTGGATTGATAGCAATGGTGAGAATGTAGTCCTTTTTTATCGCGATGCATATAAATCTATCACTGAACTTTCCGAAGCTGAATTGCGGTTGGGCGGACTTCGAATAAATCCAAAAACCAACATTGGTAGCCGAACCCGGTTTTATAACAATATAAAAGTGAAAAAGGCTTCCGAAAAAGATGCCCGGCAAGTATCGGGAATTCCCAACAATCCAAGGCTTTCAAACTTTACCATTTCACCTAACCAAAAAATGGTTGCCTTTCTAAATACCGTGGAAGATGGCGTACAGCTTTGGCTCGCAGATATTGAAAATGGAACTGCCAAACAACTCAGCACTTTAAAAGTAAACGCAAATATGGGCAACCCTATAAATTGGTTTAAAGATGGCAGTGCCCTGTTAGTAAATGTAATCCCAAAGGATAGAAAAGAATTGATAAATACAGATGAGGCAGTTCCCGATGGGCCAACCATTACGGTTAGTGATGGGGAAAAAGCCCAAAACAGAACCTATCAGGATTTGCTTAGCAGCCCCAACGATGAATATAATTTTGAACAACTGGCCCTTTCAGAAATAAAAAAGATTTCGGTGGAAGGAAAAGTTGCCGATTTTCTTCCCACGGCTATGTATGACGATATTGATTTTTCGCCAGATGGCAATTATTTAATGGTAAGTACAATCAAAAGACCGTTCTCTTACATTGTTCCTTACAGCAGATTTCCTTTTGAAACTACTATTTACAGCAGCCAAGGTAAACTCATTCAAAAAGTAAACGATGTGCCGCTGAACGAAGTAGAGCCGAAAGGATTTATGGCAACTCGAATGGGAAAACGCAGCATGAATTGGCGTGCTGATAAACCTGCAACAATTTATTGGGCCGAGGCACTTGACAAAGGTGACCCCGAAGTTAAAGTAGATCATCGCGATGCCGTTTATGAATTGCAAGCTCCCTTTAACGGAAAAGGTAAATTGCTGCTAAAAACAATAAACCGTTATTCAGGAATTACTTGGGGAAATGATAATCTAGCCATTGCAACAGACTATTGGTGGAACGATCGGAATACAAAATCCTATCTATTCAATCCTTCGAATGCTTCGCAAACTCCGAAGATTATTTTCGACAGAAATTATCAAGATAGATATAACGATCCAGGCAATTTTGTAACCACTCGAAACGATTTTGACGAAAGAGTCCTCGAAGTGGTTGACGGCAATGCCTTTCTTATGGGCGACGGTTATTCGGAGGAAGGACAATTTCCTTTTATTGATGAATTCAACTTAAAAACACAAAAGACAAAACGTATCTATAAATCTCAATATACCGATAAGCTTGAAAACTTGAATTCAGCAATCGATATGAAGAAAGGGAAAATATTGGTTCGCATAGAATCACAAAATGAGTACCCAAACTATTATTTCAGAAATATTAAAAAGAAGAATGATTTAACGCCAGTAACTTCTTTTGAAAATCCTTTTAAAAGTATCCAAAATGTACATAAAGAAGTGATTACTTACAATCGTGAGGACGGATTGGAATTGGAGGGCACATTGTATCTGCCCATTGGTTACGATATGCAGAAAAAGGAAAAAATGCCAATGATTCTTTGGGCATATCCGCGCGAATTTAAGGATAAAAACAGTGCTTCCCAAAATACCACCAACCCGAATGAATTTATCTATCCGTACTATGGTTCGCCTATATATTGGGTAACCCAGGGTTATGTGGTTTTGGATGATGCAGCCTTCCCAATTGTTGGCGAAGGCGATCAAGAACCCAATGACACTTTCAGAACACAATTGGTGAGCAATGCCAAAGCTGCAATTGATGCCGTTGATAAAATGGGTTATATTGACAGGAATCGAGTTGGCGTTGGCGGCCATTCCTACGGTGCTTTTATGGTTGCAAACCTTTTGAGCCATTCAGATCTTTTTGCGGCAGGAATTGCGCGCAGTGGCGCATATAATAGGACCTTAACACCTTTCGGATTCCAAAGCGAAGAGCGCAGTTATTGGGATTCGCCCGAAACCTATAATACGATGTCTCCCTTTATGCACGCTGACAAAATGAAGACACCGTTGTTACTCATTCACGGAGAAGCAGATAATAATTCAGGAACATATCCATTGCAGAGCGAGCGTTATTTCAATGCACTAAAAGGTTTGGGGGCTACCGCAAGATTGGTAATGCTACCAAAGGAAAGCCACGGCTATAGTGCAAAAGAAAGCATTCTGCATGTGCTCTGGGAGCAAGACCAGTGGCTCGATAAATATGTGAAAAACAAGAATGAAAATCCAGTGAATGTTTCCGAAGAAATAAAGCAATAGGTTTAATAACAAAAAAAGGGCGCAAAAGATGCGCCCTTTTTAAACAACCTAACCAATTAAATAATAGAATATTTTTACTTTTTCATAGCAATTTAATATTCGATTACTCTTTGTAAAGATACCATTCTTTGTTTAGTGGAATTGTTAAAGGATTAAACAAAGTTTTGTTAAAGTTTATATGTAATTCTTATAATTATTTATCGATACCTTCGCCCCCAAATCATTCATCAAGTTATAAAGACCGAAAAAAGTTCGATTTATATACAGAAAATGTTTAGAACCGCGATTGCCATTCATTTTCCTAAGCTCAGTATCCTTTGAATATTTATTGCTCAATTCTGCAATCTTTCCGAAGAATACTTCGTCCGAAAAATCAAAAGTTTCACTGTGAAAGGGTTGCGTGAACAGACTTAGCATTTCGTGAAAAAGTTCTGAAAAGAATTTTATTTCCTCGGGCGAATCTTCTTTCTTTAAAATTTCCAAAGCATACATTTTTTCCAAAAAAACTTCAGGATTATGAATATTTTCTGGTTTTGCCAGTTCAAAATAGGGTACGTAAAATTCCTCGGGAACGGTTTTTACGCAACCGAAGTCTATCGCAATCAAGTTTGCATCTTCGTCCACCAAAAAATTTCCGGGATGCGGATCGGCGTGCACACGCTTCAACTGGTGCATTTGGAACATATAAAAATCCCACAGCGCCTGCCCTACCTTTTTCGCTTTTGATTTATCAGTATTTGTTTTTGAGAATTCTGAAAGGTGCTCCCCCGTCATCCAGTCCATCGTAATAATGCGCTCGCCGGAAAGTTCTTCGTAATACTTCGGAAAATTTAAATTGGGTATTTTTCGGCAAGCTTCTGTAATTTCCTTACTTTGCTTTACCTCTAGCATATAATCGGTTTCCTCAAGCAATTTATCTTCCACTTCCCTAAAATATTTATCGCTGTCCTTTCCTTTAATGTTGAACATTTTCATTGCAACTGGCTTTACCATTGCCAGATCGCTGCTTATGCTTTCTGCCACCCCGGGATACTGAATTTTCACAGCAAGATTTTTTCCGTCTTTCGTGGCTTTGTGAACTTGCCCAATACTTGCTGCAGCAACCGATTCTGCATTAAACGTATCGTAGAGGCTTTCGGGGGTATTGCCAAAATATTTTTTGAAAGTCTTTCGTACCAAGGGCGCAGAGAGCGGTGGCACCTGAAACTGCGCCAAAGAAAACTTTTCAACATACGCTTTGGGCATTATGTTTTTTTCCATGCTCAGCATTTGTGCTACCTTTAGCGCACTGCCCTTTAGGTTTTTTAGGCCATCATAAATATCTTCAGCATTGCTTTCGTTCAATTCATCTTTTGTGGTTTCGGAATTGACAAGTTTTTTGCTATAATATTTTAAATAATTACCGCCTACTTTTACACCGGTGGTCATCAATTTTGAAGCACGTTGGATTTTGTTAGTGGGAATTTTATTTATCGTCTTCATTAAGCCATTTTTTCTTTCCATAAAAACTTTCCGAAATCTAACACACTTTCTAAAGGCTGGGTATCAAAAACATCGAAAATGGCACGGACAGATTTCTCGATGGCAATATCTGTGTTTTCAAAACCTGCGGAATTATCGTCCATCCAATATTTCAAAAGGAAGAGTGTTTGCAACCACGCCCCCTCAGAAAAAACGGTTACTGATTGCCTTAAAATTTTTAAGTTCTTATCTTCATTATTTTCGCGAATCAAATCTGCCGCGAAATGTTTGATTTTTTTTCGCAACTCTTTAAGCTGACTTAAATTTTTCATTACATTTTGATTTTCGCGTAATGTAAATAATACATAGCTTCGATTTAGGGTGAGCAATTCAAAAAAAGTATAGAAAAAGGTGAGCATTTTTTCTTTATTGGTATAAGTCTCATATCCTTCATCCCGGTTTGCCAAACGGATAGTTTCTTCATAAAAGTCATTCCAAATAGCTATTTGCAACCCATTGAAAGATCCAAAATGTTTATAAAATTCAGTTTCTGTAAAATTATTCTCTTTGCAAAATTTATAAACACTCAGCGGAGCTTTTTCCTTGGTTAAAACCCATTCCATATATGCAGCGGTAATCTTGTCCGCGCTAACATTTTTTTTAGATGTTGTTTTCTTTGTTGCCATTGCCATGAAGTCTAATTTTTTATTGTTAAGGAATAAGTCGTTATCCGAATACAAAGATAACTACCGTTCAATGTTTTTATAGATAAGTTAAACAAAATGTTGTGTTAAAGTTTAATAGAAAAGATTTCTTTTTTAAGGTGACAACGTGGCAGAATTGTGAGGCTTGGTATTTTATTTGACTATTAAGAATCAATTAATAGCATTATTAAATAAAATATAAGAAATATGAGCAAAGGAACTATTAATGTATCAGTGGACAATATCTTTCCGCTGATCAAAAAGTTTTTATACAGCGATCATGAAATTTTTCTTCGTGAATTGATTTCGAACGCAACAGATGCAACATTAAAGCTGAAGCATTTGGCGAACATTGGCGAAGCCGAAGGTGTAGAATACGGCAACCCAATAATTGAGGTGAAGCTAGACAAAAAGAAAAAAGAACTTCGCATAATAGACCAGGGAATCGGGATGACCAAAGAAGAAGTTGAAAAATACATCAACGAAATTGCTTTTTCCGGCGCCGAGGAATTCATAGAAAAATACAAGGATAAAAACGGTAAAGATGCTGGAATAATTGGGCATTTTGGCCTTGGTTTCTATTCCGCATTTATGGTCGCCAAAAAGGTAGAGATCATCACAAAAAGCTACAAAGACGAACCAGCTGTGCACTGGACTTGTGATGGTTCACCAGAATTTACTATTCAAGAAGCAGACAAGAAGGAAAGAGGTACAGAAATTATCCTTCATATTGCAGACGATTCTACCGAGTTTTTGGAAGAAAACCGCATTCGTGAACTGTTGGTCAAGTACAACAAGTTTATGCCTATTCCAATAAAATTTGGAACACGCACAGAAACCCTTCCAAAACCCGAAGGCGCAAAAGAAGAAGATAAAGCTCCTACCAAAGAAGTTGACAACATTATTAACAACCCAAATCCAGCTTGGACCAAGCAACCCACTGAGCTAGAGGATAAAGATTACAATTCTTTTTATCGCGAATTGTACCCTATGCAGTTTGAGGAGCCGCTTTTCCACATTCACTTAAATGTTGACTATCCATTCAATCTTACCGGGATTCTTTATTTCCCAAAGATGACGAATGATATGAGCATCCAAAAGGATAAAATCCAGCTCTATCAAAACCAGGTTTTCGTAACCGATAATGTGGAAGGAATCGTGCCCGAATTCTTGACGATGCTCCGCGGGGTAATTGACAGTCCAGACATTCCGCTGAACGTTTCGCGAAGTTATTTGCAGGCCGATGGAGCGGTGAAAAAGATTTCGAGCTACATTACCCGTAAAGTTGCAGATAAACTTAAAAGCCTTTTCAACAACAACCGGGAAGGATTTGAAAAGAAATGGAATGACATTAAAATTGTAATTGAGTACGGAATGCTGACCGAAGATAAATTCTTTGACAAAGCTCAGGATTTTGCGCTGTACCCAACAGTGGATGATAAGTATTTTACCTTTTCAGAATTCAAGGAAAAAATAAAAGACATTCAGACCGATAAAGATGAAAATCTTGTAATACTCTACGCTTCCAACAAAGAAGAACAGCACAGCTACATTGAGGCAGCAAAGGAAAAAGGTTATGAGGTATTGCTTTTGGATTCACCAATAGTTGCGCATTTGCTTCAAAAAGTGGAAAGCAAGGAAGAAAAAATTTCTTTTGTACGCGTAGATAGCGATCACGTAGAAAACCTCATCAAAAAAGAAGAGGAACAGATTTCAAAACTTTCCGATGAAGAAAAGGAAAGCTTAAAAACCTTTTTGGACGGCGTTATTCCGAAGGAAAAATTCAGTGTACAGCTGGAAGCATTAGATAGCAATGCCAATCCGTTTATTATCACCGAACCCGAATTTATGCGTAGAATGAAAGATATGCAGAAAACCGGCGGTGGCGGTATGTTTGGGATGGGAGGCTTCCCTGAAATGTATAATTTAATCGTGAATACCAATCACGAATTGATAAGCGAAATCTTGAAAACAAAAACCGAAAAGAAAAAAGAACGTTTGGTAAACCAAGCCCTAGATTTGGCAAGATTGAGCAAAAATTTACTCAAAGGTGAAGAGCTTACAGCTTTCATAAAACGCAGTTACGAGATGATTAAATAAATAAAAGATAAATATTCGGGATAAAGCCATTGTTGAAAATTCATCAATGGCTTTTTTTATTGAGGGTGTAGCGTGATATGGATAGATTATTGATAAACGTAAAATTTAACATAAAAACTTATATATAATAGTATATATCTCAAACTTTTAACATACTTTTAATCGTCTAACTATAAAATAATTTTGATTATGAAAAAAATTACAATGTTCCTACTTTTGGGACTTTGCACTTTATTTGTCGCGAATGCCCAGGAAGATAGGGTAGCCACCGCGCTTGGAGATGCAAGAGTTTCCACAACACAACACGTACAATCGCGTGCTTTGACCACAATTTACGAAACTGACAATTTAGGAGTCAATGGTGCTGAAATAACAGCAGCTGCAAATGGCGCCAGTACTTCAATGGCAGATGCCATTGTGTTAGCAGGCAGCAACCGACTCTTACAAACCGTAACAGTAAATGTTTTTAATTTAGCTTCTGCAGCCCCCTATGATTTAACACTACGTATATATACTGACTGTACCACTAATGGTGCAACAGGCGCTTGTGGTAGTGGCCCCGGTACTTTAGTTGCAGCATCAACAGTTACGCAAACAGTAACACCTGGACCCCTAGGCTTTATCTATTCTGTTGTTTTTACTCTTCCTAATGTTAATCTTTATTCTGAAACAGACAATACTATTTCAGTTGCTCTCAATGCAAGTAGAAATGATGTTTTCTGGATATTAAATGAGAATCCTGTAATTGGAGCACAACCAGCTGGAGAACCTGCATTGAGTGTAGTTCAAAGATGCGGAAGTATAGCATCCAATAATGGTTGTACTCGAAATTTTGGTTTAATAAATAATTTTTCAATGAAATTGGAGGCAGAAGCCGTTCCACCAAATGATCTCTGCGCCAATGCCATTACTATTAATGGTGACGGGAATATAAGTGGCACTACTGTTTTTGCAACAACAGACACGGGAAGCCCATTTTGTGGTACAACTATCACTTCACCCGGAGTTTGGTATAATTTTACTGACAATTCTGGAACTGGCTCTGCTGTTACATTAAGTTTATGTGGTGGTGCTTCCTTTGATACCAAAATCAATGTTTATTCAGGCTCCTGTGGAGCTTTTTCGTGCGTAACTGGAAATGATGACTTCTGTGGACTTCAAAGTCAAGTAACTTTTAACACAGATGGTTCTTCAACCTATTATGTATTAGTCCATAGTTTTGGAGGAGCTACAGGACCTTTTAATCTCAATGTTTCCGGATTTCCAACAGTTGTTATCGGCGACCCACCAGTTATTGTATGTCCCGCAGACATTACTG
>TARA_R110002012_G_scaffold67102_4_pt1 | contig 33644 bp, 30 predicted proteins | sample TARA_R110002012 | Tara Oceans TARA_R110002012 (sample SAMEA4396515) | marine metagenome | biome: Westerlies Biome; feature: [DCM] deep chlorophyll maximum layer (ENVO:01000326); material: water (ENVO:00002006), including particulate matter (ENVO:01000060) such as... | depth 40 m
GGGCGACCAGAGGGCTCAGCCCCCAGCAGTTTGATGGTATACGGGTGCTGCGGATTATCAAAGATTTCACGCGCCGATCCCTGTTCGACAATCTCGCCCTGTTGCATGACACAGACCCGATCGGCGATACGCCGCACGATACCCAAGTTGTGGGTGATGAATAACAAGCCCATGCCTTCGCTGTCCTTCAGCTCTTTCAAGAGATCAAGGATCTGTGCCTGTATGGTCACGTCAAGCGCCGTGGTCGGTTCGTCCGCAATCAAAACATCGGGTTTGTTTGCAAGGGCCATGGCGATCATGACCCGTTGGCGTTGCCCACCAGACAGTTGATGTGGATACGCACCCAGTCGACTTTCCGCGTCGACAATTCCCACCTTTTCAAGCAGGTCAAGAATGCGCGCGCGCGCCGCCGCCCCCATCACGCCTTGGTGCAGGGCCAGCGATTCCTCCAGCTGCTTTTCGATGGTGTGCAGCGGGTTCAATGACGTCATTGGTTCTTGGAAGATAAAGCTGATGTCGTTGCCACGCACCTTACGCAGCAGTTTATCATTCGCGCCGACCATCTGTTGCCCGTCATACAGCACAGAGCCTGACACCTGGGCACTGTCACCCAGCAGCGAAACCGTGCTGAGCGCCGATACCGATTTTCCCGAACCGGATTCACCGACCAGCGCCACCGTTTCTCCGCGCTTGAGAGTGAAGCTGATGCCTTTCACAGCATGGGTTAATGTGCCCTCTTGGCGGAACGATACGTGCAAATCAGCCACGTCGAGAATGGGCTTGTCAGATGTCTGGGTCATAGCGTGGTAAACTGCATCAAAGCGTAAGCGCCCCAACCCGCCATCGGGACACAAAGTAACTGTAACCAGATCGGCGGCCACTTGAGGTATGCCACGCTCCACATGCCGATAAGAGCGGTCAAGGTCGAAGGAAGGAAACGGGTTTCCATCAGGCCGAACATGAAGCCAAGCGTATCACCTGGTTCGATGAAAATTGTCAGCACCAGTTCTAACGTGACACCGAGAGCTATAAGAACCGCGATGATATATAGAACTTTGGCCACCACAGATCCGACTGAGCGGCGAGACGAACCGGTCATGAAAACGTCTTTCTGGGGTCGAACGCATCGCGCACCCCTTCAAAGATAAAAATAAGCAGCGACAGCATGAGCGCAAAGGTGAAGAACGCCGTAAAGGCCAGCCATGGGGCTTGCAGATTCTGCTTGGCCTGCAACGTCAATTCACCCAACGAAGGAGCCGATGACGGCAAACCAAAGCCGAGAAAGTCGAGGATCGCAAGCGTGCTGATCGTCCCGGTAATGATAAAGGGCAGCATCGTCAGCATGGCGACCATCGCATTGGGCAGCATATGGCGGAACATAATCGTCAAGTTCCCCACCCCAAGCGCACGCGCGGCGCGGACATATTCCAAGTTGCGGGCGCGCAGAAATTCTGCGCGTACCACGCCTACCAACGCTGTCCAGCTAAACAAGACCAACAAGAAGACCAGCAGCCAGAAACTGCGACCCAAAATTGCGAACATGATGATGATGACATAGAGAGATGGCGTCGATGACCATATCTCGATCACGCGTTGAAAAATCAAGTCTGTCCAACCACCAAAGAAGCCCTGCACAGCACCTGCGATTATCCCGATCAGGGACGCCGCTCCTGTCACGATCAAAGTAAAGATGATCGACAAGCGAAACCCATGGATGACCCGCGCCAGGACATCACGCTTAGTGCCGTCGGTCCCTAACAGGTTTTGGCGGTTGGGCGGCAGCGGTGCGGCACCGGGGCGGTCAACGGCAGTGTTAAAAGAATAAGGGATCGGGGGCCAGATCGACCACCCTCTTTCGATTTGTGTTCCTGCGACTTCCCCATCCTGTGCATCTGCCATCAAGCTATCCGGATCGTCGAGACAGTCAGTTACTCCGCCTGTGGCGATCAGACATTGCACTTCGGGGTCGCGGTACACCGCTTCAGTCTGAAAGTCGCCTCCAAAAGCGGTCTCGGGGTAAAAATTGAAGATCGGCATATAAAATTCGCCGCGATAACTGACTAATATCGGTTTGTCGTTGGCGACAAACTCCGCGAAAAGCGAAATTCCAAACAGAATCGCGAATATCCAAAGGCTCCAATAAGCGCGGCGGTTTCGGGTGAAGTTACGCCAGCGACGCTGGTTAAGTGGGGATAGCGCCACTGTTCAACCCTCTCGCTTTTCGAAGTCTATACGCGGGTCTACCACCACATACATCAGATCCGATAGGATGCCGACCAGCAGGCCAATCAGCCCGAAGATAAACAACGTGCCAAAAACGATCGGATAATCCCGAGCCACTGCTGCTTCGAACCCCAGACGTCCTAATCCATCCAAGCTAAAGATCGTTTCGATGATCAAAGAGCCGCCAAAGAACACACTGATGAACACCGCCGGAAACCCGGCAATTACGATCAGCATCGCATTGCGGAAAACGTGCCCATATAGGACCGTACGTTCAGAAACCCCTTTGGCACGGGCGGTGATAACATATTGCTTTTTGATCTCGTCCAGAAAGCTGTTCTTGGTCAACAACGTCAACGTCGCAAACGCCGAGATGGTCGAAGCGAGGACTGGCAGCGTAATGTGCCAGAAATAATCCCCCACTTTGCCAATAAGACTGAGCTGATCAAAGTTGTCCGAGGTAAGCCCGCGAAGAGGAAAAATCTGCCAGTACGAACCGCCTGCGAACAGGACCAGCAATAAAATCGCAAACAAAAATCCAGGAATCGCATAGGCCGCGATAATCGCGCCTGACGTCCAAGTATCGAAAGCTGTTCCGTCTTTGACCGCTTTGCGGATGCCCAAGGGAATCGATACAAGATAAGCGATCACTGTTGACCACAGACCAAGCGTGATTGACACGGGCAGCTTTTCCTTGATCAGTTCGATGACACTGATGGACCGGAAATAGCTTTCTCCGAAATCGAAGCGCATGTAGTTCCACAGCATATTCATGAAGCGTTCTAGGGGTGGTTTGTCAAAGCCGAATTCTTTCTCTAGCTCGGCGATAAATTCAGGGGGCAGCCCACGGGCGCCCACATAGTTTTCATTGGCCGTAGCAGCACCAGTGTTGCCAGCGTCATTACCGCTACCTGAAAATCCTTCAAAGACGTTACCGCCGCCTTGGATACGAGCAATAGCCTGCTCCACCGGCCCGCCCGGAACAAACTGTACCAATGCGAAGTTGATCAGCATAATCCCCAACAACGTCGGGATAATCAGCAACAACCGTCTAAGAATATATGCGCCCATGTCCGGCGTTTACCTTAGAGCACCGGCGGCACGCAAGGCGGCAGCTTTATCTTCGTTGTACCACCAGAAATCCAGATATCCCAAAGCATAGGCTGGCTGGGTTTCGGGGTGTTCATACTGATCATAGTAGGCCGTCCAGAAACTGTCGTTATACCAAGTAGGAATCATGAAGAACTCATATCGTAAGGCACGGTCCAGCGCGGTTAGGCTTGCATCTTCTTGTTCCTTGGTCTTTGCGTTCAAAGAAGCCTCGACGATTGCGTCTACCAGCGGGCTGGCCAACCCAGCAGGGTTGAACAGCGAATAGGTTGCAGCCTCTGACCCATAGCGTTGCGCCAAACCTGTCCCCGTGCCCAAGAATGCTGCATAGCCGTCAAAAACCATATCGTAATCGCGGTCCCGTTCGCGGGCAGTGTATTGCGAGCTGTCTACTTTCTCGAGTACCGCATCAATGCCCATATTTTGCAGATTGGCGGTAAAATTTTCGACCACAGCCGCAAGGGTGGCGGACCCTGATGAGTTCAGCAAAAAGTTAAGGCGCAGCGGTGTCCCGTTGGCATCATAACGCTTGCCATCGTCGCCGACGGCCCAACCTGCATCGTCGAGCAGTTTCATAGCGCGGCGCAGGTTGCGACGATCCAGCAACCGCGACGCATCGGATACATGCGGCACGATAGCATCTTCAGTCAGCAATGCTGGCGGTACGACATCACCCAACGACTTGAGAAACGCAAGCTCGGCCCCTTGCGGTGCCCCCTTGGCCATCAGCGGCGTATCTTGGGTAAAGGACGAGCGTGGTTTGAACAGTCCATACTGCAGGGACTCGTTGGTCCATTCAAAGTTGAAACCCAACGCTACGGCTTCTCGTACCCGTTTGTCGTGCAACACTTCACGGCCAAGGTTGAACACTATCCCCGAAGGCGTCGGAGGCGATCCATCCGGTATGTCCTCTTTCACGACATAACCTGCGTCTACCTTCGGAAATTCGTACGCTGATGCCCATTGCTTAGAGCTCCCTTCCGTACGGAAGGTATATTCACCCGCTTTGAAGGCTTCAAATGCAGAATTTTCGTCGCCGAAATATTCGACGCGGATCGTATCAAAGTTGTTGCGACCTACATTAAATGGCAGATCAGCCCCCCAGTAGTCGGGATTGCGCGTATAGACGATACGGCGATTCACATCGACACTGTCTATGACGTAGGGGCCGGACCCAGGTGATACGTTCAAGCGTGATTCATCTAGGCGCGCCCCCGATTCCTCGTACCACTTCTTGGACCAAGCGGGGACACCGCCGACCTGATCAATCAGGCTGCGGCGAGAAATGCCGGGGGTGAAATAAAATTTTATCGTGTAATCATCAATTACTTCGACCTTGGGAATACGCTGTCGCACCGCATCGGCATAGGATTTCAACCCTTGGTCCAACAACAAATTATGGCTGAACGCTATGTCATGCGCCGTCACGGGGTCGCCTGTAGAAAACTTGGCGTCTTTGCGCATGTGAAATATCACCCAATCCTTGCTTTCGGGATATTCGAGGCTTTCACACAGCAAGCAGTAAGATTCACCATAAACATCCGCCGGAGCAGGTTCATTGCCGGTACCTTCACCAAGCAGGCTTTCGTACATGATCGTGCTCAAGGCACCGCCACGGCCCTTACGTGAATAGGGGTTCATTGAATCGAAAGACCCCAACGCAGAGATCGAGACTTCACCCCCCTTGGGGGCATGTGGGTTCACGTAGTCAAAATGCGCGTAGTCAGCAGGGTATTTCAGGTCACCGTAGAACGAATAACCATGAGACTTGATTATGGTGTCCTCTTGAGCCTGTTCAGCAGCGGCAGCGATCGCAAAGCCAAACACCAAGCATGCTGCCCATCCCGCTTGCACGAACAGGTTTTGCGGGTAGGGTCCAACACGGGTATTTGTCCGGGGCATCGGTGTCTCCAATACAACAAGCAACGTTTCAAGGCGGTTCATCGTCAAGCGCAAGCTAACGGGCCTCTGGGCCAAGTTACAAGTTGCGAATATGTTATCTGGCTGAAATCCGGACGTTAAACAGCAAAAGACCGCCCACGACGGGGCGGTCCAATACCAAAGATTTAGGAAAGATTAGTTACCAAGGCTATCAAGGTATGCGATGACGTTCGCGCGATCTTCAATCTTACTTAGCCCAGCAAAGCCCATCTTTGTGCCAGGCGCAAATGCTGCAGGCTTTTCGAGGAAGTGGCTAAGGTTCTCAGGCGTCCAGACATCAGCGACTTTTTCAAGAGCGCCGGAATAAGAATAGCCTACTGCCGAATCGACCTTCCGACCAACAACCCCATGCAGATATGGACCCACAGCGTTTTCGCCGTCCGCGATTTTATGGCAAGCAGAGCATTTACGGAATATCTTTTCACCTGCAGCAGGGTCTGCCGATGCCATTACCTCAGTAAAATCAACTGCGTTTTCTGCCGGGGCACCGGTCTCAGCGCTGGCCACCTCGACAACATAGCCCGGTTCACCATGCGCCCCGCGCTGATAAACCTCTTCGGCGGCAAACTTGCCAAGCAGCAGGATAAGCCATGCGCCAAACAGGCCGGCGGCGATTTTGGTAACAGTCATTGTATCGAACATGCGTGAAGGTCCATCGTTGGTATTCGGGCATCGTATTGCAGGCGTATCTATTGCTTTCCCTTCGTCGGGGCAAGGTGTAGTTAGCGCGACCAAACGCCGTACTTGGAAAATGCCTCACAAAGGACACCCGCAATGAGCCAGCAGACCGCCCCTCGCATCGCTTTTCAAGGCGCATTGGGCGCCTATAGCCATGAAGCTTGTCTTCAGGCCCTCCCGAATATGGTGCCGGTTCCTTGCACAACCTTCGAAGGGGTTATCCGTGCAGTACGCGACGGCCGTGCCGATCTGGCGATGCTGCCTGTCGAAAATTCGACATACGGCCGCGTAGCAGACATTCACCGGCTGCTTCCGCATAGCGGGTTGCGCATCATCGCCGAAGCCTTCGTGCGGGTCCGGATCAGCCTGATGGCACAGCCGGGCGTAACGCTGAGCGACATAAAGCATGTCCGCGCTCATATGGTGCTTATCCCTCAGGCGCGCAGCTGGCTGGATGCGCACGGTATTACCTCAGAAGCGGCGGTGGATAGCGCAGGTGCCGCAGCCGACCTTGCTGTGTCCGACGAACGCACTGTCGGCGTTTTAGCCAGTGAAGTTGCCGCTGATATTCACGGGCTCAATGTGTTGGCCCGCGACATAGAGGATCTCGATCATAACACCACGCGCTTCTTGCTGATGTCCCCCGATCTGGACGCCACGCACCGTGCGGAAAAAATGCTGACCACCTTTGTCTTCGAAGTCCGTAACATCCCCGCTGCGCTATACAAGGCGATGGGTGGGTTCGCCACTAATGGCGTTAACATGACCAAACTGGAAAGCTATATGGCCGGTGGTTCGTTCACCGCTACCCAGTTTTATGCAGATATCGAGGGCCACCCTGACGACCCCGCAGTCAAGCGGGCACTTGATGAATTGGGTTACTTTACCAATATGCTGGAAATTCTGGGGGTCTATCCCGCGCATCCAGACCGCTACGGTAGATAACCCGTTCCCGATCGCATGAAACGGCTTATCGGGGCGATTGGTAGCGTGCTTCCATGCTCTTGGCATAATCCGCAACTCGCGCTTTGAACTTTTTGGTCAGCGAGGTTTTCGCCAGCTTTAGCGACTGGACCAACAAGCGTGCCGACAAGTTATGCGGTTTGATCTCAAGAGCGACCGTGATTCGCGTCCTGCTTCGGGATAAAGCCAGAAGATCCATCTCCATATCGCCTGTTAATCCGGGGGAAGTCGTTACTAGCTTCATTTCAGTTGGGCGAACGAACTTGGCCATTTCCACACGAATTTCACGTCGCTTTCCGCGCATGTCGAAAGCGGCGTCCCATGTCATCCCGGATGCGGGTCTATGCAACGCGTCCACGCGTTGAACATCAGCACCCCGATGCATTGCCGCCCGTTCGAACTGCTCAAATTCACTTAGCATTTCAAACGCCGCATCTATAGGGACGTCGATATCTTCTTTGGTCGAAAATTTCATTCTGTAAACTGCCCTTGTGAAAGCAAAAAGGATCGCTTTAATCCAGCGTATCTGCAAGCCAATTTTCAAGGAGAAAATGTGCAATTGCCCCTTTACGGGCGGGTAATATGGTTGGGTGTTGCCCAGCAAATACCTCCATCATTTCCTCTTTGCTCACCCACAGAGCTGCTTCGATTTCTTTGGGATCGATGGTAATGTCGCGGCTGGTTGCGATACCGGCACAGCCAAGCATCAAAGACGCGGGAAACGGCCATGGCTGGCTCGCCAGATAGCTGACGTCGCCGACCTCGATCCCGGCTTCTTCAAAAACTTCACGCCGCACCGCCGCCTCGATCGTTTCTCCGGGTTCGACAAAACCCGCAAGCAGTGAAAACATCCCCGGCGGCCAACCAGGGGACCGCCCCATAAGCACTGAATTGCCATTTGTTATCAGCATGATAACCACGGGGTCCGTGCGCGGAAAGTGGGAAGCATGGCAAGCGGGGCAATTGCGTTGCCACCCAGCCTCGTTCCTCACGGTTTCAAAGCCGCATCGCGCGCAATACCCGTGGCTTTCATGCCATGACAGTAAAGCTTTGCCAGTCGCGGCCAATTCGGCATCTCGTGGGGTCAGCCATGTCATCACGCGACGCATCTCCAAGAAAGCTAAATCTTCGGGCAGATCGGGGTGGCGCTGTTCGCTCGAATCAAGAAATGACCCTAATTGTCGCGGATCGATGTTTTCTGGTGTCCATGCAGATAAATCGAATGCAAAACGCGCCTCGCCGTCTTCAAGCCCCAGCAAAATCGCGTCCTCTGACGCGTCTTGCAGCGCCGGGTGATCTAGCGGCAAACGCACCAAAGAAGCGGGTCGCGCCGGATCGACCAAGATTTTACCGCGCCAGAACAAAATTGCCCGCGCAGCACTGTCAGCTTGCAGCGTAGCTACGGCCTCTCGATCGCTTCGTACCTCGCCTGCACGATCCAGTCCCGACCCGCCAAATGTAACTGTTTCCGCGTGCTTCATCGTCCACCCCATGCTCTGATGACTTCATGAGTATTCACCCTTGTGGGCCTTGCCAAGGGCACAGAGTTTGCCGCCGATATATATCTTAGATCTATATAGTTGTCGTGATTAACACATTTGCGCGTAAAACATGGCAAAAGGAGTATAGGTGATACCTTTCAGTACACAAAATATAGGTAACTTACTAACCATCCTTCTGGCTGCATGAGCATTATGATGTCAAACCCCACTTCCTCATTGCGTATTCTCGCAACGACCGACCTGCACATGAATATTACCGGGTTCAACTATGCGACCAATACTACTGGTCCGTGTTCAACCACGCCTAGCCTTGCCGGGCTTGCTCCGCAGATAATCAAGGCTCGTGCCGAAGCTGAAGCCGATGACCGCTTGTGCCTTTTGGTTGATAATGGGGATTTTCTACAAGGAACACCGTTGGCAGATTGGCTAAGCATGTCCGACCATCAGCGCTCGCACCCCTTGGCATTGGTTTTCAACGCCTTGCGGTATGATGCAATCGGTCTGGGCAATCACGACCTTGATTACCGTATTGACTACCTAAGCAATTTCGCGGCGCAACTGACTGCACCGTTAATCTGCACCAATTTGACCGGCACAGGGATGTCCAATCTGCTATCTGCTCACATAATGACAAGAGAGATAAAAACTTCGGGCGGAATTCAGGATATCAAAATCGGCATATTGTCAGTACTGCCGCCCGAAACTGTAATCTGGAACGTCGAAGAACTTCCCGAAGGTGCACAGATTGACGACCCTGTCACCTGCATTACTCAGAACGCCAAGCATCTACGGGAACAGGGGGCAGATTTGGTTATCGTGTTGGCTCACATGGGGTTAGGCGAGCAAGATGACCAGACTAGCATAGGTGACTGGGGAGCGACCGCCTTGGCGCAGTTGGCATGTATTGACGTCATCGTGGCAGGTCACACCCATTACCGACATCCCAGCGACTGGCCCGCAGCACGTAGCCTGGACCCAAGTGTTCCAGTCATTATGCCGGGCAGTTCCGCATCGCATCTGGGAGTTCTCGACCTAGAGCTGAAACAACAGAGCAGCGGACAGTGGCGGGTTGAAAACCACGTGGCTAGCCTGTGGTCGCAAATTAACGGCAGCGAGCCGAAAATCCTTAGCCTGACAGCCCCGGCACATCAGGCAGCATGTGCATACCTGAAGGAAAGCATCGGTCACACCCCCGAGCGTTTGCATAGCTACTTTGCCCTCTTGCGCCCATCAAAGATTATGGCCCTTACCGCCCGCGCCAAAGCTATTGCGGTCCATCAAGCTATACAGGGTACCGATGTCGAACACCTACCAATTCTGGCGACCGCGACCGCACGTTCACTTCGAGGAGTAGCTAGCGCAAGCAATTTCATCGACATTCCCGCAGGGCCAATCCTAAGGCGACATCTTGCCGGCATAGTGCCGTTTACAAACAAGGTGTGTGCCTTGATATTAAGCTCCGACAAGCTGAGTGAGTGGCTCGAACAATCAGCGTCGGCCTATGGCCCTCAAAGCCGCGGTCCGCGCCATCAACCGCTGTTGAACCCCGAAGTGCCCATGTTCGTGTTCGATGCAATATTTGGGTTGTCCTATGTGTTTGATCTGAGCAAGCCCGTCGGCGAACGTGTATCTGACCTGCGGCACGACGGCCTGCCGATTGCGAACAAACAACGTTTCATACTTGCAACCAATCATTTCCGCGCAGCAGGAGGAGGCGGTTACAACAAGATGACGCTGCCTGCCCCGGTCACAAAATGCACCACGACCATTACCGACGCGCTCGAGATCGCTTTACACTCGGATACATGCCTCGAATGGATGGATAATTCGCCGTGGCGGTTGAAACGGATCGGCACAACAGCAACTTTTGACACCGGCCCGGCTGCCCATTCCTGTTTCAATGAAATCGCGACATTCGCGCCGAAAGTGCTCGGAAAAACCGGGTTCGGATTGGACCGGATTGAGATTGAACTGTGAACCTTGCACTTCGCGAAATGCCGTACTATATCATAATTGAGAGGTTGGTGCGGGCAGGTGCCTCGCCAACCCGGTCAGATCCGGAAGGAAGCAGCCGTAACGAGCCCCACTTGGGTCGTTATCAGCCTCTCACCACATCGCCATCCCGAGCCGACTAATATTGGCGTTCCGTTATGAACGTCAGCACCGGCTCGGTATTCTTGGCAATATGCGATTATAGCTTTTCCGTCGCAAATGTATCGCACTGTGAAATCTGACCACTGTCAAATCCCCGCTGAAACCATCCGGACCGTTGCGCCGAAGTTCCATGGGTGAACGTGTGTGGCTGCGGCACGCGTCCTGCCTGTTTTTGCAGGTAATCATCGCCGATTTTACGCGCTGCATTCAATGCTTCGTCCAGATCACCACGCTCCATCAAACCTTGAACGTTCGCAGCCCAAATGCCCGAAAGGCAATCAGCCATCAGTTCCAGACGAACTGTCAAAGCATTTGCTTCGACGTCAGAGGATTGTTGGCGCAATGCATTGACCTGGGGTAATATTCCAAGCTGGTTTTGCACATGGTGCGCGACTTCATGGGCCACCACGTAAGCGGCAGCGAAATCGCCCCCGGCCCCCATTCGCTGGGACATCATCGCGAAGAACTGGGTATCCAAATAGGCCTTTTGATCGACGGGACAGTAGAATGGGCCAGTCGCCCCCGACGCCCCGCCGCACGCGCTTTGTGTCACGTCAGAAAATACCACCACGCGCGGGGGCACGTAGTCGCGCCCCAGTTGCTGCCGGAATACCTCTGCCCAGACGTTTTCTGTGGTGGTCAGAACCTGAGCGACGAATTGGGTTTGCTCACTGTCGGCTTGCGTGACGGGTGCGCCTTGTTGCACCTGTCTGTCTCCACCATTTAATAACGGCGAGACATCAATGCCGGTGAAATATCCAATCGCCAATACGGCCAATACACCGACCAGCCCAAGACCGCCCGCGCGTCCCCCGCGCCCGCCGCCCCTGCGCACCTCGACATTACTACTCCGCCTTATCCCCTTCAGTCGCATTCCATCCCTCACAATTAATTGTTATTGTCAGTGCAACCCATAAGCCGCACAATAGTTCAATGAACGATCAAAATAGCACCAAACTGGCGGAAGACCGTACCAACTGGGCCGAAGACCGGACAATTTTAGCCAATGAGCGCACCTTCGCAGGCTGGATGCGCACCGGCATGGCATCGCTTGCTGTCGCAATCGGGCTCAAGGCGATTTTTGGCGATTTTGACCCCACTTGGGCCGCAAAAAGTGTGGCAAGCGTATTCGTTGTCGCCGCAGTCTATATTTTCTGGGCCGCCCACGACACGGCATCCAAAACCCTTGAACGGCTGACCGACCACCATGCAAATGCCCAACCCAACACCCGGATGAAGACCCTTGCGGTCATTTTCAGCTTTGCCTCGGTTGCGGTTGGCGGCATCCTCTGGATGCTCTAGGTTCCAACCTCAAGAGAATCCTGTAGGACCGTTATGACACCACCCTCCGCTTATCGCGTGTTGGCACGCAAATACCGCCCTGAAACCTTTGCCGATCTCGTCGGTCAGGATGCGATGGTGCGCACTTTGAAAAATGCTTTTGCGGCCGACCGGATCGCCCAAGCATTTATCATGACGGGCATTCGCGGCACCGGCAAAACCACGACTGCGCGTATTATTGCAAAGGGCATGAACTGCATCGGCCCGGATGGCACTGGCGGCCCCACCACTGAACCCTGCGGACAGTGCGAACACTGCGTGGCCATCATGGAGGGACGTCATGTAGACGTGATGGAAATGGATGCCGCATCCAATACCGGAGTGGGGAACATTCGCGAAATCATCGATTCCGTCCACTACCGCGCGGCTTCGGCGCGTTACAAAGTGTATATTATCGATGAGGTTCACATGCTGTCGACCGGTGCGTTCAACGCGCTGCTCAAGACACTCGAAGAACCTCCCGAGCACGTCAAATTTATTTTCGCCACCACCGAAATTCGCAAAGTCCCGGTAACGGTATTAAGCCGGTGCCAACGTTTTGACCTGCGTCGCATCGAACCAGAGATCATGATTGGCTTGATGCGTAAAATTGCATCTGCCGAGAGCGCTGAAATTACCGACGATGCATTGGCTCTGATCACCCGTGCCGCAGAGGGTTCCGCCCGCGACGCAACCTCGCTGCTAGACCAAGCCATTAGCCATGGTGCCGGTGAAACCACTGCTGAGCAGGTACGCGCTATGCTTGGCTTGGCCGACCGTGGCCGCGTGCTTGACCTGTTCGATCTTGTGCTGCGTGGCGACGCCGCTGGTGCGCTTCATGAACTCAGCAGCCAATATTCGGACGGAGCCGATCCGATGGCGGTGCTGCGTGATCTTGCTGAAATCACGCATTGGGTTTCAGTCGTAAAAATCACCCCCGATGCAGCAGAAGACCCGACGGTGTCTCCCCAAGAGCGTTCCCGCGGCCTCATAATGGCTGAAGCCCTGCCGATGCGTGTGCTGACCCGGCTTTGGCAGATGCTGCTCAAGTCGCTGGACGAGGTCGCCGCAGCCCCGAATGCGATGATGGCCGCAGAGATGGCGATAATCCGTTTAACTCATGTGGCCGACCTGCCTACCCCGGAAGAACTTATTCGAAAACTTGGCACGACACCGGCCACACCCGCGGCTCCGCGCGGCCCCGCCAGTTCCGGCGCATCCGGCACCGGCCCCTCCGCCACCGCTTCGCATCATGTGCAACCCGTCGCCCATTCCGGTGCCACTATGGCCGCCGCTGCGGCTCCTGCGGTTGATCAAGCCTTGGCTCGTTACCCGAGCTTTGAACACATCGTTGAATTGATCCGCACCAACCGCGATGTCAAATTGCTGGTCGAAGTCGAAAACACGTTGCGCTTAGCCGCCTATCGCCCCGGACGCATTGAATTTACCCCCACTGACGCCGCTCCGCGCGATTTGGCACAACGCCTGGGCACGCGGTTGCAACTTTGGACAGGAAACAGATGGGCGGTGACTATTGTCGGCGACAGCGCCACACAAACCATCGCCGAAATCCGCGACGCCAAGGAAAATGCTCTTAAATCCAAGGCAGAAAGCCACCCCCTGATGCAAGCGGTGATGGCAACCTTCCCAGGTGCTAAAATCCTGTCAATCCGCACGCCACAGGATATCGCAGCACAAGCCGTAGCCGAAGCGCTGCCGGAGGTTGAGGATGAATGGGACCCATTCGAAGACGACTAATCAGCTTATGCGCTACCTCTTGTCGGATCCGCCCCGAGGTCGCATATACCGGTTAACAAAAATCTACAGGAGAAACAGAGATGCTCAAAGGTCTGGGTGCTATGGGTGACATGGCAAAAATGATGAAAGCCGCGCAGGAGATGCAAGGCAAGATGGCGCAGATGCAAGAAGATATGCACAAAATCATCGTTGAAGGCGAATCCGGTGCCGGTATGGTAAAGGCAACCTGCACAGCCAAAGGCGAACTCAAATCGCTCGACATTGACCCGTCGATCTTCAATGGGGACGAAAAAGAAGTCGTCGAAGACTTGATCCTCGCCGCGATCAAGGACGCCCAATCAAAAGCCACCGATCGCGCCCAATCCGAAATGAGCAAGTTGACTGAAGGCATGGGCTTGCCCGCCGACATGAAACTTCCCTTCTGATTTTTCCAAATGGGTCTAAATCCTCGCCGAAGGCATAAAATCTCTTTTGACCCACTTGCATGGGGGACGCACGGTTGAGCAGCACGCGCGATATCGACGCGCTTATCGACCTAATGGCGCGGCTGCCGGGTCTCGGCCCCCGGTCGGCTCGTCGGGCCGTCCTGCACCTGATCCGTAAACGCGCGCTCTTGCTCATTCCGCTCGCCGACATGATGCAGCGTGTCGCGGCAACCGCAAGAGAATGCCTGAACTGCTCAAATATCGGCACGGCAGATATCTGCGATATATGCGCAGCGGAAAAACGCGCCAACGGAGAGCTTTGCGTGGTAGAAGATGTGGCCGACCTTTGGGCGATGGAGCGGTCGGGGGTCTTCAAGGGCCGGTATCATGTGCTTGGCGGGACCCTTTCTGCGTTAGATGCTATCGGCCCTCAAGAACTGCGTATTCCTCGTCTGGTTGAACGCGTTAATACAGAAGAGATTACTGAGGTGATCCTCGCCCTGAATGCGACCATCGACGGGCAAACCACAGCCCATTATATCGCTGACCAACTGGATGGTCGCGTGCGTCTTACGTCACTTGCCCAAGGTGTACCGATTGGAGGAGAGTTGGATTACCTTGATGATGGGACAATCACCGCTGCCATGCGGTCACGCAAATCACTTCTGTGATTTGCGCATCTTTGCCAGTGCAATAAGGGCCGCATCGCGTTCTGCCTCAAGTTCTGAGACACTTCGCCCTGCGGCCTCGGTCTCCACACCCAAGATTAGCTGGTTGCGTACATCCGGTGTGAGGCTTGGCGTACCCAAATAGGCCCAACGTTTTTCTTGACTTGGCCCAAGGTGTTCCAAATAGCTTGCCATGCCGCCGGTGCCGCCACCTAGATGATACGCCATATGGGCCCCCAATACCGACCACCGCAACCCCGGTCCGTTCACCAATGCAAGATCCACGGCTTCCACATCGGCGATACCTTCCGCCACCAGATGCACGGCTTCTCGCCATAGGGCGGACGCCAGCCGGTTCGCAATATGCCCCACAGCATCCTTCTTCAAACGTACCGGGACCGAACCCAATCCCCGATAAAATTGCTCTGCAACCGACAAGATCGCATCATCTGGTCCAAATAATTCAACCAATGGGACCAAGTGCGGCGGGTTGAAAGGATGGGCGGTAACCAACCGGTTGGGATGCTGCATTTCCACGGATAAATGTGACCAGGGATGTGCCGACGTGCTTGACGCGATGATAACATCGCTTTTTACAGTTGCCTCGATCTGGGCATATAGATCTCGCTTCAGCGGTACATTTTCAGGGGCGTTTTCCTGAATTATGCGCACCCCCACTACGGCCTCTTGCAAGGTTTCACAGATGGTCAACGTACCTTTGTTCGCGGCACCGCCCCCGATCTCGCGCAACTGCTGGCGCGGCGTTGCAACCCGATCATCAAAGCCCTCGCGTGTGGCTTGTATCGGGTCCCATGCCCGCACGTGATGCCCTGATTCCAAAAACAGCGCCGCCCAGCTTGCACCGATCAAGCCACAGCCAATCACGGCAACGGGGAACAGACCCTCTGAGGGGTTCTCACGCGTCAAGGTCAAGCACCGTCTCCACACCATCTTCAATCACATAGACGCACCCCTGCCGGTTCGTCAGCTTGCCCAGATCTGACCGGCTAAGCCCGCATAATTCACCGCGCAGCAACTGACCGCTCAACCCATGAGCGACGATGACGGTAGGTTCGGTAAGCGTCGCAACAAATTCCCTTACTCGGGCCTGAAACGCATCAAACCCCTCTCCGCTGGGCGCGGCAGCGTAAAACTCTATATGGGGTGTTGCAGGCGTAATCCCTTCGGGGAGGTTCTTGTAGATATCGGTTCGTAATTGCCCTTCCCACTCCCCCGCGAAAACCTCCTTCAGACGGTCATCCACTTCGTATTCCCGACCGCCCAGCGCAATATCTGCGGTCTGTCGTGTTCTACGTAACGGCGACACTATGCAGGGGGGGTTGGCCTCTAGAATGGGGGCCATCAAACGGAATTGTTGTTTCGCATGCTCGACGCCCTGCGCGGATAGCACGGATTCGGTCTGTCCCTGCACGCGCCCTTCGGCATTCCATTCGGTTTCACCGTGTCGCATGAACCAGATTTTCGGATATGACTTCATATAGCGTGCGCCCTTCGCAAAACTTCAGTTGGCGCTATTTAGGCTCAAGTGCGCGCAGAATGCCACCTGCACAGAAGTCTATTAACACCTCTTTATAGGCCAAGGGCAGATCGGGGGCCGCCTTATCGGAAAGACCAGCTATCCGTGCCTGGCTGGCGACAATCGAAATCATCGCCGAAACCGTCAATGTCAGACTTGTTGCCAAAAGTTGAGGGTCGGCATCGGGGCGCAACTTTGCCAGCTCGGCCAGATATACCCGCGCCACCGGGTCATAAAGCGGACCCATCTCAAGATAGTACCGATCATCAGACACAATCCGTGCAATCAGCATCGCATATGCCCGCCACTGCGGGTCACCACGTGAAGCGATCTCAAGATAGGGCGTGACATAAGCCGAGATAAGGCTCTCGATCGTAGGTTCGCCTTGGATCTTCAGTTCATCGAGCCGCTCAAGCCGTAGGGTATTCAGGGTTTCAACACGACGTTTGAGCACCGTCAGAAAAAGTGCCTCCTTGTTGCCCCCGTGAAAGCCCACGACGCCAAGCGTCACCTTCGCCTCTCTGGCGATCTGGCGCACCGTCACGGCGTCAAACCCGGTCATCGCAAAGCATCGTTCCGCAGCATCCAGAACCTTTTCCCGAGTTATTTCACCCCTGGCAATACGGCCATCGCTGGATGGCACGAAACCTGTCTGATTGTGAGATTCAGCCATTTTGATTGCAGACCTTTTTTCTCTCTGCTCATTTTCAAGCAGTGTATTTGTTGACACGATTATACAATCGTACAGACAGTTACTTCCAACCATCATGCCAAATTTTAGGTTTTGGCACAATCGCGAGGACAATATGATGCAATCCAAAACCTTCACCGCCATCGCACTGATGACCCTGCTCGCCCTCCCCTTAAGATCTCAGGCCGAATCCATTGATGTGACTGTCGTAGCAGGACACCCGCCGGTTTTCTTATGGGTCAAAACAATGTCGGAAACGTTTATCCCAGCGGTCGACATGGCGCTTAGGGGCAGCGGCACTGAAATAGACTGGACCGAAGCTTACGGAGGCACCTTGGCCAAGGTCGGAGGCGAACTGGAGGCCATGGAAGACGGGCTCGCACAGGTCGGAATCGTGTCATCCCTGTTTGAACCGTCCTTGTTAAGCTTGCAAAACATCACATACGTCACCCCATTTGGGCCATCGGATGTTAAGCTGGTGCTGGAAACCGTTGATGCCATGACCGACGAAATTCCCGGTATGCGCAAGATGTGGGAGGATTTGGATCTGGAATATTTGGGGGGTGGCTTCGGGCTCGAAGATTATCTTTTGATGACAAAATTCCCGGTGAAATCCCTAGACGACCTGAAGGGGCGGAAAATCAATGCACCGGGTGCTGCTGTGAATTGGCTGAAAGACACCGGGGCCGTCGGAGTTTCCGGCAATTTGACTACTTATTATAACGATATAAAAACCGGGGTGGCCGAAGGCGTTATCGTTTTTCCGACAGCAGCGGCAGCGGCCAAGCTTCATGAAGTCGCCCCCTACGTAACCAAAGTCCATTTCGGTGCCCAATACGCAGGAGGGATCGTCGCTAAGAAAAGCTGGTACGATGAACAATCCCCCGAGGTGCAGGCCGCTCTTCAAGCCGGGGCCCACGCCTTTGCTAGATCGTACGAAGCCAATCTGACGCTACGGGTCACCAAGGCATTCACCGAATTCGAGACCGGTAACGCTCATGTCACCGAATTATCCGAAGATGTTCGCAAGGAATGGGCCAACAAACTGCCCAATCTCGCGCAAGACTGGGCAGCCGAACAGGATGCAAAAGGTCTAGAGGGTACGCATGTTCTAGAGGCGTATGTCACGCATTTAAAGGAAGCAGGGGTGCATATGCCGCGCGATTGGTCGGCAAAATGACTGGCACAGGCCCATCGGGCCACACAGCGTTGCTAAGCCGTGCCACTGTCGCGATAATGCGACTCGCGAACGTAGTGGCGACGCTTTGGATAATTTTGCTGATGTTGCTTATCGTGGGCGATATCCTGGGGCGGGAACTGTTCGGCAACCCGATTGCAGGTGTGCCCGAGATGGTAAAATTTTCGATTGTTGGTATCGTCTTCCTCCAGATATCCCACACCCATCACTCTGGTGAAATGATAAGGTCTGACGGCATTTTAGGAATGATACGCCGCCGCCGACCTGCGATAGCCACTGGAATGGATATTTTCGCACAGATATGTGGGGCCGTATTTGCAGCGGTTCTAGCTTGGACCGTCTGGCCCAAGATGGTCCGTGCTTATGACCGCGGTGAGATGGAGGGGGTTTCAGGGCATTTCACCCTGCCCGTCTGGCCCTTTTTGGGACTGATAGTACTTGGGTCGGCTTTGCTCGCCATGTCTTTTACCATCACGGCCACTAATGGAATGAAAACTCTACGCGAGCAAACTTGATGGAGCCGATTTTAATTGGTTATGTGTCCCTCGCGGCTATTACCTTGGCTATATACGTTGGGGTACACGTCGCCATCGCGCTGGCCGGGGTATCATTGTTCGGGGTTTGGGCGATAACGGGCAAGCTCAAGCTGGCGATGAATTTTGTCGCATTGGCTGCGACGGACAGCATCGCCGACTACACGTTTGGCGTCGTGCCTTTGTTTGTGTTGATGGGACTGACCGTTTCAGAAACCGGGCTAGGCCGTGACACGTTTGCCGTAATCGCCGCTAGACTTCACCATTGGCGTGGCGGGCTTGGTGTAGCCACAGTCCTGTCGAATGCGGTTTTCGCTGCGATCACAGGGGTATCGATAGCATCGGCTGCTGTGTTCTCTAAAGTCGCGGTACCCGAGATGATCCGTGCAGGGACAGCGCGAAGTGTTGCGGTGGGTGTAGTGGCCGGTTCGTCAGTTCTGGGCATGCTGATCCCACCGTCGTTGTTATTGATACTGTTTGCTATCTTGACCGACACATCGGTAGGCGATCTGTTCATCGGCGGTATCGGTCCCGGTCTACTGCTCACCTTTGCCTATATCGGGTATCTTTCGCTATTAGGCTACTTTAGACCCAATCTGTTCACCCTACCCTCGGATATGCCCAGCGACGCTGACGTTCCCATACGCGCGATACTTCCGGTGGTCGGTTTGGCGGTTTTGGTACTTTCGGGCATCTATATGGGGTTTTTCACGCCCACAGAAGCTGGGGCCGTCGGGGCAGCAGCCGCCCTGATCATCGGATTTGCGATGCGCCGTATTGGCACCAAAGCCGCTTGGCGTATTTCGGTACAAACCGGACATATCACCGCCGCCGTTTGTTTCCTGATCATCGGTGCGTCGATCTATAGTCGTATGCTTGCGTTCTCTGGTGTCCCCGCCTCAATCACGCAGATTGCGCTGAACTCAGGTATTGGCCCGACCGAATTTCTTCTGCTGTTCGCGGCGCTCTTGATCATCCTTGGGACTGTGCTGGATTCATCTTCCATTATGCTTGTCACGGTACCGCTTGCTTTTCCTATTACGCAGCAAATGGGTGTCCACACCGTGCATTTCGGCTTGATAACTGTGCTGGCGGTCGAGATAGGATTGCTAACACCCCCGTTGGGCCTATCGGTTTTCGTCGTTCAGAGCAGTCTGCGAGACATTGGTGTGACATTGGGCGAAGTTTTTCGCGGCGCGGCACCGTTTGCGCTTATTATGGCGACGACACTGGTAGCGCTTGTTTTTATACCGCAAATTGCAACTGGCCTCTTGAGCCGATGATACTACAAGGTGACGACATGCAACTAATTGATCTCTCTCGCCCACTGGAAAACACCGAGTTCGCCGACCCACCCGGGCTGGCCCCGAAGATCACCTATTTTTCGCATGCCGAGACCGGCGATCAAATGTTGCAATTTTTCCCGTCCGTGCAGGCTGAACAGCTCCCCGGAGGAGAGGGCTGGGCTGTCGAGCAGATTACCCTGTCCACCCATAACGGAACCCACCTAGATGCCCCCTACCATTTTCATTCGACTATGGACGGTGGGGAACGGGCAATTACAATCGACGAAGTTCCATTGGAATGGTGCATCGGCCGCGGCGTAAAGTTGGATTTTCGCCACCTGCCTGACGGTCATGTAGTGACCGCCTTAGAGATGGCAGCCGAATTTGACCGGATCGGGCATGACCTGTGCCCTGGCGACATCGTCTTGGTCAACACCGCCGCAGCCGAAAAATACGGCACGCCCGCATATGTCCCCACCGGGTGCGGAATCGGACGGGCCGCGACGAACTGGCTAACGGAACGGGGGATGCGGGTCTGTGGTACCGACGCTTGGAGCTGGGACGCGCCCTTTGTCCACACAGCCAAAAAAGTTAACGAAACAGGGGACGCCGGACTGATCTGGGAAGGCCATCGCGCGGGGATGGATCGCGGGTACTGCCATATGGAAAAGCTCGCCAATCTTGATCAACTGCCGGACACAGGTTTTGAGGTTCAGTGTTTTCCGGTTAAGATCAAGGCTGCATCCGCAGGGTGGTGTCGCCCTGTTGCTATCATCCGGGATGCCGCCCTTTGAGCTTACCGGTCTTCTTTCAGACGAGCACCCAGACACACACCCCGGCCCGGCACAGCCAGACCGGGGAACCGCCCTTAGGCATCATAGCCTGGATTGGTACGCTTTAGTTTGCGCATTAAGCCCGGCCAGACCAGATTGTCACCCGACCCCGGTGTGAACGCCCCCGAGGCTTGGCTTGCTACCAGATCCGCCATCTCTTGGGTTTCTTCGTGCAAATACTCTTCTCCGCCAGCAGCCTGAGCGAAAATTTGCGTCTTGCAGGCGTTTTCAAGGAAGTACATGCGCAAGAATGCCAGAGCACAGTTCGGCCCGACGGTCAGGGTCCCGTGATTGCGCAGCATCAACAGGCTCTTATCGCCGATGTCATTTACGATCCGTTCCCGCTCCTCCAGGTTCAGCGCGATTCCCTCGTAGTCGTGATAGGCAAGGTCATTATTCACGATCATCGAAAACTGTGTATAGCGCCGCAGCCCGCCCTTTTGAACCGAAACCGCCACACCGTACGGAGTATGGACGTGGATCACGCACCCTGCATCGTGCCGTGCTGCGTGAATGGCCGAATGGATCGTAAAACCTGCGGGATTGATAAAATATGGGGTTTCTTGACAAATGTTGCCGTCTAGGTCGATTTTCACCAGCGCAGACGCCGTCATTTCGTCGAACATCAAACCATAAGGGTTGATAAGAAAACGTTCCTGCCCATTCTCATCGGGTAGCCGCGCGGATATGTGCGTAAACACAAGATCAGTCCAGCCATGCATGGCGCACAAGCGGTAGGTCGCGGCAAGTTCGCAGCGCAACCTCCATTCTTCGGTTGAAACCTTATCTTTAAGGCTTGGCAGGTCTATGGGATCAGGGATATCAAACCCTGTTCCGCGCTGCATTGCAGATTGATCATTCATTTAATTTACCCTCCCTAGGTTGCAGGCACTATAGCGCGAGATAACCTCGTACTGGCAACCCGGAATAGACCGCATACTTTAGATGAAACCATAAAATCGAACCACCTTTGATGCAGGAGAGGTGGATATTTCAAACTAAGTGTACTATCGCATACCAAACTTCAGGAAAGGCTTGAAACCATGGCTGACACCACCACACCCGACATCATCTACACTCAGGTTGATGAGGCCCCCGAGCTGGCGACATATTCGCTGTTGCCGATTATCCGCAGCTTTGCTGATGCTGCCGGTATTTCGATCGGCACCCGCGATATTTCATTGGCAGGCCGGATTTTGGCTGCCTTTCCCGAAGCGCTAACAGCCGATCAGAAGCAATCGGATGATCTGGCTATTTTGGGACAACTGGTAAAGACGCCCGACGCCAACATCATCAAGCTGCCCAACGTTTCTGCCTCGGTGCCGCAGCTGGTGGCCGCAGTCAAAGAATTGCAGTCTCAGGGCTATGCTCTGCCAGATTATCCCGAGGCACCCAGCAGCGACGCAGAAAAGAAGACCCGCGCCGCCTATGACGCGATCAAAGGATCGGCGGTGAACCCCGTTCTGCGCGAAGGCAACTCTGACCGCCGCGCCGCAAACGCAGTCAAGAAATACGCTATGGCGAACCCACATTCGATGGGAACATGGTCAAAGGATAGCAAAACTAAGGTTTCTTCGATGTCCGACGGTGATTTCTTCTCGAACGAGAAATCCCTTACACTGACAGATGCTCAGGCAGGCGCTGCCAAGATTGTTCACCTTGCAGCCGATGGCGCGGAGACAGTGCTTAAGGACGGCGTGACGCTTCCTGCTGGTACCGTCGTTGATACGACATTTATGTCAGCCAAAGCGCTCGACAAGTTTTTGGCAAAGCAGATCGAAGAAACCAAAGCCGAAGGCACGCTTTTCTCGCTGCATTTGAAGGCGACGATGATGAAGATCTCTGATCCGATCATCTTTGGTCACGCAGTACGCGAATTCCTTAAACCCGTGTTCGAGAAATACGGCGAAGAGCTCAAGGCCGCTGGCGTGAATCCTAACGCGGGTATCGGTGACATGATGGCACGCATTGACGATAAGCCTGAGATCATGGCTGCGATCAAAGCGGCGATGGATGAACGTCCGCCGATGTATATGGTGAACTCCGACAAAGGGATCACCAATCTGCACGTCCCTTCCGACGTTATCATCGACGCGTCGATGCCCGCGCTGATCCGTGCCGGCGGCAAGGGCTGGGGGCCTGACAACAAGGAACACGATACCAATTGCGTGATACCTGACAATTCATACGCACCCGTCTATGATGAAAGCATCAAGTATTTCAAAGAGACTGGCGCACTTGACCCCACCACTTCAGGCACAGTGCAGAACATCGGTTTAATGGCGCAAAAGGCCGAGGAATACGGCTCTCACCCGACCACATTTGAAATCCCCGCTGATGGTACGGTCAAGATGATCGCCGCCAATGGTGATGTGATTTCCGAACATAACGTCGAGGCGAACGATATCTGGCGGGCCGCTTCTGCCCGCAAAGCGCCTATCGAAGATTGGGTGCAACTGGCCATAGACCGTCAGAAAGCCGAAGGTTGCGAAGCCATCTTCTGGCTGGACGGTGATCGCGCCCATGATGCCGAACTCATCACCTATGTGAAGCCGATCCTCGAAGCCAAAGGCGTGGCCGACAAGTTTCAAATTATGTCCCCCGCCAAAGCAACACGCCAAACACTTGAAACGATCCGTAAGGGCGAAAGCTCAATCGCGATCACCGGCAACGTGCTGCGCGACTATCTTACCGATCTGTTCCCCATTCTTGAATTAGGAACTTCGGCAAAAATGCTCTCGATCGTGAAACTAATGCAAGGTGGCGGTTTGTTTGAGACCGGCGCAGGTGGTTCGGCCCCCAAACATGTACAACAATTGGTCGAAGAAAACCATTTGCGTTGGGATTCTTTGGGTGAATTCAGCGCCTTGGGCGAAAGCCTGAAATTCCTTGCGGATCAGAAGAACAACGAAAAGGCCCGTATATTAGGCAAGGCTGTAGATACCGCAACACAAGGCGTCCTCGACAACAATAAATCGCCCTCTCGCAAGGTAGGCGAACCTGACAACCGCGCCAGCCATTATTACTTTGCACTTTACTGGGCTCAAGCTTTGGCGTCCCAAACCGACGATACCGCGATGGCAAAGCATTTTGCGCCCATCGCAGAAAAACTGGGCACCAATGAAAGCAAGATCTTGGATGAACTTGCAGCGGTGCAGGGCACGCCGGTTGATCTGGGAGGTTATTACCATTCGGACCCAGCCAAGACCGAGGCCGTGATGCGCCCATCACCGACGTTGAATGCGATAATCGGTTAAGCTGATCGGCCCCGCCCCGCACGACCGGGGCGGGGCCATCACAGACCAACAGGTAGCTGAGAACGAGCCGGCGAAGTTATAGAGGATGGGTAACCTCTCGGTTGATACTCACACCCATACATTCTATCGAGATTATATCGCTATCAAATCCATTTCGATTAGGACGTTCCGATGACCAAGCCGCTTTCCAAAGTTACCCCAAACACTTGGGAGTTCCTGCGCGACCCGATGATCGCACCGACCGGATTTCGCGAATATGACGCGCGCTGGCAATATCCTGAAGCTATCAATCTTCCCGGCATTACCGCACTGGGCCTTGGCTTGGGAACGCAGATGCAGCGACGCGGAATCGAACCGGTAATTGCTGTTGGAAACGACTACAGAGATTACTCCCTTTCGATAAAGAACGCCCTGATACTGGGCCTTATCCAAGCAGGTATTCACGTCAAGGACATCGGCCCTTGCCTATCGCCCATGGCCTATTTCGCGCAATTCCACCTGGATGCGCCCGCGGTTGCGATGGTCACGGCGTCGCATAACCCCAATGGGTGGACCGGCGTCAAGATGGGATTCGAACGCCCGCTGACCCATGGCCCGGATGAAATGTCCGAGCTACGCGACATTGTTCTGGAAGGACGCAGCACGCCTCGCGAGGGGGGCAAATATGAATTCGTAGATGGTGTCCGCGAAGCGTATCTTGATGACCTCGTCGGTGACTTCAGAATGACCCGCAAGCTTAAGGTCGTTTGCGCCACCGGAAACGGCACTGCGGCGGCTTTTGCACCTGAATTGTTCCGGCGGTTGGGCGTCGAAGTCGTCGATAGCCACAACACTCTGGATTATACTTTCCCCCATTACAATCCAAACCCAGAAGCGATGGAAATGCTGCACGACATGTCAGCGTCGGTGAAAGCGTCGGGCGCAGATTTTGCGTTGGGCTTTGATGGGGATGGCGACCGTTGCGGCGTGGTCGATGACGAGGGCGAAGAGATTTTCGCCGACAAGATGGGCGTGATCATGGCGCGCGATCTGTCAGCGATCTACCCCGACAGCACCTTTGTCGCGGATGTTAAATCGACCGGACTTTTTGCTTCTGATCCGGTATTGCGGGTCAACGGCGCGACCGCAGACTATTGGAAAACCGGTCACAGTCACATGAAACGCCGGGTCAAGGAATTGGGCGCGTTGGCAGGCTTTGAAAAGTCCGGCCACTACTTCCTAGCGGAACCGATCGGGCGCGGCTATGACTGTGGCATGCGGGTCGCAGTAGAGATATGCAAGCTGATGGACCGCAACCCAGACATGAAGATGTCCGACCTGCGCCGTGCCCTGCCGCATACATTTTCGACGCCCACCATGTCGCCTTATGCGTCGGACGAAGATAAATACGACATTCTCGACCGGATCGTTGCCAAGCTGCAAGATGTGACTGAACTAGGCGGCCGCCCGGTCAAAGAGGTCGTTGCGGTCAACGGAGCGCGGGTCATATTAGACAATGGCAGCTGGGGCTTAGTACGGGCGTCATCAAACACCCCAAACCTCGTAGTTGTCTGCGAAAGCGCCGAATCAGAGGCCGAACTACGGGCGATCTTTGCCGACCTTGACGCCGTGATCAGGACAGAGCCCGACGTCGGTGAATATGATCAGATCTTCTGATCTGGTGCGCGGCCCTACCAAAGCCGTGCTCTATACTGATATGCTCGTTAAATGGTACGTGCCCCGGTTTTAAACTAATCGGGTCACGCAAACTTTAGGACAGCAATGCCGGGAATATTATGACCAAACGCGCCCTTATCACCGGCATCACCGGTCAGGACGGATCTTATCTGGCGGAATTGCTGCTGGAGAAGGGCTATGAGGTTCACGGGATCAAACGGCGGTCTTCGTCACTTAATACCCAACGGATTGATCATATCTATCAGGATCCGCATGAGGCCAATCCAAAGCTGCGCTTGCATTACGGCGATCTGACCGACAGTTCAAACCTGACGCGGATCATCAGTCAAGTGCAGCCGGACGAGGTTTATAACCTAGGGGCGCAAAGCCACGTCGCTGTCAGTTTTGAATCGCCGGAATACACCGCCGATGTCGATGCAAATGGCACCTTGCGCCTACTTGAGGCGATCCGTTTTTTGGGTCTTGAAAAAAAGACCCGCTTTTACCAGGCATCAACTTCTGAGCTCTACGGTTTGGTGCAAGAGACACCGCAGACCGAAACAACCCCCTTCCACCCGCGTAGCCCCTATGCTGTGGCAAAGATGTACGCGTATTGGATCACGGTAAACTACCGCGAGGCATATGGCATGTATGCCTGCAACGGCATTCTGTTTAACCACGAGTCTCCGCGCCGTGGCGAAACCTTTGTCACGCGCAAGATCACACGCGGGCTGGCGAATATCGCCCAAGGGTTGGAAGACTGCCTGTATATGGGCAACATTGACGCGCTGCGCGATTGGGGCCATGCGAAAGATTACGTTCGTATGCAGTGGATGATGCTGCAACAGGACGCGCCCGATGATTTCGTAATTGCGACCGGCGTACAATATTCCGTGCGCCAGTTCATCACATGGTCGGCAGCCGAACTAGGGATCACCTTGCAGTTCGAAGGCAGTGGTGTCGATGAACGCGCGATCGTGGATAGTCTAGATGGCGACAACGCCCCTGCCGTCAAACCCGGCGATGTGGTGATGCGTATTGATCCGCAGTATTTCCGCCCTGCTGAGGTTGAAACCCTGCTTGGCTCCCCTGCCAAGGCCAAGGCGATACTGGGCTGGGTACCGCAGATCACCACGCAGGAAATGTGTGCGGAGATGGTAGCAAATGACCTCAAGGTCGCACGGCGTCATGCACTGTTGAAAGAACATGGGCTAGATCTGCCGATCGCGCTCGAGAATGGATAAGCTCATGCGCAAGATCTATATCGCAGGGCATCGCGGCATGGTCGGAAGCGCTATTTTGCGCCAGCTGCAGGCACGTAACAATGCGGGTGGGGCGCTGACGCTGATCACCCGCACCCATGCCGAACTGAACCTGACCGATCAGACGGCAGTGCGCGACTTTATGACCGCCGAGGCACCCGATGTAGTGATCCTGGCTGCCGCGCGTGTAGGTGGAATCATGGCCAACAACACCTACCCCGCTGATTTCATTTACGATAACCTAATGATTGAATGCAATGTGATCCATCAGGCCTTTGCCGCCGGGGTGAAACAGTTGCTGCAGTTGGGCAGCTCGTGCATCTATCCGCGTGACGCAGCACAACCCATGGCCGAAAACGCCCTGTTGACCGGCACGCTAGAACCGACAAATGAACCCTACGCCATCGCAAAAATTGCCGGCATAAAGCTTTGCGAAAGCTATAATCGGCAACATGGCGTCGATTTCCGATCGGTAATGCCAACGAACCTCTATGGTCCGGGGGATAACTTCCACCCGCAGAATAGTCACGTTATGCCCGCCTTGATCCGCCGCTTCCACGAAGCCGCGAGGGATGGACTGGACGAGGTCGTGATCTGGGGCACCGGTAATCCAAAGCGGGAATTCCTGCATGTGGACGATATGGCGGAGGCCTCGCTGTTCGTGCTCGACCTGCCGCAGGACATCTATACGGCGAACATCCAGCCAATGCTGAGCCATATCAACGTGGGCACCGGCCGCGAGGTGAGCATTGGGGAACTGGCGCAGATGGTCGCCGAGGTTACCGGGTTCAAAGGCAAGCTGGGGTTTGACACCTCTAAACCCGATGGCACGATGCGCAAGCTGATGGATGTGTCACGTTTAGCCGACATGGGCTGGCGCGCACAGATCGAACTGAAGCAAGGGTTGCAAGAAACCTATAACTGGTTCCTGGGCCAAGAAACCATACGATCCTAGGGCGGTACGTTTTCGTTAGTACCATATTAAAATAATTCAGACTAAGGTCCTTTTCATGATCCATCCCATTCTCCTCTGCGGTGGTTCCGGCACACGTTTGTGGCCGCTGTCGCGCAAGTCCTACCCCAAGCAGTTTGCCAAGCTTATGGGGGATGAAAGTCTGTTCCAAGCCTCTGCGCGCCGTCTGTCCGGTGACGGGTTTGCTGCCCCCGTCGTGGTCACCGGCGACTCGTTTCGCTTTATTGTGACAGAACAATTGGCTCAAATTGAACTGGCTGCGCAAGGAATCCTTATTGAACCTGAAGGACGTAATACCGCGCCGGCGATCCTTGCCGCCGCGATGTGGATCGCCAAGACCGACCCACATGCACTGATGCTGGTGGCTCCTTCTGATCATGTCATTCCTGATACTGATGCGTTCGCGCAGACCGTTCAGGCTGCCGTGCCGCGCGCGCAAGCAGGCGATCTGGTGACCTTTGGCATCACACCGACGCGCGCCGAAACTGGATATGGCTACCTAGAGCTCGCTGCGGATGCGGACGCTGGCGCAATGACTCCCCAAACGCTTGCGCGATTTGTTGAAAAACCCGATGCAAGCCAGGCGGCAGATATGCTCGTCGCGGGAAATTTTCTGTGGAATGCAGGTATTTTTCTATTCACAGCCCAAGGGATCATCGCTGCCTACAGCGCTCATGCGCCCAATCTGATCGACGCTGTGACCGCATCGCTGAGCGGGGCAAATTCTGACCTTGGCTTCACCCGACTGGACGCAGCCGCATGGGGTAAAGCTGAAGATATCTCGGTCGATTACGCGATCATGGAAAAGGCCGCTAATCTGGCTGTGATGCCCTTTGGCGCAGGGTGGTCCGATCTGGGGGGGTGGGACGCGGTGTGGCTTGAAACCGGCCCCGACGCGCAAGGCAATGTCTGCTCTGACAACGCCACGGCGATAGATTGCGCGGATACGCTGCTGCGGTCGGAAACCGAAGGGTTACAGTTGGTGGGAATCGGGCTCGACAACATCATCGCTATTGCTATGGGCGATGCCGTCCTAGTCGCCGATAAATCCCAAGCGCAACGGGTAAAAGAGGCCGTCGATGCTCTCAAGGAACGCGGCGCTTCGCAAGCGGTGCAACTGCCCCGCGATTATCGTCCGTGGGGCTGGTACGAAAGCCTGGTCATCGGTACGCGGTTCCAAGTCAAACGGATCGTGGTAAACCCTGGCGCGGCACTGAGCCTGCAAAGCCACCACCACCGGTCGGAACATTGGATCGTAGTAGAAGGCACTGCCAAGGTTACTGTGAATGATGAGGTAAAGCTCGTCGGCGAAAACCAATCCGTCTACATCCCACTCGGGGCTGTCCACCGAATGGAAAATCCTGGAAAAGTTCCCATGGTCTTGATCGAGGTACAGACTGGCAGTTACTTTGGTGAGGATGATATTATCAGGTATGAAGATATCTACGCCCGGGGATAGAAACCTTTAGTGATAGGCGCTGCGCTCCCGCGGCGTCAAAACTAGGTTTACCGGTATCAATGACTGCTGATACACTCGCTCGAGCGGCAATATCTAACGGTGTGAGGCATTGCTAATCTTAACTCGCAATATCAGCTCGATTATCCGCAAGGCGCGAATGCCAGGCAGAGTGGGTGTTATTCCAGATGTTCGGAAGGTCTTTGACACGTTCAAGCGCTCGGCTTATGTCACCGTTTTTACAGTCGGTCTCGATGTCACGGAGCTGTCTGTGTAGACGTACTGCGCCAAACATTCCGGAAACCCCTGCCATATCATGCGCTTTTGCTTGTAAAATCCCGGTCTCGTGTGTCTTCATCAGTTCAGGCAGTGCGCCTTCAATGCGGGCTCCCAATGTAGCAATTCTATCCGTCAGCGTTGCGTGACCTAACACTTCAAAAAGTTCGCTCACTTGGTTTTCATTAAGCAATGGCACAGACGCTTTGCTATCCTTTGCAAGCGGTTGGTCGATATGCGGGGCCCCGTCATGAGTAGCCAAAACCAACGCTTCGAGAGCGTTATTTAACTTCTTCGTATTGAGAGGTTTCTGCAAAAAGCCTCTCATCCCCGCCGCAGCAAACTCTTCTCTTTCCTTCAGAAGAGCATGGGCGGTCACCGCCATAATGGGTGTCTCGGCATTGGGGCCGCCCCCCGCGAGGATCGCCTTGGTCGCTTGAAGGCCGTTTACACCTGGCATTGAAATATCCATCAGGATAGCATCAAACCTATTGTTCGTCGCCACGGTGATGGCTTCTTGGCCACCGGAAGCTAACGTGACAGTATGCCCAAGCCTTTGTAACATTGCCTTTATTAGGTCCCGGTTGATCTCATTGTCATCCACTGCCAATAGCTTCATGGGCGTCAATTGACGCGGGTTGGGATCTCGCAACGCGGGCGTATGGGCTTTTTCCGGCACAATGGTTGTCACCGGTAGACGTACGACAAAACAGGTTCCTTGAGAGGGTTCAGAATGGCATGTTACGTCGCCTCCGAGGCGCTGGACCAAACGGCGCACGATTCCCAATCCAAGCCCTGTCCCTCCTGTGTGCCTCTCGTATCTGCTATCTAAAGATACATAATCCTCAAAAATACGCTGAATATCGCTTTGGGATATTCCGGGACCATTGTCTGAAACCTGCAATTGCAATATCGCATCTTCATTGGAATTTTCCTGATACGAGACATGTAGAGTGATATCATCGTCCGGGCCGAACTTTATCGCATTACTCACCAAATTGACCAAAATTTGTTGAATCGCTCGTGGGTCGGTCAAGATCAGACGATCGTTCACCCCTGATTGCTTTAAATGTAGCCGTGTCCCCGACATCTTAGCGAGGGGTTTCATCGTTTCGAGAATGCCAATCGCCAGCGCAGAGATATTGCACGCTTGCAACTCGAGATCGCTGGTATCCGCTTCGCTGCGTTCAATTGCGAGAACGTCATCAATATGACCCAGAAGAATGTCGCCCGATGTCAATGCTGCGTCTATGAAACGTTGCTGTTCCCCATCAAGGCGTCCATCATTAAGCAAGTGAATCGCGGATAGCACACCGTTCAACGGCGTGCGCATTTCGTGACTCATCATGGCGAAAAAACGCGACTTCTCTCGATATGCAACCAGTGCATCATCGCGGGCCCGTATGATCTCCTCCTCTTTTTCTCGTTCGTCTGTTATGTCCCGGATATAAGTGACAAAAACCGGTGCATCGTCAGATCGTGTCAGAGAGACTGAAATCTCCACTGGAAAAATGTGACCTTCGTCATTGATCATCTCGAATTCGTGCCTGCTTGTACCCGTGACGCGCCCACGGCCGATCTCGCGAAATGTTTCAAGGTTAAGGCTTTGCTGCGTCCCAGATTTCGGCGGAATCAAAAGATCAATAAATTTCTCCCCTAAGGCAGTATTGCGCGTGATGCCGAAAATTGTCTCTGCCGATCCGTTAAAATCAAGGATTTCACCGCCATCCGAAACGACAACAACAGCATCCAGGGATGCCCTTAACGTTGTTGCCAGTCGCAGATGATTTTCTTCTGCCGCACGTGAAGTTCTATTTAATACAAGCGCCTGACGCGACAATCGAATAGTCATCGCGATCAAGGCGCTTATGACGATCAACGCTAGTAAAAGCAGCATCTCGATCAGTTGGACAATTTGTTCCCGTTCGGCCTCGGACGCTGCGGCTGCGAACGAAATTGACGCTAGTCCGATCTGCCGGGGTAGACGTTCGATGGTTTGAAGAGCAAATTGTAGTTCGCTCAATCGACTGAAAAGCTGCGCATCGGGGCTGTCTATAATAGCGATCTGAGCATCGAGAACGCGACGTAACCGCTCGGTTTCGGCGCTTAACTCACCGACACCTTGTACGCGTGCGGCAACTTGTGTCCGGCTGTAAAATATATCGAAGCGCTTACGTAGATTGGTAAGTTCAACTGCTGTACCTGATCGCGCATCATCTAAAGCCCGCTCCAGTTTGAGAAAATCGGTTTCGAGCTGGGAATACACCCATTCCGCATGATCTTGATGGGCACTTCCCAAGGCTCCAACTCTGTCCCACACACTGAAAGCGAGATAACCGGCCACAGCAAGACCGGCAAATAATGCCAAAGCAAGGGTCCGCCTGACCCACAGTCGTTGCAAACGATGCAATGTACGATTGGCCATCAAAGTTCCTGTACCATAGGGTTATTTGACCGCGATCCGATCCAATTGCCATATTGACCGGCTATAGATTGTTTCTGTTTTGTACATCGGGTTGCTATCATATGGGTAAACGATCCAAAGAGGGCCTTTACCGCGGCGCGACATCAAAGACCCGTTTGCAAGGTAAGCAACGATAGGGCCATCGGCCGTCGCATCCGATACCGGTAAGGTGACAGAATAGTCGTTAATAGCAATCGCCTCAATCTCACCCTCTGTTACGTCCAGTTTATCCAAAAGCTCCTTTAATAAAACCCCCTCGAAAACCTGTGGGCCTTCTGTCCAGATCGTGCTTGTTACAAAATCCGTGCTTGGAAGCGCCTGAAGATCTTCTAACGTGTATTTATGTTTTTGATCGCCTATCGAGACATCAAGAAGTATTTCTCCGGCATTGGCTGCGGTGGCAATCGCCATCCCACCAACGAGAGCGTAGATTGTATTTGAAATCGTTTGAAATTTCATGATCGATCATCCTTCACATCCAATTAACATCTTCAGCTTAGGCTAGTTTTGCGACTGGAACGAATGCGATAAAGGTTAATCAATCTATACCAAAGTATAGGTGAGAGATATTCAATCTATGGTCACTATCCACCTACTAGCTGTTATTCGCCTTTAAGTTGGTTTAACTATATTTCGAGCCGCTGATTTATAGTGATGCAGAAAGAGGAACACGATGCCCTTGAACATTCTAATCGCAGACGATCACGATATGGTACGCGATACGATTGCCATGTTCCTTGATACTGACGGATCAACCCAAACGGTTGCAGCGAGCGATCTGCATGAGGCGTTAAAAAGAATTAAGTCAGATGGTCCGTTTGATCTAGTGCTCCTAGACTATACGATGCCTGGGATGAATGGGCTCGAAGGTTTGAAAGTCGCCATTACTGCGAATGAAGGCAAGCCTGTCGGCATAATTTCCGGAACGGCTACCCGCCTCATTGCAGAGCAAGCGCTTGCCGAAGGTGCAATTGGTTTCCTTCCAAAAACTTTACCGGCAAAATCATTGGTGAATGCCGTCCGTTTCATGGCAGCCGGCGAAACCTACGCACCAGTAAATTTTATGTCGGGCAAAAACGATCCAGTGGAAACAGACTTTGAAAGGGGCTTGTCTGACCGTGAGAGGCAAGTTTTAAGAGGAGTAATGAACGCAAAGTCTAATAAAGAAATCGCAAGAGATCTTGAGCTACAAGAAGTGACAATAAAGCTTCATGTAAAGACGCTTTGCCGAAAGTTGGATGCAAGAAACCGTACGGATGCTGCGATGATAGCACGCAACGCGGGATTTGTCTGATTAAGACGCTCTGACTGTTCGCTAAATTGTATGTCGGAAGAATCCCAAATGAATTTTTAACAGTTGGTCAGAAATTCAAGCGACAACGTCCGTTCCATAAAATGATGCGGTGCGTCCTCAGCAGTATAAGCACAGCTTTATTATGTAACTGAACGCGTTATATTTTGATTATTTTTTTTGATTTTA
>TARA_R110002012_G_scaffold294252_1_pt1 | contig 33393 bp, 24 predicted proteins | sample TARA_R110002012 | Tara Oceans TARA_R110002012 (sample SAMEA4396515) | marine metagenome | biome: Westerlies Biome; feature: [DCM] deep chlorophyll maximum layer (ENVO:01000326); material: water (ENVO:00002006), including particulate matter (ENVO:01000060) such as... | depth 40 m
TGGATACTTTACTACTTGATCGAAACAAAATTATATACACATGAAATCAGCCAGTACCATTTCGTTTTTGCATTTTTTTATCGCCTGTGTTTTTGTTGTTGGTTGTGGTGGCGAAACAGACGAGCCTGATCCGGTGGAGGAGGTGCATCCGACACTTCTTTTGAGTGAAAGAGACATAAACATCCTCATGGAAGATTCCACGCTGCTTCGATACACAATTTTGCCAGATACTATCACAATTGATGACCTGAAATGGACGTCGTCGGATGAAGAAGTGGCCACTGTATCGGCTACTGGCTTGCTGAGAGCTTTATCGATAGGCACAGCCACCATCAAGCTCAGTAGTGAGAGCGAAGAAGTGGAGGCTACACTAACGGTAAATGTGCTGCCTATTCCATTGTCATCAGTCGAGATTGCTGGTGGGGACTCAGTGGTAGTTGCCTTTGTCAACACAGAGGAATCATTGGATTTAGCTTTTTTGCCGGAAAATGCCACAGACAAAAGCATACAGTGGAGATCTTCGAATACCAATGTGCTAAGCGTGGATCCCACTGGAAAGGCGTTGGCCAAAACCCTGGGCTATGTGTTTGTGGAGGCTTACCGGGAAAACGACCCCCGGATTTATGATGCAGTGACCGTTATTCCAGCCGAAGAAGGCCAGCTGGTGGCCGCCAGCTTTGTGAACGTGGTGACATTTGCAGGTAAATACCAATACAAGGTGTTTCTAGGGAGTATCGATGTGCCTGTAACGACAGGGAAGGTCACTCTGTACAGTACAAACGGCTTTACTTTTACTATCGAAGCGGAAATTGCTGCCACCACAGAAGCAATAGATATTGCCGCCAATCATGCCGCTCAAATAGCCACCCTTGAAGTAACCGAGGCAGAATTTAATGACCTCTCACTCGGAGCGCTGGTGAGTGTAGAAATATCACTTAACGGGGTCGACTATGACGTAATGGTGAATGGCAACAGTGTGATAAGGGTGGTAGAAAAATAGCGGGCCATTGCTGAAGTTAACAATGGCCGCCTTTCGTTTTCGTATGAAAACCCCACGTCGCTGAATCTTTCAGTCCGTCCGGTCTACTCGCTCCTTAATGTTCTGGCCGGATTTGTCTTCAGCGACTTTAGTGCATAGCTGCCCAGCACCACCCAGGAAGTAACCATCACGATGCCAGCCGCCAGCAAGTAGGCGAATGGCCCAAGGTTGATTCGGAAGGCGAATCCCTCAAGCCAGTCGTTCATTACATAGTAGTTGAGGGGCACCGCAATGAGCAAACTTGCGAGGAATAGAAGTGTTGTTTGTTTTAGGAGGATCATGAGTAATTGTTGTACAGAAGCACCTAATACTTTTCTGATGGCCATTTCTTTCATTCGCTGTGCCACAGTGAAGCTTGCCAGACCAAGAATACCCAGCACGGCCACCAGGATGGCCATAAAAGTAGCATAGAGTGTCATCGAGCCTATGCGTTCTTCTGTCTCGTAGAGGTTTTGGAACTGCTGATCGACAAAAGTGTAGTCAATCGGGTGATTGGCGTCAAAGCCTTTCCAGGCGCTCTCAATTTGAGCCATGGTTTCGCTAAGGCCGGCCGCATTGAGGCGTACCAGCAGCATGTTGTAGCGGTTACTGTTTCTGCCCCGGAAAACGTGGATGACAGGCTCGACTGCATTGGCCAATGACCTGAAGTTGAAATCTTTTACTACGCCAATCACCTCAAATCCTTCGTCAGAGTCGGGGAACATGAGCTTATGGCCTTCTACCGAAGCCCAGCCCAGCTGTTTCATAGCTGCCTGGTTGATGACCGACTTGCGTTGGTCGGAGCGCATGTCGATGTCAAAATCTCTGCCTTGCACAAAGTCAATGTCCATGGTGGCGAAATACTTGTCGTCGACACTCACAAACCGCCAGTCGAGGGGAGCCCTGTCTCTGGCATCTTCCGATTGCACCAATACAAAACTCCCGCTGTACCTGCCTGGTGCGGAGTTGGAAGCACTCACCGATTTCACGCCAGGCACTGCTTCGAGCGAATTCCGGAAAGCGGCCCATCGCTGTTCGTTTTCTTCACCTTCACCTGACCGTGCATTGATGATCAGTACATTGTCGGGATCGAAATTCATGTCTGCCGTCTTCATGAAGTTGATTTGCTGATACATGATCAGTACAGCGCTGACAAGCATCACGGCAATTGCGAATTGGCAGGTGACAAGAATATTTTTTGGGTCAAAGCCGCTCCTCTTTAGAGAGGTGCTGCCGTGCATCACTTCTCCGGCCTTCAACTTGGAAAGGGTGAGCGTAGGATAAATGCCGGCTACCAATCCCAGGCCGATAATGCCTGCCAGGAGGCTGACCAAGGGCATGGGCTCAAACAGAAATGCGAGTGACATTTGCTGTCCAAAAAGGTCAATGAAGTAGGGTAGCAGAATAAAAGCCAATGCTATGCCCAGGATACTACCGACGGCAAAAAGAAACGTAGTTTCTCCGGTAAACTGGAGAACCAGGTCTTTGCCCCCGGCGCCAAACGTTTTGCGCACTGCTACCTCTTTGAACCTGCCAAGCGACTGGGCAGCGTTGAGATTCGCAAAGTTGAAAAAGGCAATCAGCAGCAGCCCGAAAGAGATATATCCCAGAAAATAGCCGTACTGCTGCTGTCCCGTGTTGAAGTCGTAATAGTCGGCCAGAGGCATCAGCTCCAGGGTACCCCGCTCAGAGGGAGTGACAAATTTCTCCACTAGTTGAGGGAATTGTGTCTTCAGGGTAGCTGGGTCTTTTCCGTTTTCCAGCTGAAGGAAGCTGAGAACAAACGACGATACCCACCCGTAATCTCCGTCTGCAATCCACTGCTGCCGTCTCGACTCCATGTTTACCAGCATGTTGAAGTTGAAGCTGGAGTTGAAGGGGAATTCTCCAAAAACGCCCGTTACCTCATAACTTACTGGTGTAGCAAGCTGCAGCTCTATAGTTTTACCGATCGGGTCGGCATCACCAAAGAGTCGTTCTGCCATGTTTTGACTTATTACGACCGATCTTGGGTTGGCGAAAACCTGTGCCTTTTGTCCACGCACCAAAGGAAAAGAAAACATATTGAACATGCCTTGCTCGCCGAAGGCCATTCTTTCGCTGAAATCCTGTCCATTGTACCTGATTGTCGTTTGCCCACCAAAAATAATTCGTGAGATGTTTTTGACGCCGGGAATAGCTTTTTGTACTTCTTCGGCCAGGGGTGGCCATGTATCGCTCACGTCAATTTGCCCTCCTTCAGGCGTGGGCCTGGTACGATACAAAAAGTAAATGTCGTCAGCATTTTCGTGAAACTGGTCATAGGTGATGATGTCGTAAGCATAAACACCCAGCAGCAGGCTTACAGCCACACCCAGGGTAAGACCGAGCACATTGATGGAAGCAATGAACTTTCTGTGTCGGATGTTGCGCAGCGCAATGAGGAAATAACTGCCCAGCAGTGGCCAGTAGGAGCCGTTGTACCTGAATTGTACTGAATGCTCTTCTTCGTTGATGTCGGCAGGAGTGCCCAGCTCTTCAATGGCTTTTTTGCAGGCGTCTTCTGCAGAGCAGCCCTGCGTTTGCAGTCGCTCAATACTTTGTCGCAGGTGATCTTCCAATTCGGCGATCACGCCATCTTCCAGGTTCTTTTGCTTTCTGAGTTGTTGGCGCCATTGAATGATGTGGCGTTCGATGAGTTGTTGATTATCCATGTGAAGTTTTTGAGTTGAGTGACCAAAGCTTCTGGAGTACATGGTGCATAGCCAGCCAGTGTTCCTGTTCCTGATGAATGGCTGCCTTGCCAAGCTCAGTAATGGCGTAGTACTTGCGGTGACGTCCGTTGTCCGACTGGTTCCACTGCGAGGTGACCAGCCCCTCTTTCTCCAGCCTGTGGAGAACAGGGTACAGCATGCCGTCGGCCCATTCCAGTTGTCCGCCCGAGAGGGTTTTGATTTGTTGGATAATGTCATACCCGTAGTTGGAACCCTGCTGTAGGATACCGAGGATGAGAGGTTTGGAGGAAGCAGCAATCAATGATTTGGAAAAATCCATATACTTAAGAAGTCTTTATACATAGATAATCAATGTATAACGAAAACGCAAATCAGAAAGCGTGAAAAAGTCTGTTAGCAACTACTTCATGAATGGCTTGATTAGTAACTGGCTGGTAGAGGGGAGTGCCTGCACGAGAGCGGGTTAGGCGATGGTCCAGGTACCGAGCGCCTCATCAATCGCCTGTAGCAGCTCATCTGCATTTGCCTGCGTGAAGCACAGGGGTGGCTTGATCTTTAGTGTATTGTCGAAAGGCCCGTCGGTACCAATGAGGATGTTCTGCTCCTTGAGTTTGTTTTTCACAAAAGCCGCCAGTTCGGTGAAGGGTTCTTTTTTAGTTTTGTCTTTCACCAATTCCAGCCCCAGAAACAGGCCCTGCCCCCGGGCATTGCCTGCCCATTCGTATTTCTTGGTCAGGTTCTCAAAGCCGTTGAGGAGATAGGTGCCCAGTTTTTGTGCATGTTCAGGCAGTTGTTCTTCTTCCAGCACGTCGAGCACTGCATGGGCTATGGCGCACGACACTGGGTTGCCACCGAAGGAACTGAAGAACTCCATTCCTGTTTCGAAGGATGCAGCGATTTCCTCAGTCGTAACAACAGCCCCCATCGGGTGGCCATTGGCAATGGGCTTGCCAAGGATCACAATGTCGGGAACCACTTCCTGCATTTCGAAACCCCAGAAATAAGTACCGAGTCGGCCAAAGCCAGTTTGCACCTCATCGTTGATGCATACACCTCCATTGGCCCGCATATAGGTGTATACTTCTTTCAGGTAGCCTTTGGCCAGCGGCACTTGTCCACCGCAGCCAACGATAGGTTCAGAAATGAAAGTGCCGATGTCGAGGTTACTTGCTTTTATTCTGGCGATCAAATCGGCAGCATATTGCTTGCCTGCCGTACCGTCGTTCTGGGTGTACTGGCCTTTGTAGGTGTCAGGAAGGGTGGCTTCCAGAATGTGCTCTGCTTTGCCCTGGCCGCCTTTGCGGTTGTATTTATAATGACTGATGTCGATCACCTGCCGGGTGTTGCCATGGTAGCCGTGCTCCATTACCACAATGCCCTTTTTGCGGGAGTGCGTTTGGGCCAGCCGCAGGGCCAGGTCGCTGGCTGCACTGCCGGAATTAACAAAAAAGACTTTGGATAGCTTAGCCGGAAACTTGCTCAGCAGCTTCTCTGCATAGTTGTTGTACACCTCGCTCAGGTAGCGGGTATTGGTGTTGAGCCGGGCCATTTGTTGCTGACCAGCCTGCACCACTCTGGGGTGGCAGTGCCCTACGTGCGGAATATTGTTATAAGCATCGAGGTAGGTGTTGCCCAGGTCGTCGTGCATGTACTGAAAGGCGGCACTCACCATGTGGACGGGCTTGTCGAAGCTGATGGACAATGCCTTACTAGCTACTTTAAGCCTTTTGCTCAGCAGCTCATTGGTGTTGTCGGTAATAGTCGGAGGCAAGCCAATAGCTGTGCGAAACTCGTGACTGACCCGTCTGGGATTCATTCGAACCCATTTTTCCAGCAGCTCCCAGGCTGGTTTTTCGCTAATAGTAATGTAGTCGCTGTAGGGCTTCAGGGTTTTTGTGTAAGCCGATTTGCTCACACTCACCGCCAGGCGGGTGCCGATGAGGTAAAACAGCAGATCAATTTCTTTCTCATCCAAGGGCAGCACCTCATGGTAGCCGGTCAGCACCGGGATGGCCCATTCCAGCGGTTCTTCTTTCTCAAACATCACGTAGGTAAGCGCTATGGCCAGCTCGTTGATGAGAGGACTGTAGCACATGTCGCCAAAGTCGATCAGGCCAGTGACTTTGTCGCCATTCACCAGCAGGTTCCAATCGTTGGCGTCTCCGTGGAGGATAGATTTTCGCAATGAAGGCAGGAGAGGATCCACGATCTCCTTTTGCTGCAAGTAAAAGTACTCAGCCCATTTGCGTTTTTTTGGATCTTCGATGTGGGAGGTATGCTGAAGGTTGCGTGCGTACAGTTTCAAATCCCAATCGAAGTCTTTAGCAGCAACGGCTGAGTAGTATTGCCCGGTTAACGCCTTGTCCATTTTGCCAAGAAGTTGGCCCAATGAGTAATGGAGGGCAGTGCTTGGGGTTGACTCGGCAAAGAAGGATCCTTCAAGAAAGGTGAGCAGACGCAGGAAGATGGTTTCGCCTCCGTTGGTTTGGATGATGGTGACTAGCTCCTGCCGGACATTGGCGATGGGGTTGGAGAAGTAGCCCGGCAGCTTGTTGTTGAGCAGCAATAGAATTTTATTCTCGGCATCCAGCAGTTCTTCAAGGCCAGGCTCGTCCTGATAAATTTTGAGTAGGAAGGTGCCATTGTCCGTTATGACTTTGAAGTTGGTGCTGTCGTAGCCTTCGAGGCTTTTGGAGTTGGTGCAGGCGAGGTGGTAGTGTTCCTTGATCAATAAAAGAACGTCAAACTTATCGGTCATCAGGTATGATTTGTGCTTTTGTCCTCAAGCCGGACGGGCTGTTACTTTTCCTAGGATGAAAAGTAACCAAAAATCATCGAAAAATTAACGCACGGGCCATTTGTCCCGCACCCCTCCACCATTTTTCTCCCGCCCGCCGTGTCGGGGGCAATTAAGATCGAGAGCTTTATTTGGGAGGAGGCTTCACCTTTTTAGATTTAGAGATTTGGGGGTATTTGTCGTGCCCACAGCCGTAGCTGGTGGCACGACAAATTTAGTAAATGGCCTAGTCAATCACCTGATGTACCTTCAGCCAGTCGGCCAGCCTATCGGCCCAGGAATTGAATACTTCGTTTTTAGTGTTCACCATCCCTAACCCGTGAGCGCCTTTTTCATAAATATGCATTTCGGCAGGCACTCCTGCTTTCTTCAGGGCCAGGTAGAAGTAAAGGCTGTTTTCTACGGGCACGGCCGAGTCTTCTGTGGTGTGCACCAAGAAAGTAGGCGGAGTGAGGTTGGTTACCTGTTTTTCGTTCGACATCAAGGTTTGCTCTGCCTTGTTGGGCGAGTCGCCCAGCAGGTTGAACATAGAGCCCCGGTGAGTGAAGCTATCGTCCATATTGATTACCGGATAGCCGAGCACCATGTAGTTCGGTCTGGAACTGACTTTTTCGACAGGGTCTTTGCTGCTTTTGTCACCATCAGTGAAATGTGTGCCAAGACTGGACGCCAGGTGCCCACCGGCGGAGAAGCCCATGATACCTACCTTGTTGGGGTCGAGCCCCCACTTACCAGCATTGGCTCTTACCGTTCTTAGTGCTCTTTCTGCATCCATCAGGGGCACCGGGTGGGTGTAGCCACTTTTGTGAAAACCCAGGCGGTAGTAGAGCACATAGGCAGTTACGCCACGGTCGTTGTACCATTTGGCCACCTGCTTGCCTTCGTGGTCGTCGGCCAGATGCCCGTAGCCGCCGCCGGGGCAGATAACAACTGCGGATTTCTGTGCGTTTTTGGTAGCAGGATTGTAAGCCATCATGTAGGGCTGATCGGCATCTTCTTTGCTTTTGGCCATGGGGGCACCGTCAGGCCAGAGGTATATTTTTTCCTGAGCGAAGCTGTTCATCGATATGCAAATGATTCCAAGTAAGAGTAGGTATTTCATCTTTATAAAATTTGTTTTTCAGCGGTTAGATGGAATAGCCAAAGACCTTTCGGAAGTGATAGTTGCTTGTCTGCCGACTTTATTCATATCCGTTGGGTATGCTTGTCATTATGGCTATTTCATGTTTCTTTTTTTTGAAAAGGAAATTACAGCCAAGCGGCGAAATACCAAGAATCAAAAGACAAAAATCAAATAAAACTCAAAAGGGGAAGGTTGAAATTTTGAAAGGCAGTTGCTGCCGAACGGTGATTGCGAGGCCATTATGTAGTTCTTTCCCAGGTCAATGGCTAATGGCCCGTGGCAATCTGGCTATAAGGGGTAAAATTCTAATAAACAGATTGCTCCCGCACTCATCAAGTCGCTCCGCAATTGGAATGAGAACCAGTACTTCCCACCAGGCATTTGCCAAGCGAAATCTTATTCTACTTCTACGTTTATTTTCCTTCGAATCTGAACCTTGTTTGGGCTTTGCCTTTCGTGTTTGTTTTTTGCGGGGTCTGGTTTATTTTTTCTCTGCTACAAACTCCAGCGACACCGAATTCAGGCAGTACCTCAGTCCGGTTGGCTTGGGTCCATCAGGAAATACGTGACCAAGGTGACCGCCACAGCGGGCACATAGCACTTCGTCTCTCACCATGCCGAGCGATTTATCGGTTCCGACGAGGATGTTCTTTTTTTCAAGCGGCTGGTAGAAACTTGGCCATCCGGTGCCAGACTCAAATTTGGTTTGTGAACTGAATAGTGGCAACCCACATGCGGCACAATTGTATTGTCCTTTATCGTGGTTGTCCCAGTATTTGCCAGTGAAAGCCCTTTCAGTTCCCTTTTCTCTCAGCACATAGTATTGGTCGGCTGTTAGCTTTTCTTTCCATTGCGCTTCTGTTAGCTTAAACTCTCCTGTGCCCGTATTGGCCGCAACTTCTTTCTGTCCCTGTGCCTGGCAGCTGGTAACGAACGCCAACAAGGCAAGACCAGTCATTTTTATCAATAAGTTCTTCATGGCTTTCTTTTTTGGTATAACTACGAAGTTAACAACATTGTTGGTTTGCCAGGTTCGCTTTATTTGAGCGAAACGTCACGAAGAAGACCGAATACACACACGAGCAAACAACAAGGCTCAAAAACAAAAAGGCAAATTAACATCAAATACAAAGCTCCAGACTTAGGCCTACTGCCAAATTACCGATCGGTGGAGTTACCCTTCAATTTCGAATTTGGAACTTCTTTGTTTTTTTCCTTTTGCTATTTTTTTTTTACCCAGCTATTCGTTCCTCAGCGTGCTCACCGGATTCGAATAAGCTGCTTTGATCGCCTGATAGCTAATGGTCAGGCCGACGATCAAAAGCGTCAAGCCACCTGCCAGCAGGAAGCTTCCCGGCCCGATATTGATGCGAAAGCTAAAGTCGCTAAGCCACCCATCCATAAAGTAGTAAACCACGGGCACGGCAATCAACAGCGAAAGCAAAACAAGCAGAGCAAATCCTTTGGACAGTAGCAAGATGATGTTGCCAATGGTGGCACCCAGCACCTTTCGTATGCTGATTTCCTTCATTTTCTGCTGTGCCAGAAACATGATCAGGCCATACGAGCCCAGGCAGGAAATAAGAATGGCAATGCCTGCAAAGTAGCCTACGATTTTCCCTAGTCGCTCTTCATTTCGGTATGAAGATGCGAGCGTTTCATCCAGAAAGGAATATTCAAACGCCTTTTCGGGGAAGTGCCTGGTCCAAATCTCTTCTATGCCGGCAATGGTGGCAGGCAGGTTTTGCTGATGAACTTTAATTGAGAACATGGTGAAGTTGGCCACCGATACCCGAAACACTAATGGCCCTATGGGCTGCTGCAAAGTCATGAAATGGAAGTCTTTGATTACTCCAACCACCTGGCAGTCATTTCCTTCTACTGTGAATTTTTTGCCAATGGCCTCTTCATTAGAGCCAAAGCCGTAGTCTTTCACGGCTGACTCATTAACGAGCACTGCGTTGAGGTGGTCAGTTCCAAACGACTTATCAAAGGCCCTGCCGGTAACAACGTTCAGACCATATGTATCAATAAAGTCATAGTCTACCGAGAGCACAGGCGCTATGATATTTTCTTCTCTTGTATGTCCATCGGGAACAACAGGCCGATAAACAGATCCCAAGCCTAGTGGATTATCGGAAAGGGTGGACGCCAACACATTGGGGCTCCTCATCATTTCGTCTTCGAAGGTGTTCATTCGTTGCCTCATGTTGCCTTCAACGCCTCCAAAAGCATTATTGAAATTATTGCTAAAAAGCGGCACGTTAATAATGAAGTCTTTTTCAAAACCCATAGGTCGATTGCGCATGAAGTTGACTTGTTGGTATACTATGATACCACCTGAGATCAGTATGATGGAAACGGTGAACTGAACAATTACAAGTACCTTACGAAACGAAAGACCCGCTTTTCCTTTATTTGAAAGAATACCTTTAAGCGAGTTGGCCGGATCGATTTTAGTTACAAAGAATGCGGGGTACAGTCCGGCAGCGATGGCTGTTGTGACCACCAGAGCAAGGAACATCAGTGCATTGGATGCAGTGATGAAGTCACCAAATAACAGCTCTTTGTCGGTAAGTGTATTCAGGGCAGGCAGCAGGTAAAATGAGAGCCCACAAGCAATGAAAGCTGCTACCAGACTTACCACAAGCGATTCACCCAGAAATTGTATGACTAGCTGGGTTTTCCAGGCACCCAATACCTTACGCATGCCAATCTCTTTTGTCCGTTGCAGCGACTTGGCAGTGGACAGGTTGATAAAGTTGATGCAGGCAATGAGCAGCGTCAAAATGGCAATGGCTGAGAAAATATATACAAAAGTGATGCTGGACACTGGTTCGGGGTCTGCAGCAAGATTGGCATACAGGCGGGTGTCCGACATGGGAAAGAACGACCACTTCTGACCCAATTTGAGGTTTTCAGGAACAAACTTGTCATAGAAAGCTTCGAACCGTGCATTGGCCGTTTCCGCTGACTCCCCTTCTTTCAGCAGTGCGTAGGTGTATAGGTGTGAGGCTACCCAATTTTGGTTGAGTCGTTGCTTCAGCTCCTGGCCGTTGCCCTGTTCTATGTCAAATAGGTTGTCGAACGGAGCGATCATACTGAAATGAACATGAGAAGCGCTGGGAAAGTCTTTTATTATCCCCGTTACATTGAAAGGGTGATTGCCTGCCAGATAAATGGTTTTACCGATGGCGTTTTCATTTCCAAAATACTTCTCAGCTACTTCATCGGTTAGCACAACAGAAAAGGGATTTCTGAGCATTGATGCGGGGTCGCCAGCCACGTACTCAAAAGTGAAAATGTCCTGAATAGTGCTGTCTGCGAAGAAAATCCTGCCTTCTTCGAATTGCTTTTTATTACCAGCCTGATCTACGATTTCGACACTGGCGTCCCTGTTGTACATTCTTGCCGCTTTTTCCACTTCGGGAAAAAATGAGACAAGATTCGGAGCAATAGGCAAAGGACTTCGTGCGAGATTGAATCCATTGATTTCGTATTTGATTCTGTAAATACGCTCACTCTTGGTGTGAAACTTGTCATAGCTCAACTCGTCTTGCACATAGATGAAAAGCAGCAGGCAGCAGGTGAGGCCGATAGACAGGCCAAGAATATTGATGAGAGAATAGGCTTTGTGACGCAGAAGATTCCTTATCGCCACTTTGAAGTAGTTCTTAAGCATGTCCTTTGAATTTTGAGTTACTGTATGAGCGAATTAATGTGAAAAAGGTTGCTTTTATTACGCTAATGGTGGAAATCAATTTCCTTGTGTCACTATTTTTATATCGGTTGACGGCAGTGGCGGCCAGGATTACTCCAAAATAGAAAACAAATGCCAATACACAGAGTGCTTACTGATAAAGAATTGAGCCGCAGGGAGTTTGTGCGAACATCTGGCTTGCTGGGCCTCATGGTGTATGGCGGTGGAGTACTGGTGGGCTGCAAACAAGAAAGTTATACGCCTTTCGAAACAATTATCGAAAATGATATCATGGTAGACATGCGGGATGGGGTACGACTTGCCACCGACGTTTACTTTCCAGCAAAAAGCAATAAAAGAATCGGCAAGGCTTTTCCGGTTATTTTGGAGCGAACTCCTTACGGCAAGCACCTGCCAGTCGTTTCTGAAGTGACAGCGGCAGACACTACAACCTATAAGGACAGGGCCGAGGTGGCAGCATTCTTTGTCAGCGAAGGCTACATCGTGGTCTATCAGGATTGCCGTGGCCGCTACAATTCGGAAGGTGAGTATGTCAAATACCTGTCCGATCCGAATGATGGCTTTGATACCTGCGAGTGGATTTTGAAACAGCCTTGGTGTAACGGGAAGATCGGAACAATGGGTTTGTCGTATGCTGCCCATAATCAGGCATCTCTGGCAAGTGCCGGTGCGCCGGGTGTGGTGGCTATGTGGCTCGACTCGGGTGGCTTTTCCAATAGCTACCAGGGTGGCATCAGGCAGGGTGGGGCGTTCGAACTCAAGCAAGTGACCTGGGCGATTCGCAATGGCCCGAAAGATCCAGAGGCATTGAAAGACCCAGTGGTACAAGAGACTTTTAAAAACATGGACGTGAAAGGCTGGTTCAAAAAAATGCCCTGGCAGCCTGGCAACTCTCCGCTTACCGCCGTGCCCGAATACGAGGACTATGTGTTTGAACAGTGGCGGCATGGCGACTTCGACGACTACTGGAAGCAGCCCGGCATTTATGCGCAGGGATATTATGATAAATTCCCGAACGCAGCTCAGGTTCACATGAGCGGCTGGTACGACCCCTATCCCGAAACGGCTATTGATAACTATCTGGGCATGAAGAAGCTGGGCAAGGGGCCTTTGAAACTCATCATTGGGCCGTGGATGCATGGAAGGAGGTCTTTCACCTACGCTGGCGATGTTGATTTTGGCCCACAGGCTACCCTGGATACGAACCTGTCACCCGACTACCTCACCGCCAGGCTGCGTTGGTTTGATCAATGGATGAAAGGAAACAATAACGGCACCAAAGAGGAGCCAGAGGTGGCGGTATTTGTGATGGGAGGGGGCAGCGGAAGGAAGAACGCTGAGGGAAGGCTTGACCATGGTGGGAAGTGGAGGTTTGCTAAGCAATGGCCAATACCTGAAGCGCAGGAGTTGAAACTTTATTTAAATAGCAGGGGAGGATTGGAAAGTGACCTGGCCGCAGATAATAGGCCTCTTTCCTTTACATATGACCCCGACCATCCCGTGCCGAGCGTAGGTGGAAACATTACGTCGGGTGCCCCCATTATGGAGGGTGGTGCCTTTGACCAGGTGGAGAGTGAGAGGTTTTTTGGTTCAGAAAGTGAAGGCAGAAAGCTGTCGGACCGGTCGGACGTGCTCAGTTTTCAAACAGAGTCATTGGAGCGGGACATCGAGGTAACGGGACATATACTCGCCAATCTTTGGGTATCGTCCAACTGTGTGGATACGGATTTCACCATGAAGCTCGTCGATGTGTATCCGCCGTCCGAAGACTATCCAAACGGCTTTGCGATGAATATTACCGACGGAATTTTACGATGCAGGTACAGAGATTCATGGGAAAGGCCGACGCTTATGACGCCGGGGGAGGTATATCCCATTACCATAGAACCATTTCCCAGTAGCAACCTTTTCAAAAAGGGGCATAGCGTAAGACTGGATATATCGAGCAGTAATTTCCCGCATTTCGACCTCAACTTCAACACAGGCGAGCCCGAAGGGATGGCTACCACTAAGAAAGTGGCTGCAAACACTGTTTATATGACCCCGGAACAGCCTTCGCACATTGTGCTGCCTGTTATTCCGTTTGGAGACTGATGCAGCTTTTGCATAAATTGTTCGTCATTTTGATATGAATTTCCGTATACTCAACCATTCAAAATAAAAGGACTAATAATGATCAAACTGCAAAACATCGACAAGTACGTCGATTCTAAATTTCAGAGGGTATTTATACTTAAAGGGATTGACCTGGAGGTAAAGCAAGGAGAATTTGTCAGCATCATGGGACCGTCAGGCTCCGGCAAATCTACCGTCTTGAACATCATCGGTATGCTCGACAAGCCAAACGCTGGCGAGTACTATTTCCTTGATGAGCCTGTTCATAAATTCAGTGAGCGAAAGACCTCTGAGCTACATAAAAACCATATTGGGTTTGTTTTTCAGGCGTATCATCTGATTGATGAGCTGACTGTGTATGAAAACATTGAAACGCCCTTGTTGTACCGTGGAGTAAAGGGTAAGGAGCGCTCCAGCATGGTGGCAGAAATGCTCGACCGTTTTTCGATGGTGGCAAAAAAGGATCTCTTCCCTGAGCAGCTTTCAGGTGGGCAGCAGCAGTTGGTAGGTATTGCCAGGGCTATTGTGGGGGAACCGAAGTTGCTTCTAGCCGATGAGCCTACAGGCAACCTGCATTCCGAGCAGGGCAAAGATATTATGGAGCTTTTCAAGAAACTGAACGAAGAAGGAATGACCATTATTCAGGTAACTCACAACGAGGCGTATGCCGAATATGGCACTCGGATAGTGAAGCTGGAAGATGGAATGATCGTTAGCGACGTTCAAAACAAAAAATAGAACCTTCAAAAGAGATGGTCTATTGTAGCCAGTTGCGCAGCAGCTGGCTATTTTTTTAGCTGTAGAAGCTGGCTTTCTTTTTCTTGATGAATATCTGACGGAAGCTGTTGCCTGACAGCGACCCCAGCCCGCCAGCAATGGCACCTACGAAGCCGGAGCCAATCACCAGGTAAATGGGATCGCCCACTTTGAACAGCGCAGCCACCTTGGCAGTAAGTATGCTGTGTGATTCGATGTCTATTTTCCATGAAATGACCATCCACAGCAAGCCAACACCAATAAAGCCACTTACAAATGCACCGAAACTGCTGGTAGGAATTGCCAGCGACACGCCTGCAGCCACCACTACCATTCCCCACCAGGGAAGGTACAGGCCTGACAGGTAAGCCAATCCGGCGATGAGCATTACTTTTATGATGAGTTTCATTTGTTGGAAGGGTTAAGCGTTTGAACAAGCGTCGCATTAGCGGCGAGATCAGCCTGCTGGGATGTGAATTGCAGGCTGAGGTATTTACCGGTTGCCCAGGGCGTGACCATATCAGCATAAGTTGGGTTGCCCGGGTTGCCGGTTTGGCTGCCGGGATAAACTCCCCAGGCTTTTACGCCCGCCTTGTCCAGCTCCACCACCATCCTCCACGACGGGCCGTGCCTTCGGCTGGCAGCATTGACTATGCCATGATTGCCGCCAATCTGCACATCGGTTACACTGAATGGTTCCAGCCGCATGAGATGCTGAATAGTGGTGTTCTTGAAGTTGGCCCAGGTGAGGTCAACGCTGTGATTGCCTTTCCAGCTTTCAACGCTATCAAGGGAGGAAACAAAAGTAATTGACAAAACATCCTTTATCGTTTCTTTTCGGGAGGTGCCAAGCACATCGGCGAAAGCGAGATCAGGATTGTTTTTCATGAGCACACTGGTGTGGTAGTTGTGCGGCTTGTAGGCCGCTACGCTCATTGTGTCAAACTCATCCCAGAGCAATGCATAAAACTGATCCCACCACTCTTCAAAGTAGACCGGCGCCACCTTTTCGGGGTCGTTAAAATAGTCCCACTTGCGTAACAGTTGATAAACCTCCCTGGTACGGGCAACCATCTTTCCGGTGTCAAGGCTGTCGAGCATAAAAGTCAGGTTCTCGTAGGCCAGGTAGTTATAGTTGTCGTTTTGCAGCTTCATCATGTCTTCAGGCTTAATGTTCTGCATAATTTTCAGCCGGTCGTTAATTCGCCTGTTTCTATAATGCTCGTAATTGTAGTCGTAAACGTAATAGGGGTAGGTGGCATCTGCCGGGTGCTGGTTAGCTGAGCTTACGAAATTCCGGGCTGGATTGAGTTCGTGGATATTTTGCTGCTGAGGAATGAAAGGCCCCCAGTCGTATTTACTGTAACGCCCGTCCATCAGGAATTTTCCCTGCTCGGGGTATTTTACAGGGAATTTACCCTGCACCCACATGGCAATATTGCCGTGCACATCTCCGTAGACAATGTTTTGTGGTGGCCCTGAGTAGTGTTTGAGCCCCTCCAGGTAGTCGTTGTAGTTTTTGCCCCGGTTGAAATGATAGAATAGACGGAAGTCGTTGGACGTGTCGTGTGCCGTCCACCGAAACGCAAAATTCACCTGCTCGCCGTTGCCTTTGAAGTTTCGGTCGTAGGTAACAGGGCCAAAGTGGGTGTAGATCACTGTGTCATACTTAGTGTCCTCGCCTCTAACTGTAATTTCTTCTATCACTTTCTGTGTTTTCAGCCATTTACCGTCGTAGAGGTATTCGTCACGGTCATCATTTCTGAATTGGATGTAGAACCAGTCAGCCACATCTCTCTTGGCGTTGGTGAATCCAAAAGCGATGGAATCTGTAAACCCAATGGTGATACCGGGCGATCCGGGAAAAACTGCGCCCATTACATTTACTGATGGGCTATGCAAATGTGCCGCATACCAGATGGAAGGTAAGTTGAGGCCAAGATCCGGTTCGTTGGCCAGCAACACATGCCCGCTCGCAGTTTTGCTACCAGCTACGGCAAAGTTGTTACTGCCGTTTTTTGGGTCAGGCTTGCTGATGACCTGCTTTACTTTTGTAAGTGGTAAAGAGTCGTTGGGGTTAGCAACTCTTAAGGGTTCGAAGTCAAACTTAGTGCCTGCGGTAATAATTGGATCGATGCCTGGGTCTCTGTCAGGAAACAAAAAATTGAACGTGTCTTTACCCAGAAGCCTCACCATGTTGGTGTTTTCAAGGTCGGCTTCTCCAGAAGAAAGCTGATCAGACATTTCTTTGAGTAGCAGACATATTTTATATGGGCTAAATGGTTCTGGCTCATAGTCGAGCAGTTTATATTCTATTGGAAGGTCTTTGTAGTCCAGTGTGGCGATGTAAGCATTTACGCCATCGCTATAAGCCTGAAGCATTTCGTATATGGCCTTGTCTTTTTTTACCTCCTCAAGCATCCAACTGGCACTGTAGGCCAGTCCTTTTCTTCGTTGCTGCTGATCAAGCGACAGGGTGAGGGGGCCAAGAATTTCCGATAGCCGGCCCGCTGTTTTGTAGAGCTGAAACTCCATTTGCCAAAGCCGGTGGAAGGCGATAGTATATCCTTCTGCAAAGTAGAGATCGTGGTCGCTTTCAGCGAAAATGTGCGGAATCAGGTCTTTGTCCCAGTATATTTTCACAGGTTCTTCCAGGCCATCCAAAGCTAGCTGCTCTGGTGCTTTGATAGCAGTGTATTCGCTGTTGGCCCAGAAGCCACTCATCGGATTAAGGAACTTTCCCAGTGGTGGGATATTGCCATTTTTGGAATTCAGAACGACTACAAGAACGATCGTTATTATTGTGAAAAAGACAAATTTAAATACTTTCATTCTGGGGCTGGGTTTCTACGTCGAAATATAGCCACTTTTGAAAAGGTCTTCAGAGATTCGTCAAAAAATGTGATCGATGTTTTTTTAGGTGGTCGTTGCGGGTTGATCAACGACCTCAGGGCTATGGCCGGGGAAATATGAAGCAGGAGTGTGGCTTGCTGCTTTGTCGTTTTAATGGAAAGCAGAAGGCTTGGAGAACCAGCTTTCACCACCTTTGAAAAGGTGTGTGGGAAGGTAGAATTCAAGTTTCCATTGCAACAGCAGGTAAGAATCATTCCCGGCTTCACCTCGCTTTGCTCCGGGTATCATGGCCTCGTAGGCCGTTTCATTTACCATGTCTATTTCATCCTTCCTGTTAGAAAGGGTGAGAGCTTTGCCTGAAAGACCGCTTCCGTAGTTTTCGGACACATCGTCGAGCCTGTCGGTAAACGTGTAGCGGTAACCGACTTCGCCAACCAGGTTAATGAACTCGTTAATCCTGGCTTTTACTCCCACACCAAATGGAATAACGATCGCAGTTCCTTTGTAGGTAGTGCCCTCAGTCGCTAAAGGGCGGAGTGCTTCCCATTTCCCGTCGAGCTGGGCTTTGGGGTTTACTGTTGTCACCCCAACCGCAACATGTGCGTACGGTTCAAACTTTCTTCTCTGATGATAGATTTTATTATAGGGCTTGAAGTAATACATAGCCCCCAATTGCCCTTCAAAATTATTGGAACGAAAAGAAAGGTTGCGTTGCTTGTTGAAGCTGCTGTCTTCGGCATAGGTGTCACTACCCGATATATTATAGTAGACAAACTCAGCCCTGGCTGCCCACCGGGTAAGCAAGCGGCACTCAACTCCAAGGTTGAGATTGGAAAGCCCCTGTTGAAACCCCTTTCCGTTGTTCAGCTCTCCCAGGTACAGCGTGTGACCAGTTCCGGCAGTCAGACTGAAATAACGGTCGTTGTATTGCCAGGATAAAAAATTCTGGGCCGACACCTTTATAAAAGGAATCAATAAAATGGCAAGGAGGATAGCTTTTTTCATACGCCTAAGGCCGAAAATAGGAAATGTTTTACATTTTAAGGACAACCGCCTTCATTTTAAGCCATATTTTCATAAACCAGCCAACATGGTTTAACCCTGACAGATGCCCAAAATTTATATTACTTTCTCAAGCCTTTCTACGATTTGCAACACGGCCGGACAAACCTGGGTGTTTCTCATAGTGAGATCCAGGATTTGGTGCATCTTCTTTCTGTTTGTGTGGGGATACTCTCTGCAAGCTCTGGGGCGGGCTTCATATATGGAGCAATAGTTGTCAGCACCCAGAAAGGCACAGGGGGAGCTTTTCAGCACGTAGTCGCCCTCATTGTCAATTTTTAAATACTGTTCGGTAAACGCAGATGGCTTAATTTTTAAAAATCTGGAGATCCTGTCGATATCGGCTCCGATAAAAATGGGGCTGGTGGTCTTGCAGCAATTGGCGCAGGTCAAGCAATCCACTTCGTCAAACACTTCTTCATGAAGTGAGTGAAAAACATCGTCCAAATGGGGGATTCTTTTCCTTTTAATTCTTGAAATAAACTTCTGAAACCCTGGCTTTTTACTGATTGCGTCAGAAGCGAACCGTTCTAAATCCATTGTATGCATGTAAGGAAGCGCCCACTAATCCACATTTTCTTTTTTAAATGTTGAAAGCCAGCCTAAAGCATCTTCCTGTGAGGTAAAGAGCCTCGTAGGTATGGTGGGTTTGCTCACGCTGAGAAAAAAATTACCCAGCAGCCGATTGACTGGCGACCCGACAACCAGCGCACAAGCGTTCATATTTTTGATTCCATCCCCCTCAGCAAAAGCCGAACGGGCGTCTTTTGTGATGGTTTTTACACTTGAAACATCCCCCAGGAAAGGATATGTCTTTCCGTCGCAGGCTTCTACCCGAGCGGTAATCATGTGGTTGGCCACTTCCAGATCGACCTCGTCCACTTTGTAATACCCAAACATGATATCGTCTTCTGTCCAAATCTTTATGTACTGGTTTTCTATCATATCATTTACTCTGTTACGGATGTAGGGTTCTTAGTTCATTAGGGCATATTCAGGATAGATGGCAGAGTAATTTTGAGTCGTAATTAACAAAAACTAATCTCTAGCAAGCTTCAAAAGTAAACTATTTTTCTCATGGCTAAAACACGTCACAATCATTTACTGGATACAATTGATGATATTATTACCAGTGCCGCTAACAAAGGCATTGTCCACCTTCACTCTCAGGGAGACTCCTTGTCAGGCTCAACCCTAAGGATCAATGACAGGGAATTGAAACACTTTGGCACATGCGGTTATCTGGGGCTGGAACAAGATTCGAGGCTAAAGGCTGGTGTGATTGATGCCGTGACTAAATATGGCACCCAGTTTCCTATGTCGAAGACTTATGTGTCGTCACCACTATATGCTGAGTTGGAGAATTTGATAGAAGCAATGTATGGTTATCCTGTTATTCTCACTAAGAATAGTACCCTTGGGCACATCACAGTGATACCTTCTATTATAAGAGACGACGACGTTGTTATCCTGGATCAGCAAGTGCATGCCAGCATACAAAGTGCCGTGCAAATGCTGAAACCAAAAGGTGTGCGGGTAGAGATTATCCGCCATAGCAACCTCGAAATGCTGGAGGAAAGAATACAAGAATTGCGCTCTAAGTACAACCGCATCTGGTACATGGCCGATGGCGTGTATTCTATGTATGGCGATGTGGCTCCGATAAAGGAAATGCAAAAGCTGGCAGATAAATATGATCAACTCTACTTGTACGTTGACGATGCCCATGGAATGAGTTGGGCAGGTGAGCATGGCACAGGCTTTATCATGAGCCAGGTTAAGATGCATAGAAAAATGGTGCTGTGCGCAACCATGGGCAAGTGCTTTGGCGCCACCGGCGGGCTCATTGTCTTTCCCGAAGAGGAAATGCGACGCAAAGTAAAAATATTCGGTGGTCCTCTTACTTTCTCAGTGCAAATAGAACCACCCATGCTTGGTGCTGCTATTGCTTCAGCGAAAATTCACCTTTCGGATGAGATATATGCCATGCAGCAGCGGTTAGCTGGTAAGATTGAGTTTTGCAATGAGCTTATTCGGCAAACTGACCTTCCGCTGGTGGTCGAAAATGAGTGCCCTATTTTCTTTATAGGCACAGGCATGCCTGCCACAGGATACAATTTTGTAGAACGGCTGATGAAAGAAGGGTATTATGTCAACCTGGGTGTGTTTCCGGCGGTGCCTGTGAAAAATACAGGGGTTCGGTTTACAATCTCTTGCCACAATAGCGAAGCAGACATTGAAGGCTTTGTGGAGGCGATGGACTACCACTACCCGAAGGCATTGGAAGATGAGGGCAAAACGGAGAACGAAGTACGCAAATCATTTAAAATGCCATTGTTGAGTGAGAAGGCAACTTTAGAAGCAAAAGTCACTTCGGAGCTTACAGCGCAGGTGAGCTCAACCATAGAAGCATTTCCAGAAGAAGAGTGGAACAGGCTTATCAGCAAGAACATGTCTGTCGACTGGAAGGGTATGAAATTCATTGAGGAGGCATTTTCTGGCAACGACCTTCCTGAGGAAAATTGGAAATTCCACTATCTGATGGTGCGGGACGGTGAAGGAACACCAGTTTTGGCTACGTTCTTCTCAAGTGCACTCTGCAAGGATGATATATTTGCCCAGGCTGGCGTTTCCATTCAACTTGAAGAGGATAGAAAATATAACCCCTATCTGCTGACTTCACAAACCCTTGTGATGGGTTCGTTGATGACCGAAGGCAACCACTTTTACCTGAATAAGGGGCATAGCCAGTGGGAAGAAGCTGTCAGGATCATGATTGGAAAGGTCGGTGAAATTCAGGAGTCTGAGAAAATAAGCGCTACCTATCTGAGAGACTTTGATGACAACGACCCTCAACTGAAGGAGGTGTTTCACGACCAGGGCTTTGTAAAAGTTGATGTTCCCGACTCTTGCGTAATTGACAAGCTTGGATGGAAAAACACAGACGAATTCCTTTCGGGGCTGTCAACCCGCTCACGTCGCCACATACGTTACGATGTACTGAAGTATGAGCATATGTTTGATGTTGAGGTGGTAAATGCACCCTCAAAAGAGGATATGAGACATTTTCAGGACCTGTTTAGAAATGTCAGGAACAGGAACTTTGCCATTAATGTGTTTGACTATCCTGATAAATTTTTTCAAATGATGCCAGGTGAAGCCGGGTGGGAGTTTGTGGTGCTGAAACTGAAGCCTGAATTCGATAGTAACCAGAAACCTGTTGCTGTTGCCTTTAATTACCGGAACGACGCTGGAGTATATACCTTCCTTTTGATAGGAATGGACTATGAATATCTTGAAAAGTACAATATCTACAGGCAAACTATTTACAGAACGCTTCAGCAGGCAAACACGCTTGGCTATCAGACGCTGCGACTAGGTATCTCGGCCACGATTGAGAAGAAGAAATTTGGCGCTAGCGTGCATCCAAAGGTGGCGTTTGTTCAAATCAAGGACAACTTTAATATGGAACAGATTGAGCAGTTGGCTGTGAGCCAGGCTTAATTTAAAAGGAATTAGTTTACTCTCTTATAATATCTTATGACCGTATCAGAAATGAGTGTAATTACGGATGATGATCGACTGGATAAAATCAATGCCTTAATTGTCAAACTGGCGTCCGGTAACCTGGATGCCAGAGAAACTCCCTCCGATGATTTTGATGAGGTAGATGCAATTATTGCAGGGATCAACATGCTTGGTGAAGAACTGGAGAGTTCCACTGTGTCCCGCAATTACCTAAAAAGCATCTATGATGGTATTGTGGACATGGTCATCATAGTAAAGGAAAACGGCCTTATTCAGGGAGTCAATGGTGCCGTCACGAAGCTCCTCGACTATTCGGAGAACGACCTGGTTGGGAAGAATTTGTCAGACGTTTTCAAGTCCGATTCTGCTGAACCTTTGGGTTTTCTGGAGCACCTGAGAGATGATAGCAGTCTTCATAACATTGAAGGCATGGTGGTGGGCAAATCTGGAAAAGAAACGCCGGTTAGCACCTCCTGCTCCATTTTGATTGACTCAAAAGGTGAGCCTGCCGGGCTGCTGCTCGTGGCCAAGGACATGACTGTTCAGAAACAGATTGAGGCTGAACTTAAAAAAAGCAAGGAAGCCGCGGAGTTGTCCAATCGGATGAAAAGCAGCTTCTTGGCCAATATGAGCCATGAAATAAGGACGCCTCTCAATGGGATTCTTGGGTTTACCGAATACCTCATAGGGATGAGCATTAGCGACGAGCAAAAGGAGTACCTTCAATTGATTGAAAGTTCCGGGCAAACGCTAATGAAGCTTTTAAGCGATATTTTGGATCTTAACAAGATAGAAGAAGGTAAGCTTGGGTTTGATCACGTGCCCATTCACTTCAAAGAAACCATGGCCTCTGCCCTTCAACCATATAAGTACATGGCCAACGAAAAGGGAGTCGCATTTGACCTCAAGTTTGAGAACTTTGATAAGATTTCCCATGTTTATTGCGACCCTACCCGTGTAAATCAAATAATGGTAAACCTGGTAGGAAACGCTCTGAAATTTACCAGCAAAGGAAAAGTAAGTGTCAAACTAAGCATTTCCCCTATTGGCGATGGCAAACGAGCGATGATCAGAGGTTGTGTTTCCGACACAGGTATAGGTATTCCAGATGACGTTAAAAATGATATTTTCAAGGCATTTGTCCAGTCCGATTCGTCCATTACAAGGAGATTTGGCGGTTCAGGACTGGGTTTGTCGATAGTAAAAGAGCTTATTCATTTGATGGGAGGGGAAATCAGTATTGGCAGCCCTTCCCACATAGGCACGGCTGAAAACCCCGGCTCTGAGTTCAATTTTAACTTCTCTGTAGACATAGCCGAAGCACCGGTAAATGAAACATTAGAGAAGTTTGAAAAGCTGGAGTTTACAACGCAGTACAAGTTACTTGTGGTGGAGGACAATGAGATGAATCGTATTCTCGCAGGGAGGGTATTGAGCAAGTTTGGAGCAACGGTTGAATACGCCGTGCATGGCAAGGAAGCGGTACAAATGCTGAAAGTGAACGATTACGATGCCATTTTAATGGATGTTCAGATGCCCGTGATGGATGGACTTCAAGCCACACGGGTTATCAGGAGACTGGGGTATGACTTGCCCATTATTGGCCTGTCGGCCAACGTGTTCAAGGAAGATATAGACAGGAGCAAGCAAGCCGGCATGGACGACCACATTGGCAAGCCATTTACCAAATTATCCATTTTTAGAGCGTTGAAAAATGTGCTAGAATAGATTAGGCTTAATTCAATGTTGTGCGCCACATTACCTGTTTTTACCCACGTTAGTGGGAACGGATTCATTTCTTCCTGGTTACCTACAGCACTCAATAGCCAGTTTTTGATGACAATGATGAGTTGTTTTGGCCATGTTGACCGTCTACAAACTTCTGATCGGTAGTTGACCACTTTATGATTCTATAAGGTTTTCTCTTCCTTTGCATTAAATTATGCTGGAAATTAACGTCTTCGAACTATAATTGTAAATTAGAGGGAGTTTAACCGTAGACCAGTGTCAGGTAAATAATATGGACCATCTCTTTTGCTGAAATAGTCGAAAATGTAAAGCGTACGCCAGATGCTTCCGAAACACGAGATTCCAGATCACCTCAAGGGCAGAATAGACGACATTATACAATTGGTATATGAGATAGCCAATGGTAATTTCGAATATCGGCTTCCTCGCTATGGATTCAATGATGAATTGGATGGCCTTGTCGGTGGGATCAACATGTTGGGTGAAGAGCTCAAGTCCTCTATGGTATCCAAAAATTACCTTGAAAGCATTTATAAGGGAGTAGTAGATGTCCTTTTCATCCTTGACATCGATTTTCGAATTGAGGAAGTGAATGAAATCACACTGGAAAAATTCAATTGTGAAGAAAGTGCTCTACTCAAACGGCCACTTGCCGAACTGCTAAGCGAGAATGAACAGATACTCCTTGAAAGGGTGAGGGCGGAACTTGGCGAGAAAAACATTTGCCGGATCAATGAGTTGCACTTCTGCTTTAATGGCGAACTGTCCAAGCCGCACTCAGCCACGTTTTCCTATCTCCTCAACAGCCAGAATCAGCCGTCCAATATCCTGCTAATTGCTAAAGACGTCTCTGTTTTTAAGGAAGCAAGGGAAAGGGCAGAGGCATCCAATGAGGCCAAAACACGGTTTTTGGCGAATATGAGTCATGAAATAAGGACGCCCCTTAGTGCCATTTTAGGGTTTATCGACCTGATGTTTGAAACTTCTCCTACAGAGGAGCAGCAAAATTTTCTACGGCTTATCAAGGCTTCCGGTGAAGACCTCTCAAAACTGATTAATAACATTCTGGATATTAATAAGATTGAGGCAGGCAAGCTTACGCTTGAACAAATAGAATTTCAGTTTGAGGAAATAATGAAATCAAACTTGAATCCTTATCGCTACCTGGCCAGGGAAAAAGGGATCGATTTGTCTATCTCTATTGATCCTGCTATACCTAAAGTGCTTATTGGCGACCCTCAAAAGATAAACCAGATAGTCCGAAACCTTGTAAGCAATGCGGTGAAGTTTACAGTTACCGGCAATATAAATGTGAATTTCACCAGCTTGCCAGCCAAGGCAGGTTATGCTGTTATTCAGGGAGATATTATCGATTCGGGGATCGGCATCCCCTCCAATAAGCTAAACGTTATTTTTGACAGCTTCACGCAGGCCGATGACTCCACTTCCCGTAACTATGGAGGATCCGGTTTAGGGCTCACAATCTGCAGGTATTTGCTCAACTCCATGGATGGAGACATAAAAGTAGAAAGCCCACCGGTGAGTTTTGGGTTCGAAAAAGGCACCGCATTCACATTTACCATGGAGCTCAAGGCGGCAGACTCGCAGGTTGTGAAGCCAAGAGAGGAAGCGCAAACCTTGAAGCTGAAGTTCAGCCGGCAATACCACATACTTGTGGTTGACGATAACGATCTTAATCTGAAGCTTGCGAAACGGGTGCTGGAAAATCTGGGAGCCAAAGCGCTAGTGGCCGACAGCGGACAGAGTGCGTTGGAACTCATCAATATCCATGACTTTGATTTGGTTTTCATAGACATTCATATGCCGGAAATGGACGGCTATGAGCTGGCCGCAAAAATCAGGAAAATGCAGTATAATATGCCTCTTATAGCCCTTTCGGCAGATGCTTATGAGGAAGCTGTGCTAAAGTCGCTGCAGTCGGGTATGAATGCCCATGTTAAAAAACCATTTACAAAGGAGGAGATTTTTGTCGCCTCGAAGGGGTTTTTAGAGCTTTAGTACCTTATTTTTTTTGAATGATCCCCATCATTTCGATAGAGTAGTTGTCTTTGGCTTGAATAAAAGCAACTCTGGGATAAATGGTGGCCCCTAGTTTCTTTTTCTCAAAGGAAGAGGAGTAACCGAAGTTTATTTTCTTAAAGCCCAACGACTGCGCTCTCACAATTGTTTGATACAGCATTTGCCGATAGGTCTGATACTTCTGCACATAGTCATAGTCCATGCCAATGAATGCTGGTACGTAGGTTATATTATTGTTGTTGAAACAGAACATGACCGCAATGGGGTTGTCGGTTTCATTTTGTCCTTGTTTTTCTTTTTTAAGCCTCAGTATAATAAACTCCCAGTTAGTATCTGCCGACATCTTTTCAAAAACGCTCTTGTTGAAAGGGAATGTATTGACATCTAAATTCTTGCTCCAGACGTTTTGGTACAATGCCATGAACTGGCAAATCTCATCTTCGGCAAGGGTTTGTTTTACTTCAATGTCGAAGTAGTCTTCAAAGGGAGCCACGTCTTGCCTGAAATGCTTTCTGGATTTGCTGGAAAGAGTTGAAATATATTCTTCTGTGTTTGCCCACGACAGGTCTTCCACAGTACATGATTCTGGGAGTGTAGTTTTGAAAAAACCTTTCTTCAACACATACTCTTCAATTTCGGTATCGCTTTCGTCGAAGTCCCTTAGCACAATGGAAGAAGGCTTGAGAAGTTCATCCAGTTCTTCTACTTTTTCGATAATCAAGTCCATCGCATTTTGCCATCGGTCATCATTTTTATCAAGAAAGAGATGTTGGCCTTCAGTAAACAGCGACCCCATAATTAGTGCTGTTGACACCATGAAGCCGGGCTCTGATTTCCTTTTTTCTTCAAACTCCTTTGAAATTGAAGCTGGCGCCAGCATGTCTTCTTTCCAAAGAGCGAAAGTAAAAAAGGTAGCAGCTATCACTTTTTTATTTTCATCACGAACGAGAAGATAAAAGAACTGCCAGTTATTCTCCTTCTCTTCATTATCAGTAAAGGTTTTCTCAAGAAACTGAAGCCCCGCATGATTGAAAACACCCTCTCCTCCAAAGTACGTGTCCCAGATTTTAGCGTCAATCTCACCGGCAGAGCGGAAGGTTTCTAGTGTCAGTGTTTCTGTTTTGCTGGCAGCGACTTTATTTTCTTTTTCAATAAGAGGAAGGTCAAAAATCTTTCTTACACTATTCATCGAATAGCGCTCCTCCTCCAGGGCCTTGGGAAAGTTTTCATTCAACGCCGCCACCAACTGCTCGATGTCCTCACGCTGGTTATGTCTGGAGATTGTAAATCTGATCCCGGTTTTCTTCACTGGTACAGCCGGAAAAATACCCATGTTACCATAGAAGCCGGCATCATACATTTTGTTAACAAAATTGTAGCCCACTGCGGGTGCACCTGCTCCAATATAGAAAACCGGGCAGTCATTTCTATCTACCAGCGGTAAATCTGTTTGTGCCAGTAAATCATTGCAATAGTCTATTTTGTCACGCAATTCCGCTTGCATCTCAACAATCTCAGGGCTCAGGTGAATCTTAGCAGAGGCAATGGCTGCCGCTACAGACGCTGGTTCGAGCTGCGCAGAAAACGTAAGTGGCCCTCCAAAGTTTTTGACCTTATTGAAGTAGGACTGATTGGAAGAAACCAGTATGCCACCGCTTGCGCCAAATGACTTGCTGAGTGTACTGAAAAGGAATACATTCTCGGGCAGTTCTTTGTATTGGTTCAGCACATAACCGGTTCCGTTCTCGCCTACCCAGCTCATGCCATGCACATCGTCGAAGTATAGATATAGCTGGGGGTATTTAGCGCACAACGCTTTGAGTTGCTCAATGGGTGCGGTGTCGCCAAACATAGAGTACACACCATCGGCACAATACCATATTTTTTCCCGGCCAGGGCTTAGCGCTTTAATTTTTTCCTCAAGCATATTCATATTGTTATGCCTGATCATATCTACTGTCACTCCTCTGTTTTTTAGCAGGAGGGAGGCATTCTGTACACTCCAATGTACATAGTGATCTAAAATAACCGCATCTTCATCACGCACAATCGATGGGATTACCCCCATATGGCCAAGCGTACTATTTTTCATAACCAGCACGGGAACTTTAAACATGAGATTTAACTTCTCTTCTAGTTCCTGGTACAGCGAATGGGAAACATAACTTTTGGATAGGGGGAACTGTGTGCCAAACTTTTGAATGGCATCAATAGCGGCATCTTTTAACCTTTGATCTTGCTCAAGCCCAAGGTATCCCGTGGTGCCGAAATGAAAAAGATCTTTCCCATTTATTCTAATAGTTCGGCCAGTGAAACGCTCGTCTTCAGTGTGCAGTTGTATGACTCCACGTGATTTTGCGTCCTCTGCTATGGTATTAAGTGTGTCAATTAAGTTATTATGTTTTACTTTTGCCATTTGGGTTAGTTAGATTGCCAGCTAAATTACACCAGCTAAATGTAATATTTGCATTTTAATAAGAAGAGAGGTGCAGAAATTATGTATTTTTCCTCAAGAATTTGACTATTAGTAGTTTGCGATTGATCAATGGACAAGATAGAAAATGAGTTTGCTAGCTTTTTTCTGAAAGATGGGATCTTGCATTTTATCTACAAACCCAACACAGAGTTAGATGTCGATGCAGCCAAGAAGGTGGTTGAAGATAGGAAAACTATTCAGAAGGGCAAGTCATACCCCGTTTTGTGTGATATACGGGGGCTAAAAGATGTGGATAAGGTTGCCCGAGACTTTCTGGCGAAAGAGGGATCTTCTTTGGTGGACGCCGTGGCCCTGGTGGTTGATTCACCTGCGTACGAATTTATGGCTAATTTTTATCTGAAGGTGAGTAAGCCAGATGTGCCGACAAAAATGTTTAGCTCTATGGAGGAAGCGCTAGAATACATTAAAAAATTCAAGTAGTCTTATTCCAGTAAAAACAAAAAACCCATCTCGATAAAGATGGGTTTTAGTATTTGGAAGGCTTGTTTGCTTAAGCCAGTACTTCTTTCACCTTGAGTGCAGCATCTTTTAGCACAATAGCAGGGAATACTTTCAGCCCCGACTCTGCAATTATTTTCGCTCCTTCTTCAGCGTTTGTGCCTTGCAAGCGAACGATGATTGGCACTTTAATCTCTCCGATGTTTTTGTAGGCTTCTACCACGCCAGTGGCTACCCTGTCGCAACGCACGATACCACCGAAAATATTGATAAGAATAGCCTTCACGTTAGGGTCTTTCAGGATGATCCTGAAGCCAGCTTCAACCGTTTTGGCATTTGCCCCACCACCTACATCAAGGAAGTTGGCAGGTTCGCCGCCAGAAAGTTTGATGATGTCCATGGTAGCCATGGCCAGTCCGGCGCCGTTCACCATACAACCCACGTTGCCGTCGAGCTTCACATAGTTAAGGCCTGCAACGCCAGCCTCTACTTCCAAAGGATCTTCCTCGGAAATATCACGGAGCTCGGCAAGGTCTTTATGACGGAACAAGGCGTTGTCGTCAAGGTTAACCTTGGCATCAACAGCCAGAATTTTGTTATCAGAAGTTTTTAACACAGGGTTGATCTCAAACATCGTTGAGTCGCTTCCAATGAATGCATTGTAAAGAGAATGGATGAACTTCACCATTTCTTTCAGTGCGTTACCCTCCAGCCCCAATTTGAAAGCCACCTTACGTGCCTGAAATGGCTGCAAACCAACGGATGGATCGATCCACTCTTTGATGATTTTCTCAGGAGTATGCGCAGCCACTTCTTCGATGTCCATGCCACCCTCAGTAGAGGCCATGATAACATTGCTGGCTTTTGCCCTGTCGAGCAAAATACTCATATAATATTCCTTCGGCTCCGATTCGCCAGGATAGTAAACATCCTGAGCAATGAGCACTTTATTCACCTTTTTACCTTCAGGGCCAGTTTGGTGTGTTACCAGCGTACCTCCCAATATTTTTTCAGCCTTTGGCGCCACTTCATTCAGGCTCTTGGCAAGCACCACCCCATTGGAATCGGTTTCCCTTACTTTGCCCTTACCACGTCCGCCGGCATGGATTTGTGCTTTTACAACATACCAGCTTGTGCCTGTGTCTGCATTGAGGGTTCTTGCAGCTTCCAAAGCCCGTTCTGGCGTATCAGCAACGATACCTTCCTGGATGGTAACTCCGTAGCTTTTCAGAATTCCTTTGGCTTGATATTCGTGAATGTTCATCCTCTAATTTTTTTGTGCGAATCTAAGCCATAGGGGGTGCAATTACAAGCTAAAGTTTAATGGTGAAGAGATCGGTAGTTATAAAGCCTTGAAGGAAAGGCAATCTTTCTATATTTGCAGGGCAACAATTTTTTAGATGCTAAAAGCGACAGGAATAAAGAAAAAATACGGCAACCTTGAAGTATTGAAAGGCATAGACCTCGAAATAGCCAAAGGAGAAGTAGTTTCCATAGTGGGAGCAAGCGGTGCCGGTAAGAGCACTCTCTTGCATATACTAGGTAGTTTGGATACCCCCGACGAGGGCACGATTGAACTCTCCGGTAAAGATGTTTTCAAATTGGCATCGACACAGCTGGCGTCTTTTCGTAACAAAGAAATAGGCTTTGTCTTCCAGTTTCACAACCTGTTGCCAGAATTTACTGCGCTGGAGAATGTGTGCATTCCTGGTTACATAGGCGGCAGAAATGATGATGATGTAGCCAAGCGGGCAAAGGAATTGTTGCAGCTTTTGGGGCTGGGAGCCAGGCTCGACCATAAGCCTTCAGCCCTTTCGGGAGGTGAGCAACAGAGGACGGCCATTGCCAGAGCACTGATCAACAGCCCCTCCATCGTTTTTGGTGATGAGCCAAGCGGTAACCTTGATTCAAAAAATGCCAATGAGCTTCACAACCTGTTTTTCAAGATAAGAGAAGAGCTGGGGCATACATTTGTCATCGTTACCCACAACGAAGAATTTGCTGCTATGGCCGATCGTACATTGGAAATTCAGGACGGCATGGTGCTTACTGATGCGGAAAAATGAGGAGATGGAGGAGCGTGCCGGCAGGGGTAAGGTATATGCTGCTCGCAACTGTGCTCTTCGCCATGATGAAGGTGTGCGTGAAAATGATTCCGCAAATTCCTTCCGTTGAAATCATACTTTTCCGATCAGTTATTTCATTCATCATTTCATTTATTGGTATTAAGGCCGCTGGTATTTCGCCCTGGGGCACTAACAAGCCGATGCTGATTTTGCGTGGCGTTTGCGGCTCTCTGTCTTTAATTCTCTATTTTATTCTTATTCAGCAGATCCCTCTGGCCACTACTTACACGCTGCTCTATCTGGCCCCGGTGTTCACTACTATTCTGGGAATCTATTTTGTAAAGGAAAAAGTATTTCCAATGCAGTGGGTGTTTTTTGCTCTGTCGATGCTGGGAGTAGTGATCGTAACAGGTTTTGATATCAGGGTGGAGCCTATCCATCTTCTCATTGGATTGCTTTCATCTATGAGTTCGGGTGTGGCGTATAATGTTATCCGTAAACTTAAAACCAGTGAGCACCCGCTGGTAATTATCTTATATTTTCCATTGGTAACCATCCCTATAGCTGGTGTGTATTCTGTTTTTATCTGGGAGCAGCCGATTGGCTGGGAGTGGTTTTGGCTGATCATGGTGGGCATATTTACCCAGTTTGCGCAGTATTTTATGACGAAAGCTTACCAGCAGGAGGAACTTTCAATCATCTCAAGTCTCAGCTATCTCGGCATTGTTTATGGGCTTGGGTTTGGCTTCCTTTTTGGCGAAACCTTTAATCTGTTGACCTACATAGGTATGGCTTGTGTTGTGATGGGGGTGGTCAGCAATATTTGGTGGAAGAAGAAAGGGGAGGTTTTAAGGAGGAGGAAATCAATGGTGAGGAGTAATCAGTAACTGGTAAATAGTAAGCAGTAATCGGTAGTCAGTAAGGAGTAATCAGTGATCCGTAGGTGGTAAATATTACGCAGTAATCTGCGAGAAGCTTGGGTTACTTATAGAAAAATGCTGGCATTGAAGACACAATAGGGTAAATCATTGCTAGAATTAGCCAATTGCCGACATGTAGCTTTAGCATAGGTGATAATTTTTTAAATTTACCGAAATGGAAAAGGGCAACAGATACGTCAGGAGTTTTAGAGATTTGGACGTCTACAAAATGGCAAGCAACCTGACCAATTCAATTTTTGAAATAACCAAGCGGTTCCCGAAGGAAGAGATGTATTCCCTTACTGATCAAGTTAGAAGGTCGTCTCGTTCGGTCGGGGCACAGATAGCAGAAGCCTGGGGAAAGAGACGGTATGAAAAGCATTTCATTAGTAAACTTACAGATGCTGATGCCGAACAACTTGAAACCCAACACTGGATAGAAGTTGCTCTGAACTGCCAGTATATATCTGTGGTAGAGAGGAATGCTCTGATTGAACAATGCAATTACATAGGAAAGATGATCTACTCCATGATAGCAAAATCAAAAATGTTTTGTAGTGGCGGTACGCAAAGCGAAACCGATCACTGATTACCATTCACTGAATACTAATTATCGATTACACAAAATGTCAGGACATAGCAAATGGTCAACGATCAAGCGGAAGAAAGGAGCGCTTGACGCCAAGAGGGGGAAAGTTTTCACCAAACTGAATCGGGAGATTACTGTTGCCATCAAAGAGGGTGGGCCCAATCCAGAAGCAAATACCAGGCTGAAAATAGCTATCCAGAATGCCAAAGGCGCCAATATGCCCAAGGATAATATTGACAGGGCGATCAAGAAAGCCTCAGATGCAGATGCTGACAGCTATTTTGAACTCACGTACGAAGGTTACGGCCCGCATGGTATCGCTATTTATGTGGAGTGCACCACCGATAATCAGAACCGCACAGTCCAAAATGTAAGACATGCCTTCACCAAGCATGGAGGGAGCCTGGGCACTAATGGCTCATTGGAATTTTTATTCGAAAGAAAAGGGAATTTTCAGATCCAAAAGCCGGTGGACTTTGACGAGGATGAGTTTACCCTGGAAGTGATCGATGGAGGAGCGGAAGACCTGGAGGTGGAAGAGGAGTATGTGACGGTGACTTGTGCATTCGAAGATTTCGGTAAAATGCAGAAGAAGCTTGATGAGATGAACGTGCAGGTAGAGAACGCTGAGCTTCAGAGAGAGCCGGCCAACAGGCTTAGCTTAGGGGATGAGGAATTTGTAAAAGTAATGAAGCTCATCGACGCCCTGGAGGATGACGACGATGTGCAGAAGGTGTTCCACAACCTGGAGATTACTGAGGCGCAAATGGAATTGATTTGACCTCTTTTAATGTTACTTTCGGATAAGGATTGACACTAAATCAATCCTTTATTATTTATGAAGATTACGAAAGACTTATACAGTGCTTCCATGGCGCTGCTTACCGACCTTTACCAGTTAACGATGGCTTTTGGCTACTGGAAGTCGGGCAAGGCAGACCAGAAGGCTGTTTTTAACCTATTCTTTAGAAACAACCCTTTTGGTGGGGGCTACACAGTCGCCTGCGGCCTGGAATACGTAGTAGACTATCTCAACAACTTTCATTTTTCAAAGCAGGACCTCAGCTACCTGGCTGAGACAACAGGCAACGACGGGCAACCGCTGTTTGAGCCTGCATTTCTCGAGTATCTGGCCAACCTGAAGTTTACCTGTGATATCGAAGCGGTGCCCGAAGGAACCATCGTTTTTCCCCACGAACCTATGGTGCGGGTGACAGGTTCCATTCTTCAATGCCAACTCATCGAAACGCCTCTTTTGAACCTTATCAATTTCCAAACGCTGGTGGCTACCAAAGCTTCCCGCATCTACCAGGCTGCCGGCGGTGATCCGGTTATGGAGTTTGGTTTGAGGAGGGCGCAAGGGATTGACGGAGCGCTGGCCGCTAGTCGCTCCGCTTTTATCGGCGG